>JAEEGL013897172.1_pt1 | contig 12338 bp, 4 predicted proteins | sample 9134231 | NCBI WGS metagenome assembly JAEEGL01 (sample SAMN16246548, study PRJNA631951) | gut metagenome | biome: gut microbiome; feature: rumen; material: fiber-attached | host: Bos | place: Iran: Karaj | collected 2018-10 | reverse complement strand
TGCAAAGAACGGAATGAAGATTACGCTGAAGTCAAATACCGTTGATATGGAAGGTGTTGAAGTCGTAGCATACGGCGTACAAAAGAAGGTTACGGTAACTGGAGCAATTTCGAGTGTTAAGTCAGAAGACCTTGTCCGTACATCTGTCGGTTCTGTAAACAATGTGCTTGGTGGACAACTTTCTGGTGTTACTACAGTTCAGTATTCAGGTGAGCCGGGTAGCGATGCCGCTGAAATCTTTGTTCGTGGTAAGGCTACATGGGGCGATGCTACTCCTCTTATTCAGGTTGATGGTGTAGAGCGTTCAATGAACGATATCGACCCTAACGAAATTGAGAGTGTAACAGTTCTGAAAGATGCATCGGCAACAGCTGTATTTGGTGTGCGTGGTGCAAATGGTGTTGTGCTTATCACAACAAAGCGTGGTAAGGAAGGAAAGGCAAAGATTTCATTCTCAGGCTCTTTTACTGCACTTTCTCCTACAAAGATGGTTGAGCAGGCAAGTTCTTACGACTATGCTATGTTCTACAATCAGATGGGATTGAACGACTGGAATGCCAAGTCGCATGCAGAAGGCGAGGAGTTTGCTCCAAGTTTCAGCGACGATATTATACAGAAGTTTAAGGATGGCTCAGACCCAATTCGTTTCCCTTCTACAAAATGGGCTGATTATATAATGAAGGATTTCACCCTTCAGCAGCAGCATAACTTGAATATATCTGGTGGAACAGATAACGTTAAGTACTTTATTTCTGCCGGTTACTATTCACAGGGTGGTTTGTTCAAGGAGTTCGGAATGCCATACAATTACGGATATCAGTATCAGCGTTTCAACTATCGTGCAAACCTAGACTTGAAGGTAACTAAGACAACTAATATTTCCTTCAATGTTGCTGGTAATGTTAATGATGCCGACAAACCTTATACTGGTCAGGGCTCTGGTGGTATGATTAAGAATATCTACTATGCAACTCCATTCTCATCTCCGGGAATTGTTGACGGTAAGATGGTTAACGTAACTACTGATTATACTGATGGTTTGAATCTTCCTTTTGTGGGTGGTCATGGTATGGCTTACTATGGTAATGGTTTTATGCAGACTAATAATAACAAGATTCAGATGGATCTTGTGTTGGATCAAAATCTGAACTTCATTACTCAGGGTTTGTCATTCAAGGCAAAGGGTTCATACAACTCGGCATATACCGTAAACAAACAAGGACAGTCTGGCTATGCTTCATTCAACCCATTAGTTCAGTATGATGAAAATGGGGCAAAAATTTACAATGCAGATGGTACTCCATATTTGGTTTATCGTCAGAATGGTAATTATACAGACCCAACATACAAGTATACGCAGGGTAAGGGACGTGATTGGTACTTTGAGGGTAGTTTTAACTATGCCCGTGCTTTCGGCAAGCATAGCGTTTCTGCTCTTGCTCTTTACAACCAAAGCAAGAACTATTATTTGTCAACATTCTCTGATGTACCTCGTGGATATGTTGGTCTTGTTGGCCGTGTAACATACGATTACAACAACCGATATATGGCAGAGTTTAACGTTGGTTACAATGGTTCTGAGAACTTTGCTCCGGGAAAGCGTTTCGGTGTATTCCCTGCAGGTTCGCTTGGCTGGATTATTTCAGAAGAAAAATTCTTTGAGCCTGTTAAGAAATTTGTAACTTTCTTTAAACTTCGTGGTTCATGGGGTATGGTAGGTAATGATAAGATTGGTGGTAGCCGATTCATGTACCTTTCTGATCCATATATTGTTGGTAACAACGGCTTGGTTACAAATGCTCTTACCGATGCAGCAAATACATATGCATATGTATTTGGTAACGGACAGAATATTGCTGGTGGTGATGCTGCGGCTCTTCCGGGAGCATACGAATCAGCAAAGAATAACCCTGATGTTGGTTGGGAGAAGGCATTCAAGCAGGACTATGGTTTCGATATGAATTTCCTTTCTGATCGTCTGAAGGTTACATTCGATTATTATCGTGAACATCGTACCGACATCCTTCTTCGAGATGGAACCATAGCAAAAATTATAGGTTTTACAGTTCCTTATAAAAATGCAGGTGAGACTAAGAGTTGGGGTTGGGAATTATCATTCAACTGGAACGATAAGATTGGCGACAACTTCCGTTATTGGGCTAAATTGAATCTTTCTTATAACCAGAACGAAATCATTGAGATGAAGGAAACTCCAATGAATAATGCATACCAGTATGCAAAGGGACATCGTATTGGTGCTCGTTCAATGTACAAGTTCTGGAAATATGCCTATACTGGTTGGGAAGAAGATTACAAAAAGGAATTTGGTGTAGAAACAGTCCCAGCACAGTTGGTTAAGAATATTCAGAATGGTGACTGTATTTTTGTAGACCTTGACAAGGATGGTAAGATAGATCAAAGCGATATGACACGCGACAATGGTTTCACTGATGATCCTGAATATATGGCAGGTTTGAGTCTTGGTTTTGTTTGGAAGCGTCTTACATTCAATACGCAGTTGACTGGTGCATGGAATGTGTCACGTTATATTTCTGATGTGTTCAGACAGCCATTCTTCTGTTCTTCAAATACAACACAGGGAGGTCTGTTGCAGTATCATGTTGATAACACTTGGACTCCAGGCGTTTATGAGTCACAGGATGCTCTCTATCCTCGTGCTACATGGTCAAATGCATTACAGAATTATGCAGGTTCTGACTTATTTGAGAAAGACGCCAAGTATCTTCGTTTGAAGACTATTTCTCTTTCTTATGATTTCATTAACCCTGCATTCAAGAAGATTGGTATGAGCAAGTGTGAACTTACTCTTTCTGGTTATAACTTGCTTACATTCACTCCTTACAAGTGGGGTGATCCAGAAACAGTTGCTTCAAGTTCACCATCATATCCACTTCAGCGTACATATACAATAAGTTTGAATGTCGGATTCTAAATTATAGATAATAATGAAAATTAACAAAATATTAAACGGAACTGTAGCATTGTTTATTGCAGGAACTTTAACTACTGCATGTACAGATCAAATCGCTTTTGGCGATGCTTCGCTTGACAAGGCTGCAAGTTCTACGGCAACATTGGATACTGTATTTTCTAATGCGCAATATGCACGTCAGTTTGTTGTCGGTATCTATTCAAGGCAGTATTACGGACTGCCATACACCAATGGTGGCGATAAGATACCTCATGCTGCTAATCCATATACTGGTAAGTTTGATGCTCTTACTGATTGTTGGCATCAGTTCTGGAATGGTGCAGGTGTTTATGGTCAGTACTATGCCGGAGGTCTTACAACATACGTTAACCGTGATGATGGCTTGGATGGCCCGCTTTACTCTTTCGACAAGGAGTATCAGTGGTGGGGAATACGTTCAAGCCTTATCTTCGAGGCTAATGTCGATCGTGTTCCAGGTATGGAGGCTAGCGAGAAGGCAAAACTAATTGCAGAGACTAAATGTTTGCGTGCAGCATACTATTTTGATACATTCCTGCATTATGGTGGTATTCCGATTATAGACCATGCTCTTGAATCAAATGAGATTAACGATGAGTTTCCACGTGCAAGTGTTGAGGATTGTGTAAATTACATGGTTCAGCAACTTGATGAGGCTATTGCAGAACCAAACTTTCCTTGGAGTGTGGCTTCTGATGAGACTGGTCGTTGGACAAAGGCAGGTGCTATGGCTTTGAAGTGTAAGATTCTTCAGTTTGCAGCATCTCCAATGCTTAATCCTAAGGATGGACAACCATATTATGCTGGAACAACCGAGGATGTCAAGCCATTTGTAATGTATACTGATGCTTCAAAATATCAGGAACGTTGGGATCGCTTTGCAACAGCTTGCGACGAGTTCTTTAATGCTTTGAGTGTAAACGGTTACTATCATCTGGAGACTGCTGGTATAACAGGTAGCAAGGAAGCAAATGTCCCAGCGTACCGTCTTGCATATCGTAAGGGCTACTTCTTGCGCGATTCGAAGGAAGTTCTTCATTCTGTTCGTGTAATGGGTGGTGATAATAGTGCAACAGCACGTTACTGCTGGCATTCTTGGTATTCTGCATCTGTTCCTCGTAACGCATACTGTCCAACTCAGGAGTATGTTGAGAAATTCCCATGGTATGATGGTGAGCCGTTTAATTGGGAAACAGCTTTTACCAAAACATATGCGAAGGGTACAACTAAAGAAATGCTGCAGGAACAGTTGAAGGATTCTACAGTATCATGTTTCCTTACAAATGCCAAGACTGGTGCAATAACAAAGGCAACAAAGAGTCTTCATACGATGTTTATGCGTGGTTCTATTGCACTTGGTGCAAGAACCCTTAATCCAATATTGACTCGTGACCCACGTCTTTATGAGGAATGTATTGTAAACGGTCAGACAAAGAACCTTGACTGGACAAACGGTACACAGACAGGTAACGCTTGGGAGTTGTGGTACAAGGGTAATGATGGCGGTACTGGTGTCTATACTCAGACAAACACAATGTTTGGTTCTGGTTATGGTTACAATAAATATTATTTGGGAACTGGCGCTTATAGTGGTGATACTGGTGCTGATAGTTACCGTTATCAGACTCAGTGGGTGGCTCTGTCGCTTGCAGATATGTATCTTACATACGCCGAGGCTCTTGTAATGCGTACAAACAAGGATGTTGCAAAAGCTGTTCAGATGGTCGATATTGTACGTTCTCGCGTGGGCCTTCCAACAATGGCAAAGGTTTGGACTTCTTCTTCTAACCGTAAGGCTGCGAACTATACGGCAACAACTGCCGAGGGGGCTGTCGCTCAGACTGTTGCTCTTGCAAATGGTGGAGAGAGCAATGAGTTTATTGAAGAACTTCTTGATGAGCGTGCTCGTGAGCTTGGTCTTACTAATGCCCGTTGGTTTGATATGATTCGTTACAAACGTACAGATTGGATGACTAAGCAGTTGCACGGTCTTTTGATGTACCGCGTAATGCAGAAGGGTAGTGTATTTATCCTGCGTAATAAGGCATGGATTGGTGCAGATAAGGAGAGTGACGAAAATTCCACACAGCCTATAGACTTTGTAAGTACTATTGTTCCTATTACAGGTAACAGCCGTGTGATGTGGGGCAAAGACCCTAAGAGTACAGAGGTGACAAAGTGGTTGCTTTCTCCATTCCCACAGGCTGAGATTAACAAGAATTATGGCCTTGTGCAGAATCCGGGTTGGTAATGATTTAAGTTTTAACAGAACATTATATGAAAAATAAGAATATATATATGCTTTCATTGCTCGCAGGCTTAAGCCTGCCTGCAATGGCGCAGTATGACGTCATCGACTCTGTTGCTTTCAAAAACCAGAAAGTAGATGTCGGTGCAAATAAGACATTCAGTCGCGAGCAGTCAACAGCTGCTGTTAGCATCATTACCAATAAGGATGTGAACAGACGCGGCGCTCGAAATATCGGCAATAATATAATAGGTCAGGGTAATGGTCTTGTTGCTCTCGATGGTTCAGGTTTGTACTCTGCGGCTAATCCTACATTGTACGTCCGTGGACTTCAAAGTCTTAATGGTAGCACTCCGCTTATCATTGTTGATGGTGTTGAGCGTGCTATTGAGAACGTAAATTCAGAGGATGTAGAGAATGTAACAATCCTTAAGGATGCTGCTGCAACAGCCCTCTATGGTTACAAGGGTGCTAATGGCGCAATTGTAATTACAACAAAGCACGGTTCGTATGACAGTAAGGAGATAAGTTTCTCTTACGATCATACCTTTAGTTATCTTAACCGTATGCCTAAGTTCGTAGATGCTGCTACATACGCAAGTGCAGTGAACGAGGCTTATCGCAATCAGGGTGGTAATACTGTTTATAGCGATGCTGTAATCGACTCATACAAGAAGGGTGATAATCCTCTGTATTATCCTAATGTAGACTGGGCTAATGAAACATTCCGTAACATCTCTCACAATAATAAGTTTAACTTGCAGTTCCGTGGCGGTAGTAAAAATTTCCGTTACTACACAGCATTGAATTTGATTACAAACTCAGGTTTCATCAAGAATCCAGAGTTGAACGGTGAGGGATATTCTACTCAGGATAAGTATACTCGTGCAAGTGTACGTTCAAATATGGATATTGACCTTGGTCCTAAGACTAAGCTGCATACTCATTTGTTTGGTCTGCTTACTGAACAGTCACAGCCTGGTTCACAGGCTAATCTTTGGGGCATGGTTTATCAGGTTCCTTCAAACGCGTTTCCGGTAAAGGTCGAAGATAAGATTTGGGGTGGTAGTACACAGTACACAACAAATAATCCAGTAGCCCAGAGTGCCGGTGCTGCATTCTACAAGAAACATCAGCGTGCGCTTTATGGCGATATTCAGTTGGAGCAGGATCTTTCTTCTATTCTTGAAGGTTTGTCTGCTCAGGCACAACTTGGCTATGATACATGGTCAAACTTGTATGAGGATCACTCAAAGACTTATACTTATGGCGTTTACTCTGTTGCCAGCTATGCAGGTGGAAAGGTTGATCCTGCCTCTGCAACCCTTACAACTGGTGGTACAGACTCAAATATGGGAACAGGTGCAAACAATGATGCATGGATTCGTCGTTGCATTGCAAATGCGTCTATCAACTACGACAAGACATTCGGTAAGAATGCTTTGTTTGCTCAGTTGAAGTACGATTATGAGTTTAACGATGCTACAGGTACAAATACATCTGTTTACCGTCAGAATGTATCATTCTTCGGACACTATAGTTTCGATAACCGTTATTTGTTCGATGCAACCTTGATGTACTCTGGCTCTAATCGTCTTGCTCCTGGTAGTAAGTGGGCTTTTTCTCCAACAGTTTCAGCAGCTTGGAATCTTCATAATGAGGCATTTTTGAAAGATGTTGAGGGCGTTAAGTTCTTGAAGTTGCGTGCTTCTGCTGGTTTGCAGCAGCTTGATGTACTTCCTGACAACAACTGGACATATTACGACCAGTTCTATGTGTTCAGTTCTCCTGCATACGGTTTCGATACTGATGGTGGTGGTGATGCATTTGGAAACACAGCTATTGCACTTGCAAAGACACAGAGCCTTGGTCGCGAAAAGTCAATGAAGTATAATATCGGTATCGATGCAACATTCTTCGACGGTCTTAACGTATCGTTGGATTATTACTACCAGCATCGTTATGATATATGGTGTTCTACATCTGGCTCATATACATCAGTATTTGGTCTGACAGCACCATATGAGAATATCGGTGTTATGAATAGTCACGGCGTTGAAATTGCGCTCGACTATCAGGCACAAGTTACAAAGAATTTTGCTTTGAATCTTGGTGCAACATTCAACTTTATGGGCAACACTATTAAGGAGCAGGGCGAGGAACCAAGACTTTATAGTTATCTTAACCGTACAGGACATTGCTACGGTCAGGCATTTGGCTATGTATGTAATGGTTTCTTCGGATTGAACGACGACCTTAATGGCGATGGCGTTATCAGTACTGACGAAATGGCTGCTCTTGGACTGCCAGCACAGACATTTACGACTGTTTATCCGGGCGATTTGAAATATGCCGACCTTAATGGCGACGGTAAGATTGATGGTAACGATCAGAAGGCAATCGGCAGTTCAACAACAGCTCCAAGTACGTACTATTCATTTAATATCGGTGGAGAGTGGAAGTGCGGTCTTGGCTTCTCTGCTACATTCCAAGGCGTAGGCGGCTGGAGCGGTGTTATGAACACTAACGGAATGTACCGTTCAGCTGTTGCAACAAACACTGTTTCACAGTTCTACTATGACAACTGTTGGTCGGCAGAGAGAGGAAATACAGAATATCCAATCTTTCCAAGACTCAGCCCAACTGCAAATGCAAATAATGATGTGACAAGCACAATAAATCTGTTTGGACGTAATTACTTCAAACTTCGCAATATTGAAGTGTTCTACAAGTTGCCAAAGTCATTGCTTAGCCAGACTGGTTTCATCAATGGAGTAAAGATTTATGTACGTGGTACAGATTTGCTTACTGGCGACTTCTTGTGCGAGGGCGATGCTGCATCATACGGTGCTGTTCAGCCATTGTCAAAGAGTTTACAGATTGGTGCATCTATAACATTCTAATTTGAAAGAACATGAAATTAAATAAAAATATATTGGGTATTGCTCTTGCCTCTCTTGCTCTTGCTTCGTGCAACGACAAGATGGACTATAACGAGTACACAGCATACGACCATGATTACATGGCACGCTCATTTGGCTATGTGGGTGGTTTCATGTCGAAGATTTACAACGATATTGATACCGATTGGGGAAACCTTTCGGGTGCAATGCTTGCCTCTGCTACAGACGAGGCTGTTTATAGTCACGACGGCAACAGCGTTGAGGACTTCTGCAACGGAAACTGGAGTGCCGTAAATCCTCATCAGACAATCTGGAGTTCGGCTTACGAAGGCATTACTTATTGTAACGAAATGCTCGACAATTGGAGTGGCATGACATTCGAACAGTTCAAGTACAACAAGGATTACGAAGGGCAGATAAAACTCTACAACAACTATCAGTACGAGGCTCGTTGGGCGCGTGCATACTTCTATTATACACTCGTTCGTCAGTATGGTGCAGTTCCTTTCAAGACTACAAATACAACTGGTTCAGAGGAAACAGCGTTGCCATGTACATCTTCTGACGAAATCTTTGCATTCATCGACAAGGAGTGTGATGATATTAAGGATAACATCGTTGCTGATTATGTTGCTTTGCAGAAGGAATACCCTATTGACGGTTTGAAAAACCAGACAGGTCGTGCCGACAAGAATGCAGTACTTGCGTTGAAGGCACAGGCTGCTTTATATCACGCATCTCCATTGTTCTCTCAGGGTAAGACAGCAGAGCAGAAGGCCGCTCTTTGGAAAGCTGCAGCCATTGCAAACAAGGAACTTATTGATTATGCTGAAAAGGCAGGCAAGGGGTTGGCTGCAACTCTTGATACACTTTGGATTCCAAAGTATATAACAGAGGCTGAGCCAACAAAGGAGATTATCTTTGCTCGTCGTACTGCCGTTTCAAACTCTTTGGAATCTTATAACTTCCCTGCAGGTTATTCAACTGGTCAGGGTGGTAACTGTCCAACTCAGGATTTGGTTGATGCTTTTGAGTGTACCGACGGTCTTTCAATAACTGAAAGTCCATTGTACGACCCACAGAAGCCGTATGCTAACCGCGACCCACGCCTTGCCATGACTGTTGCTTGCAATGGTGATTTGTGGCCTGCCGACCTTGAAGCATACAACAGCTCATATCCAACTCTTCAGACATACGCTGGTGGATGGCATTCACGCACTGGTGGTTCTGCCGGTAAGTCGTACGCTACTCCAACAGGATATTACTTGAAGAAATTGTGTAATGGTAATCAGATTCTTAAGGCCCGTTCTGGAAAGGCTGTTTCAACTTCTGCACACGGTTGGATGACATTCCGCATGGGCGGTATGTATCTTAACTATGCCGAGGCTGTGTTCCAGTATTTCAAGTCAACAGGTGTTGAGAATGCTGCAGACGCAACAAGCAGCGAATTCCCTGTTTCTGCCCGCGAACTTGCAAGCAAGACACGTCTCCGTTCTAAGATGCCTGCATTTAAGGTTGGCATGAGTAACGACGAGTTCTGGGCTGCTTACAAGAATGAGCGCAGAGTAGAACTTGCTTTCGAGGGACACCGTTTCTACGATGTACGTCGTTGGATGGAAGACGGAGACAAGTTCATGACTGTTCATGCTGCCAACATCACGCTTAACGAAGACGGCACTGTTTCATTTGGTACACCAACCACAATTGTACGCGGTGACGGTAAGTGGCAGAGCCGTTGGAATTTGTTCCCATTCTCACAGACTGAAATAATGAAGTCTGGTGGTGCAATAAAGCAGAATCCAGGTTGGTAATTAAAAAAATAATATTATATTTGCTCCGTGCAAATGTTGTATGGGGCAAATATTTATTACATACTACATTATTATTAATTTAATCTTTAAAAACATGAAAAAAATTACAATCTTAGCTTCTTTGGCTTTGGCTTTTGTTACCCTTACAGCCAATGCTACAGACAAGTTCTTCTACAAGATTGCCACAGACAAGGATCCGGGCTGGACTATTCAGGATGCTGGTAACTTTGAAGGTACTCCGGGCAAGGAATACTATCAGGCTTATAACAAGAAGAACGGTGGTCGTATGCTTAACTTCGCATACCCTGAATCTGCTTGGAATGGTATAGATTTGGACAAGTTGCCGAACAAGACTTACAAGTGGTCTATGGATTTGAATATGTCTACAATGGCTACTCGTAGCGACATGGAACTTACAGTGCTTCCTGTTGGTACAAGTTTGAGCGATAGACGTAATTCTTCACATAACTATCATTGGGCAAACAAAAATGAGGGTGAAGATTTCTTCTTCCGTTTCCGTGTTGTAACTGCTCCAACAGAGGCTAATGGTGATTTCACGATTTTAATAAATGAAAGCCCTGTAGAACAAACAACTTTAAATGCTGATGGTACAACAACTGTAACTGCAGCGGATAAGGTTTGGCCTACTACTACTAATCCAGATTCACTTTGTACTCTGAAGAGCAATGTAAAGTACACATTTGCTGTAGAGGTTAATACAGAGACTAATGTTGCCACTTACACTATCTTGAATGGTGAGACAGTGGTTAAGACTGGTACTCACGCTTATGTATGTGACGACAGAATTGGAGTTCAGACTCTTTCTATGAATGGTACTTCTGTTCATCAGCTTTCAAACATGGGTCTATCTTACTTTGTTGATGGCGTTATCGCAGAGAACCCTTCGGTAGACTTGTTCTGGGTTGAGGGTACAGAGCGTAACTACTTCGCACAGTTCAAGGAAGGCGAGATTCTTCACTGGAAGCAGCTTGGTAATCTTGATCAAGATTATGTAGACCCATCATTGTCATATACTAATGGTGAGGAGTATTCTGTAGAGTTCGGACAGGCAAAAGAAGGACGTAATTTTGAAGGTGACCCAGATACAGAGGGTGGTCAGAAGATTATTACTTGTACAGAGAGTGGTACTTTGCTTGTATGGACAACACGCGAGGATGATGAGACTAACAAGTCTGACGTAATCTCTATTGATGTCGTTTGTGAAGTAGAGAATCTTCCTGTTCCTGAGGCTATTATTTCAAATGTGTCAGAGGGATATGGCAAGGAGTACACTCTTAAGGTTGATAACTCTAACGTAACTCTTAAGCCATCTATCACTATTGTTTATGAGTTGACAGAGAATGGTAAAACAACTAAGGGTGAGGCTTATGCTGGTGATAAGATAAAGTTCTCAGACAAGGGCTCTTTGAAGTTGCAGTCTGCTGACTTAACTCACGTAAGAGAGTGCTACGGTCGTTCAGAGGAAGTTATTGTAGAGAACAATACAGAGTACTCTAAGGCTGTATTTGCAAACTATGCAATCTCTAAGGAAGAGGCAGAGGGTACAAAGGACGGCTTTACTAAGGCTGAAATTGTAGATAACTCAAATAAGTCTCATTGGGATCGTATCTATTCTACACAGTCTTATGGTAAGAATGCAGAAGGGGCAATTGTTGTAAATGATGGAACTTCTGAACTTACGGAGATTAAGACTGGTTTCGGATTCTATGATGGTTCTGCAATTGGTACAGATAATGCTAAGTGGCCTGTACAGCAGCTTAATGCTGAGTCATTTGCTACAGCTGTTGCTCCACTTGTAATCGAGGCTAACGAGAAGACTGATGCTACTTGGTATTTGTTCCCACTTGAGGGTCTTGTAAGCTATCAGACAGGTTTGACTAACGTCCCTGTAACAATTGATACTAAGTACACATCAGACGATGCAAATAAGCCTAACTTCTATGTAGTTCACACTATCGGTGGTTATGATCGTCCTGATAAGGGTGATTGTAATGCTTATACGGTAGTTGTAGCTGGTGAGGCTTATAGCTTGTATCGTTACGATACAGCAATCAAAGATGTAACAGTTTATACTTACAAGGGCTTCGTAGAGGGTAGCGGTGCTACTTCTGTAGCTGCTCCTAAGGCTGTTGTTGAGGATGCTAACGCACCTATTTACACAATCGGTGGTGTTAAGGTTTCTACAACTGTTCCTGGTAAGATTTACATCCAGAACGGTAAGAAGTTCTTGGCTAAGTAATCTTAACAAAACAATAATTGAACTAAGTTTTCAATGTTAATATTAGCCCTACGGTTCGCAAAAGCCGCAGGGCTTTTTTTTGTTGCTTTTGTTGCAATGGCAGCAAAACAACAATGGAGCAAAGCCGTTAGTTTTATAGAACATA
>JAEEGL012628257.1_pt1 | contig 12338 bp, 11 predicted proteins | sample 9134231 | NCBI WGS metagenome assembly JAEEGL01 (sample SAMN16246548, study PRJNA631951) | gut metagenome | biome: gut microbiome; feature: rumen; material: fiber-attached | host: Bos | place: Iran: Karaj | collected 2018-10 | reverse complement strand
CAGATTATGCAGACTAAGAAGCCAGTGGATATCCTGGTGAATAATGCAGGAATCACCTACAACTCGCTGTATCAGATGTCTACCATCGAGAAGATCCATGAGACGCTGGAGGTGAATTTCATAGCTCCTTATCTGTTTACACAGTATATCGTCAAACTAATGCTCCGCAACGGGAAGGGCAGTATTGTGAATGTGGCCTCTTCTGCTGGTCTGGATGGTAATTCGGGTCGTTCTATCTATGGCGCCTCAAAGGCTGCCGTGATTTGTTCGACTAAAGCTCTGGCAGAGGAATTGGGACCCAAGGGTATCCGCGCCAACTGTATAGCCCCCGGTATCACTCAAACCGACATGCTGAGCAGTATGACTCAGGAGGTGATAGATGAGACGGTTGCAGGTACGGACATGAAGCGCCCCGGTCAGCCTTTGGATCAGGCTAATGCCGCTTTGTTCCTGGCATCTGACCTTTCATCTTATATCACAGGACAGACCTTGCGTGTAGATGGCTGTTTGTAATGATCAGGAGTTGCAACTCCTCAAGCAAGATTGTCTGAACCTGCGCCAGCGTATCGTCGAACTGTCGTATAAGGCAGGGAAGAACGGGGCGCACGTAGGGGGCAGTCTGTCCTTGGTAGAGATACTGAGGGCGCTGATGGAGATCCTGAATAGGGATTCTCAGAACCTGGAAGCAAGGGATCGGCTGATACTGAGCAAAGGGCATGGGGCTTTAGCGCTCTATTGTGCATTGGAACAAAAAGGAATCTTGTCTTCTGAGGAGATTGAGACTTTTGAAACCAATGGCACGGATTATTTCGCACATGCCAAACGCGATGTAGAAAAGGGCGTTGAATTCTCTGGTGGCAGCTTGAGTCTGGGATTGTCGTATGCTGTCGGCGTAGCACTCGCTTGTAAGGCTAAGCAACAGGATAATCAGGTTTATGCCATCGTTGGAGATGGTGAATGTGATGAAGGCTTGGTGTGGGAATCCCTCATGGCCGCATCGAAGTTCCAGTTGGATAACCTGACGGTCATTGTAGATTGCAACGGGCTCCAGTCGGATGGTTTTACCAAAGACATCATGGATACCTCTCCGCTTTCAGAAAAGTTTGCTGCCTTTGGATTTGACGTTGTCGAGGTGGATGGCCATGATATCAAAGCCCTGATGACGGCTGTTGAGAAAAAGAGTCAGAAACCACGGGCCATCATAGCTCAGACTGTAAAGGGTAGGGGCGTCTCGTTTGTGGAGAATGATCCTAAATGGCATCATGGCGTGATGACTCAGGCTTTATATGATCAGGCAAAGGAGGAATTAGGATGAAATACAATAGTAGAGCTTGGTTCCGATTAGGACAAAGTGGTGCCATCTTTGGTATGGCTGCGCCTGAATTGAGAGAGAAGTATCCGATGAAGATCCTTTCTGCCGATATGTCAGAGCCTGCTGGTCTGGGTAGATACAAGGGAATGTATCCTGATGATTTCTATAATGTGGGAATCGCGGAACAGAATCTGCTGGGTATGTCAGCAGGATTGGCATCAGAAGGGTTTAAAGTGGTGGCAGAGGCTCAGGCTGCTTTTATCACGATGCGCTGCTTCGAACAGGTGCGTCAATATATGGGCTATATGCAGTTCCCGATAGTCACGGTGGGCATCAATGCGGGCTTTGCCTTGACCTACTTTGGTAATACGCACTATGCCATCGAGGATATCGCACTGATGCGACAAATACCTGGCATTACAGTGCTTTCGCCTGCTGATGCCGGTGAGGCCGTTAAGTGTTTTGAGGCTTCTTTGGAGCTGAATCAACCTACATATATCAGACTAACTGGCGGATTGCAGAATCCGATTGTCTATAAGGAGGATTATGATTACCAGATTGGCGTTGAGACTGTGGTGGCCGAGTATGGTTCCAGTGTAACCATCTTTGCAACGGGCAGTATGGTATACAACTCGATAAAGGCTGCAGAGATGTTATCCGAAGAAGGCATCAAATGCCGAGTGATCGATATCCACACCTTAAAGCCCTTTGATTACAAAGTCGTAGACAGGTATTTGAGTAGCAAACTAATCGTAACAGTCGAGGAACATAGTGTGATAGGTGGCCTTGGTACTATTGTCTCTGAATATGCAACTGATGTGCTCAAGATTGGTGTTGAAGATCAATTCTCCAAACCTGGTGATTACGACTATCTCTTAGACCAAAATGGCCTGACAGCAGAGAAGATCGCAGAGAAAATCAGGAAAGAACTGTGATAAGTCCTTATTGAACTAAATAATCATATTAACAACAGCCGCAACAATACCCCGTTGCGGCTGTTGTTGGTTTTATGTGGTTCTGAAAGCGGACCATTTCCGTTCAGTCGCGGTTGTATCGGATGCCGCACTATGCGTAGCTGCCATCACTGTTGTATATCCTGGAATATGGACCGCTGAATATCTGGGCGGTAATGAGTTTGTAGAACGGGATTCCGAGAATAGGCGTCCAGACCATGCAAGAACAGTAGTATGCCATCTTCAGGATCCACCAGTCGCTACTGCTGACGTATCTTCGTCTCAGCAGGAATGCTATTATAATAGAAATTGTGATGATCATACTCTTTCGGTTTTAATTATTTCTCCCTTCTTCTACTGCAAATATAAGCAATTTCCACTCAATGTGCAAGGGGGAACCCCCATTTTTTTAACAGGAACCGCTGATATCCGAAGAATTTGACTGATTCAAACCTGCTTCTTCTCTAATTGTCATACGGAGGTGGCAAAAATAATAAGTTGTACATCGTCATTTCAGGCTTTAGCAATCATGCGGCAATCGTTATAGAATGCGAAAAAGTGGTCTCAGAATTTGGAAGTTTGGCAAGTTTTTCTTATATTTGTGATTTATTATTTCAGCAAAGGTAACAACAGTTTTTATATAAAGAAAGGACTGGCAACTATCCTCTCCAGAGTTTCCACACGGGAATGGCCACAATCGGAGTGAAAGCCAGACATAGGCCAAAGAATACGAAAAAGCCAAGGAAACAACGATCCTGACCCCTGACGAAACAGAGAGTTAGTACCAGAAGGATTACTATGTAAACTGCTATCAGCATATCATTTAACTTTTTCTGTTGCAAATATAAGAAATTTCCTCTTAATGTGCAAGGGGGAATGCCTTATTCTTAAACAGGAACCGTCTATATCCGAAGAAACAAGCCGATTCAAACCTGCTCCTTCTCTAATTGTCATACGGAGGTGGCAAAAATAATTAGTTGTACATTGTCATTTCAGGCTTCATCTACTTGATGTTGTGCCGCTCTTGCTACTGGAGGAACGCAAAAAGGGCCTTCCCCCATTGCGGTCCCTGAGCTAGTCGAAGGGCAAAATACTAACAAGAATCAGCCAATCGGCTGATTTCTGCTGTTTATAAGGGCTTGCACACTCGAAACGAAAAATAATTTGCGAATTATTTTGTTATTTGCTCACTTATTCGTATATTTGCCAACAGTTTGCTACTAATCAAAGGTGCATTGGTAATCAGTCATCTATGAAGTGTGAAGCTGCAAATCGTAACAATCGCCTCGCCCTGTCTGACAATGGGGTGACCCCAAGGAGTACCTAAAAGATCAATACAGGAGAAAATTGAGAGGGATTTCTAGAAAATGTATGATATATAATTTGATTGATTTATGTTACAGCCATCAACATTGTTTTCAGAAGACATAAGAGCATATCAGATTTATTCTCTCTATTATGGAAAGTGTACTCTTTGTGGCAGGAAGTTGGCTCAGGGGGATATAGCCTATGTAGGGGATCTAGCTGATGGTACATTGGCTGTAGTTTGTGAGGCTTGCAAATACCAGCTAACTCATGAAATCAAACACTATGTATATCACCCCAAAGAGTTTAACGTGCCAAATAAGGAAACTTTGCTATGGAGGTATCTTGATTTCCCCAAATTTATATCGTTGCTTGACAGTAGGGAGCTGTTTTTTACAAGAGCTGATAATTTTGAAGACACCTTTGGAGGTGCTCGAGGCTTTTATTTTCAGAAAGATGTCATATATGATTCAATGATGCCAGAATTCTCCTTAAAAGCAAAAAGTCTTCTGCATAAGAAGGGAAAAGATAATCCAACTGACGATGAGGTGGATGTTTTGACAAGGGTAGAAACGAAGAAGTTTGTTAAATCTCAAGAACAGAAAAGAAAAGATTATTTCGTTAGTTGTTGGCATGCAAATGAGCGAGAGTCGGAGGCTATGTGGAAATTGTATATTTCTGCTAAGAATCAAGGTGTTGCTATCCAGACTACCATGGAACGTTTGTGCTATTCTATTGGTAAAACAGGTTTTGAAGTTGGAAATGTAAACTATATCTCTTATGAGAAACCTCTGAAGGTGAATGATGTACCAATTTGGTATAAGAGAACTGCTTTTAAGCACGAAAATGAGGTAAGGGCGATTTTCAAGGAAGCAGGATCTATTAGAGGTGGCATGCCTGTAGAAATGGATTTGAACATGCTGATAGAGAGGGTTTATGTATCTCCCTCAGCTCCTGTATGGTTTGCAAATCTCGTAGGAAGTGTACTGAAGAAATATGGCCTGAATAAACTGGTAGAGCATTCAAAACTGGATGAGAGCCCAATATATTAATTGAAAGATGGAAAGGAAGATATACGCATGTAATGACTTATCTGGAAAAGTAATAGGTGGTTGGACTGTTGGTAAAAGCATAGAAATTATTGATTCAACAGCCCAATATGTTTTATTCTATGAGGCTTCTAAGGATGGAGTTTCAGCCATTATGAAGGTGTTGAACGTTGAGAAATGCCTGAATCCTCCTAGTCTTGATGGTGCAAAAGACCAAAATGATTTGATGGCCCGGGAGACAGGTTCGTTCCACTTTGAAAGAGAGCTTGCGAAGCAATGTGCGGGTAGCCATATGGGCAATGTAATACGGTATTTGGACTCTGGTGAAGAGATGTTGGCAGATTATGTCATTAAAAATGTTCATTATATTGTTTATGAACTATCGGAAGGGAAGATAGATGACTTCTTGAAGTTCTCTTATAAGACAGATTTCGTAGCAGACTTGGGCTTACTGGTTGATAAACTAAAATCACTCCATCAGGTAGCGAAAGGAGTAAAGCAGTTGCATACAAACCTGATTGCACACCATAATATTACTCCATTAAGTATAGAGGTGTTTGATGCCAAATCGCTGTTTAAGATTAGCGGATTACAGAAATCTCGTACTCGTCAAGCGATTCTTAATTCACCCGTATCAGCGAAACTTTTTGATGGCGATTATACATTTGCGCCACCTGAAGCATATTTCGGATACAAGATTTCTGAAGAGATGAGTACTTATTATCAAATAGATACTTACATGTTAGGTAATCTTGTGGTATACTATCTTTCATCAATGAATCTTACTACTCTTATTAGTACCAAATGTCCTTATACCCTACTTGAATGGGGGGCAAGAGGAGCCGAATACAAACAGGTCTTACCTGACATAATGAAGGCATTTTATGAGTCGCTTGATGAAATTAAAGCTTCTATTTGCGAGAAGGAATTAAGAGATCCAATAATTGCCATTATTGTGGGTCTTTGTCATCCAGATCCTGAAAAACGAGGCTACCCTGGAGGGTTTGTTAAGGTTCAAGCCAATGCTGATTTACAACGAGTACTTACAAAGCTTGATATACTTTATAGAAAAGCCCAATTGTTACTGTTTAAAAAGAAATAGGCTATGGCTAGCTTTATTGATGATTTCAGAAGGAATATGCTTCCTTTGTGGAGAAGTTATAATGATACATTTCTTGCTAAGGAATTGGACTTCACTGGGCAGAGGAAACTGCCGGTCAGGTTTGATAGATATGGGGATTTTAAGGCAGCTTGGAAGAATAAGCATACTATTATTACAGCTGCAAATCTTGTTAATGCAGCCGTGGCAAGTGGTAATAAGCAGCAATTAGATGTTATTAACGCAGCAGATTTCCTGTTAAATCATCAAAAAGAATGTTCGCCATTGGCTATTAATGTCGCCCATTCTATTGTAGATTATAGTGCCTCATCACATATATTGGAACTTGATAAAGAACCTACTTTTGAGGAGCGTGCAGATGGGCTAATTAAGGGATTAGCTGATCAAGAAATAGAAACTAGGGCTCTCATTGGTTTATTAAGAAGGCAGGTCCATGAATATTATAATAATCCTATCGCATATTGTGAATTGGCAAGGTGTTACGCTAATCTTGGCATGGATAAGAAAGCAGAACGTTATATGGATTACGCTGTTAGTTTGGCCCCTATGAGTAGATATATTGCTCGAAGTGCAGCTCGCTTTTATGTTCATATAAAAGATCTTGGTAAAGCTAAAAGAGTATTAATTGCAAGCGGTCTTGTTAAAACTGATCCATGGATTATGTCTGCAGAAATTGCAGTAGAATCACTCATGGAAAAATCTTCGCATTATATTACAATTGGACGACAGTTGGTATTATCTGATAATGTATCAGCATTTAGTAGTAGTGAGTTATGCTTCGCTATTTGCAATGAGGATAAGAAGGCCGGTAAACGTAGAGATGCAAAGAAAATGTATGACAGAGGTATCATAGATCCTAATGATAATAGTCTTGCTCAAGCAGAGTTTTTTGCGAAGGATGATGCAAATCTCAATTTAGACCTTTCTTTATTCCAAAATATTAATCATAAAAATGAGGCAGAAACTCGGAAAGCTTTCAGTCTGGGGAAATATGAAGATGCTTTCATTTCGTCAATGCTGTGGATGCAAGATTATAGATTTGAGCATCGGCCGATTGATTTCGCTTTTAATATATCTTGTGATTATCTGAAGCGTTATGATTATGCAATAGCTATCGTTCAGAGATATCTTAATACCAGCCCCAATGACCCTGCGGCTATTAATAATCTTGCATATGCCCTAGGTCTTTCAGATAGGACTGAAGAAGCAGAAGCAATTCTCTCCAAGATTGAAATAAAGGTATCTTCAGCAGGAGATAATACAAATGGAATATGTCTAATAGCAACCTGTGGGCTGATAGAGTTCCGTAAAGGAAATATTGAAGTTGGCAGAAATTTGTATAATAAAGCCATTTCTATTGCCAAAAGACGAGGGGATAGGAAACTATCAGCAAAAGCCCGCTTGAATATGATTCGTGAGGAAGTTCACTCTGCGGATGATATTGATGAGAAACTACTGGAAGAAATGGAAGTTTTGGATACGGGAAATCGTGCTGAAACCGAACAGCTAAAAGGGGATATACTCTCAGAAGTTGAAAAGAAAAAAGAGGGGAAGTGTTAGAAGTTTTATTCATGATGCGCTATTCGCAGAAAAATTCAGCTTTGCATCATGGAAGAGAATAATACTGTAGAAGAGCCAATTTGGCGTTTAAGGATAATAGCCAGAAGGTATTACAAGGCGTGAAAGAGTATTGCAAAACACTGAAGCTAGTTACAAAAGATATTGAGAACTTTAAGACGAGCCTATAGTTGAAAAGGGTATTGATGGAGGAAAGGCTGACAACGGATGGTATTGATGAATGAAGAAATAAAAAGGCTGATAGATTTGGAGTATCAAATCTATAAAAGCAATTTCGTGGAACAGGCTGCGATAAGCTATATGAAAACACAAGGGGCAATCAATGCCGGATTGTCGGATGTGGAATTTCTAATGATAACTATATTGACATCAAATGGGCAAGGACTTATTCAAAGGATGCTCTATAATGGAGGGACTCCTACTGTATTAGAACAAGAACTGTGGAGATATCTTGATTCTGCACTTGATAAATTGCCGATAGAGGATCATACAAAAGTGGTATATAGGGTACTATCGAATACAGATATCTCTACAAATCAGATAGGAAATATTATTGAGGCTCCATATTATATGACGGCATCCCTAAAAGAGCTGAATACCAAAGAAACTATTGTTTATGAAATAATGTTAGCAGCTAGGACTAAGGCAAAAAGTATCTATAGGGTGTTTGAAATAATGCCACAGGTTCCTGAATTTCAGGTTGAGTTTCCAAGGAATACGAAATTCCTTGTTTATAATATTACGGAGATTGACGGGAAAACGAGAGTGGAACTGATTGAACAACCTGAGCATGAACTTCCAGTGGAAAAACTTACACTTAATGTGACAGATTTTTTTCGTCACATTAAAGCGATAAATATTCAAGATGCAATCAACAGAGGGTTGCAACAAAGGATATTTATGATGAAGACAGTATGTGGTGATGAAATTAATGCCTGCTGTTGTGAAAATGGTTATGTGCTCGTTTCACCAACTTATGCGCAAGCCATTTGGAATTTGTGTTATGTTGGGTTGTGGCTTTCAGACCATAAGATGATGGAGGAGGGATTTGAGGCTGAAGGTAGTTCTTTGGGCAGAGAATATGAAAATATAGTGGCGAATGGCTATCATGATGAAGGCCGTCTGTATATAAAGAGTGTGGTAGAGGCTGAAGAATGGAGGGAAATGCTGATGATAGGAAATCTGTTTAGGCATAATATCTATACGGAGAGTGATGTGAAGTACATGGGGAATATCAATTTGGAAGATCCGTTTGTGAAAAAGGTTTGTAGTCTTTATTGTACGGCTATGGGGGGAGTCCTATTACATGAATTGAATCATAAGTACTTCGGACATTATGAACCAGATGACTATAGACCTCAGAAAGTGAAAGAACAGGAGGCTGATGACAAGTCTTTTGAGGCGATTCTGGCTATCGAAGATGAAAAATGGCGAAAAACAGCGGTATTAGGTGCTTTATGTCCTTATCTGCTGGCGTTTTATACAAATTGTCAATTAAAACCTCATTCAAATTATTATGATACAGATGACAGATTATTTAGACAGTACGATAAGATTAATGATAAGGAAATGAAACAGACGGCAAGTATATTTGTTTCCAATGTGTTGGGACAGTGGTTGGATAATATGCATCATGTAAATGTCGAGGTCAGGAATGGACATGAAATCGAAGCAGTTGAGGAAATGAGAAGCGAGATAAGAGAGATAAAAAGGGAAGATTAGAATAATATATAATTTGATAGTTTGGATTGTTATGAGATACGAAGATGTTGAGATAAAAGAATTTCCAGTTGAGAATGGTGGTATAATAACTATCATCAGAGGTGGAATTAATAAACCAAAATCCTATATGGATAATGTGGTAAGCGAATACGTAGGTAATACCCTACATAATCAATTCATTGAGATTTATTTAGATAATCCATATGTTAGAGTTATTGTAAAAGGTATTAATGATTTTGATTATAATGTATTTGATACAGATATTTTCCATTTAGGAGTGAATCGATGATAAATGATATTGAACTAGCCAAAATGTCTCATGCTGTTAATTTGAGACTTTCATATTTTGTGACTATATCATACGCTAATATTCTGGCAGAGAGTTCTATTAGATATCCTGTTGTTGAATATTTAGAGAGGCGTTTGTCATATACAAAATTAAAATTGGAATATGATCATCCCGTTTTTAAAAGAAAAAAGTGCGATTTGTATGTTGAAAAAAACATAGATAGAATTGTGTTCGAGTTCAAGTACGTAAGAGACAATACTTCGAGCCTTTTTCAGGATTATTTTGACGACATCTTACGGTTACATTATCTTCATGCAAAAGGAATACAATCATTGTTTGTGGTATGCGGTGATCCCATGAATTTCAACAATCAGTTTCGTAGTATTAAAGGGCGCACTTTACGATTAGGGAGTAGAAAAGAACGGCCTTCTGGAGTTTTTTCTCAAGTTCTGTCATTTTCTACAAGAAAACCAAATAAGAGATTTTCAACTAATAAATATTTCAAAAACTACAATGATTTCTGCCTGCACTATGATTTTAGGAATTCCATAGAGATACATCCCACAAATATAACAATCCAAACAAGACTAATTAGCTTAATTCATGGTGATAGCCAGCAATCAATCGGTATTTGGGAAGTGATATAAAATTGAAGAGGAATAATCTTATAGAGAAGAAAGGGGTGTTTAGACGATGTTGTATAAATGGTATAAAACATATATAAAAAGTATACGCAGAGATATTGTTATCATTTTTATGATTGACCTGTTGTTCCTTTTCATAATGGAGGTTGGGCTAAGACGGATACCGGCACCATATCCATTCTTTGTGAAGATTGGTGATTTATTCGTCACTTTGGGCATATCCTTCATTGCCTCCTTTATTTTCTATATAGTTCAAGTACACCTGCCAAGAATCAAGGAAAAGGAAGATTTGTTCCCTTACATAGCATCGATGTTTCACTCTATTTTAACTATAGAGAAGGAGATTATTACAGAACTACTAGGATTGAAGATGGAGGAATTAACAGAAGAATCAATTAAAGAAAAGGTAAAAGGGTTGGATCTATATTCTGAGGCTCCTCTTATTATTGGTGTGGACTCGGATCATAAGGCAAACTGGATTGAGTATTGCCTCTATAGTATGAATCGCATAGATCGAACTTGGAATATGCTGATGAATTATTCTGCCTATTTGGATAGCGAATGCATGGCTTTATTATATAAAATTCAAAACTCAGGGTGTTTCCTAGATAGAATAAGATTCCTATTCCCATTGTATAATGGGTCATGTCGTAGGCTATCTTATAAACTACCGGAGTCTTTTATCAAATTTTGGCATTTCATTGAGGAACAACAAGGTTATTATGATAGGGTATTGGCGAGATATTCGTTCCCCAAATTCGGTGATATCCGTTCACTTTCCTGACGTGTTCATCCTTATGTGATAATATCGGAATCAAATGTACCACCCGTATCGGATTGAAATGTCAAACAGCGGGGACGGTTCTTTTCTGTTTGAAGACACAACAACAGCTGCAACATTCTTCGTTGCGGCTGTTGTTTTTGTTCTTCGGCAGTTCGATGTAAGCATTTGTCGAAATATAAAAGCCCTGGCTGGGTTACGTAGCCAAGGCTTTTGAGAGGCCACAAGGGCAGATACCTGAACAAACCTTATCTCAGCCAACTGAGATTCTCTTGACGAGCCAGTTCTTATAAGAATAAGCCGACCAAGGTTGCGATAAATGTTAGAACTTCGACTATCGTCGAGAGGTCCTCTTTTAATATCTTTCTCATAATTTATTATAGTTAAAAAATTTTTTAATATTTCTGCAAAGGTATGGGATTCTGATTTTGGTCATTCCGTGTTTTCACGTGACCATTGTTAATTGAAATCGTTAATATACCCCCCCAATGTGCCATTTGGTGCCCATCAAACAAAAAAGAACCGTCCCCGCTGTTTGAAGAGCTTTGTAAAAGCGGCAAAACCGAGCGGGATTGCACCTCGGGAATAAAAATAAATCGTTATTTATTTTGTATTCCGCTCGGTTTTCACTATCTTTGCAGCCGTTTAGAGCGTGATGATGTTTGATTTACAGAAATATAGCGAGAATATTGCGGTTGAAACGGAGAGTGGGCTGAGGCTGACTTATGCGGAACTGGAGAAGGCTGGCCGGCAGATAACGGCAGGGCTGGAGCCCAGGCGGCTGACTTTCTGTCTGTGTGAGAATACCATCGGGAGCTTCGTGGGGTATGTGGGGCTGATGAATGCCAACATGCCGACGGTATTGCTGGATGGGAGCAAGGATATTGAGATTATCAATGGACTGATAGCACATTATCAGCCGAAATATGTTTGGGCGCCCAGCACAGTGGCCATCACAGGCGGCAAACAAGTCCGCGAGTATGAGGATTACGTGATGCTGGAACTACCTTCGGAGGCGTATGAGATTCATCCGGATGTGTTGTTGTGTCTGACAACCTCGGGAACCACGGGATCACCCAAGTTGGTGAAACTGACAGAGCGGAACCTGAAGAGCAATGCAGAGGCCATCGCCGAGTATCTGAAGATTACTTCGGCTGAGCGGGCCATCACCTCGCTGCCGATGTATTATAGTTTCGGTATGTCGGTGATCAACAGCCACCTGATCAAAGGCGCCACACTGCTGCTGACGGATAAGGCCGTGATTCAGCGGGAGTTCCTGACATTCCTGAAGGAGGGGAGGGCGACTTCGATTGCGGGTGTGCCTTATACCTACGAAATGCTTCGCAGACTGAGATTCCTGAAGATGGATCTGCCGGAGCTGAAAACCATGATACAAGCGGGCGGCAAACTGAATGCGAACATCGTCAAAGAGTATGTGGAGGCTGCACAGGCATCAGGAAAGGAGTTTATCGTGATGTATGGCCAGACAGAGGCTGCACCACGCATGAGCTACCTGCCGTTTGAGAAGGCCATCGAGAAGTATGCGAGCATCGGCATCGCTATCCCTGGCGGGAAACTGTCTGTG
>JAEEGL012468950.1_pt1 | contig 12338 bp, 7 predicted proteins | sample 9134231 | NCBI WGS metagenome assembly JAEEGL01 (sample SAMN16246548, study PRJNA631951) | gut metagenome | biome: gut microbiome; feature: rumen; material: fiber-attached | host: Bos | place: Iran: Karaj | collected 2018-10 | reverse complement strand
CCTGAATCTCCTCGCCCTTCCACTGTGCCCAGGCAAACTCAATACCCAGACCAACGATGTAGCTGACGAGAATCTTAGGCAGTACAGCCAAGAAGCCATAGCAGAAAATCTCGAAGAAACTGGCATCAGCAAGGGTGCCTGCAGCGAGATAGTTCTGATAACCGATATTGTACATACCAAACAGCATGGCAGGCACCAAGGCGATGACCACCATACTCATAATACGCTTCGAGTCTATGGCGTCATGGATGTTGACACCGCTCTTCGAAGTATCATTGGGCACAAGCGCGAAGGTTTCAAAGCCGTCAAAAACCGAACGGAAGGCATGTAACTTGCCACCTTCTTCGAAACTTGGCCTCATTTTATCAAAAATCTTTCTTATTGCGCTCATAATCGTAATTTACAATTTTACCTTCTACTATTTAAGCATTTTCCTTACGAAGTATGTTCAAGCCCTCACGGACAATGCGCTGCAATTCCAGCTTCGAGCTGTCAACAAACTCTGCCAGGGCAAAGTCCTCTGGAGAAACCTCGTAGATGCCCAAAGCTTCCTGACGATCGATATCACCGGCGATGATTGCCTTGATGAGGTATTCGCCATAGATGTCCATTGGCAGCACCTTGTCATACTCGCCACTCATGATCATGTGGCGCTCACCACCCTTGATACGGGCATCCAGCGCGTACTTCTTACTGCCCTGCAGCCACGAGAAGTAGCTGCGGCTGACCGAGAACTGCGAGAAGCGAGGCAGTATCCAGCCCAGCACTTCGTCAGCATGGTCGCCCTCGGGAATTACGGTAATCTCAGAGGCATGTGCACCCAGGAAGCCCTCCTTCGTCGTAGGACGGCCTGTCAGCACGTTGCCGTTGATGATGCGCACGCCATGGCTGGCATCGTAGCTGTTAGAAAGCAGCGTCGACAACTCCTCACCCACCAGCATGTCAACATAGGCAGGTGACTTCACCTCGCTGCCGCAGAGAGCCACGCGACGGCGCAGGTCTACCTTGCCGGTATTGAACAGACGGCCGATGAACAGCACTACTGTGGGGTCGCCAATAGTCCAAACCACCTCGCCCTTATTGACGGGAGCGACATGATTGACCTGAACACCGACATTGCCTGCAGGACAGGGGCCGTCAAAGATGTTCAACTCTGCATACTGGTCAATGCCCAGCTTGCGAATCTCCGCCTGGAAGTCGGGTTGGATACCCAGACCCACATGCGTCTTGGCAATCTTCGACAATGCCATGATACCTGTCACGAAATCCAGCTCCTGGTCTTTTGCCTCAAACTGGAAGTCGGCTGCAAGGGGCTTGTCGCGCAGAGCAGACACAAAAATAGCCTTGGGAAGCACTGAAGGATTGGTTGACACAGCATACGGCAACTGGTTTATATAGCCGAAGATTCCGGCCTCCAGCAATGCGTTGATGACTGCCTGGCCATCCAACTTTGCAACGTCCTTTTTGCCGAAATCTACTTGCTCCTGCTGGGCATCGGCATCCACCTTCACGCAGAGCACTTTCCTTCGTTCGCCACGCACCACGGCACTGACTGTACCGCTGACGGGGGAGGCAAACTTCACTTCGGGATATTGCTTGTTGACAAACAAGGCATCCCCGGCCTTGACATGATCACCTTCCTTCACAAGGACTTTCGGAGTGACTCCCTCGAAATCATCAGGAACCAGCGCATACTGTCCCTTTGACTTCAACTGAATCAGTTTCTCTTCTGCCTTACCTTGAAGGTTAATGTCCAAGCCTTTGCGTAACTTGATTACATTCGCCATTATTGATAATGAATTTGAATAGTTTTGCTTGAATGAGTGCAAAATTACTAAAAAATAGATAGATGATAAAGAAAAAATGGATAAAAATAGTCCGAATCACAACTTTTTGATGTAATTTTGTGGCTGAATTGTGGGCGGGCACCACATTTTGCCAACCCAAGCTGTCAGTTTTGAAGCTATTGAAATACATATTGAACATCATCGTATGGACCCTCCTGGGGCTGTACCTTTTGTTCATTCTCACCTTTCAGCTACCAGCCACCCAAGAGTTTGCCGGGCGGCAAATAGCAAGCCTACTTGCCGAGAAACTGGGCACCGATGTGAAAATCAAGAAAGCTGAATACCGCATCCCCAGCTACCTAAGCCTGAACGACGTGCTGATCAAGGACCAGCAAGGCAAGGACATGCTGAAAGTGCGCCACATTGCTGCAAAAGTTGAGCTCATACCGCTGCTGGAAGGCAGGATATCAATCGCCAGCGCACAACTGTTTAGCGCACATGCACGACTCTACCAGCAAGACTCCATCAGCAAGCCTAACTTCCAGTTTGTCCTGGATTCACTGGCGTCCAAAGACACCACCAGCACCACTCCACTTAACTTGCGCATCAACTCGCTGATAGTCCGTCAGACCAGTGTCTCGTTTGACCGCCACGATCTTCCACAGACCGTCGGAACGCTGAACCCCAACCACTTGAAAGTGTCGGACATCAGTGCCCATGTCATACTGAAAGCGTTGACAGACGACTCACTGAATGTTAATGTCAAACGACTGACCTTCATGGAGCAATCAGGCCTGAAGATGAACAGGCTGTCGTTCAAGTTCATAGGAGGGCAGCATAGCAGCAAGCTGTCGGGTTTCAAGCTGCAAATGCCAGGAACCGACTTCCAGTTAGGCGACTGCCAAGCCACATACATCATGCGCGACGGAAAGTTGGTAACGCCATCGCTCTACTACAGCGGAAGCATCGAGCCATCACACATAACGCTCTCAGACCTAGCGTGTTTCCTTCCGTCACTCAAGTCGTTCAACAGCACGCTGACCATCTCGTCATCCATTGAAGGGAAAGGAGAAAAGTTAGCGGTTCCCAACCTTTCCATCAGCTCCACCACGGGTGACATTGATGTCAACATTGACGGATGGGTGGATGAGTTGACTGCACGCGAGCCCAAATGGCAGGCAAACATCAACAACCTGAACTTATCGGCGAAGACCTTGGATTTCATCTCCCAAAACCTGAAAGGCGAACGGGCAGAATTGCCCGAGGTGGTCAGCCGTATAGGCAATATGCACCTGATGGGCATCGCCAAGGGTGAAGGAACGGGATACTTTGACATACACAGTCAACTTAATGCCGACATCGGTAAGGTCGGGCTCAATTTCGAGATGAACAAGCAACGGGCCTTCAAAGGATACATCAACACCCAAGGCATCAATCTGCAGAAGCTGCTTGCCGATGACAAATTCGGCTTGCTGGCCACCGACATCAACATAGAAGGCAGACTGCCTGCCGACGGCAGCCCCGTAGTGAATGCCAAAGGACAGGTGCAACGATTTGAGTACAACAAGTATCTGTTCAACAACATCGACATTAACGGTTCATACAGTGCATCCTTGATAACAGGCCTGCTGACCATTGACGACCCCAACCTGGGCCTGCAGATAGAAGGTAGCGTAGACAGGGAAAACAATACCAACATAGTCAACCTCAAGGCTGGCCTCGACCACTTCTCTCCACAGGCCATCCACCTGTCTGACCAATGGGGTGAAGCCCGCTTTGACGCAAACATCGTGGCAAACTTCAAAGCCAAGTCGCTGAACGATGCCGTTGGTACCATTGACATGACGGGACTGACCATGACAGCGCCCAATGACGACTACCAGCTGGATACCCTGCATATAGAGTCGGGCTACGAGGAAGAAATCCACTTCGTACGCCTGAACAGCGACTTTGGGGATGTTGACATCACCGGTGACTTTGACTACGAAACGCTGACGCAGAGTTTCACCAACTTCATTGCAGCTAACCTCCCCACCCTGCCTGGACTGCCCAAAGTGAACCCCAACAGCAGAAACAGTTTTGTCATCAATGCACACATCAACAAGAGCGACTGGCTGCAGAAACTTCTGATGGTTCCCGTCACGCTGCAGGACACGCTGATATTGGAGGGCATGATTGACGACCCCACACGCAACGTGGCGCTGGAAATACAAATTCCACACTTCACTTACAACGAGAGCAGATATCAGAAAGGACATCTCAGCATCTCAGCCCCCAGCGACTCGATACGCTACGACTTGCGCATTGCCAAGCTTAACGAAGACAACATGCCTATTGACTTGCACCTCTTTGGGAAAGCAGCCAACAACAACCTGCACACCTCGCTGGCTTGGGACAACCACCAGCAAGAAGAGGTCATGAAAGGCCAACTGAACATCGTCAGTAACTTTACCACATCGCTGGACAACAAGCAAATAGCCAACATCCACATTCTGCCCTCGGTCATCAATGTGCACAACTCGGACTGGATTGTTGATCCCGCTTATATTACCTATTCCAATAAATACGTTCATGTCAAGAACTTCACCATCCGCCACGGCCAACAGCACATCATAGTCAACGGAGTAGCCTCAGAGAGCCCATTAGACTCTTTAAATGCCGACCTCGCAGACGTTGACGTAGCCTACATTCTGCAACTGGTGAATTTCGATGCGGTAGACTTCAACGGCTATGCATCAGGACCTGTCTCGCTCCGCGCTGTTTTCGGCGACATTCAGGCCGACGCGCGCCTGGGTGTCAGAGAGTTTGAGTTCCAGCACGGACGAATGGGTATGCTCTATGCCGAGGCGAAGTGGAACAAAAAGGAGAAGCAGATAGACATTCACGCCATAGCGGACGATGGAGAAAAAGCCAAGACGTACGTTGACGGCTATGTGTCGCCCGAACGCAACTATATAGACTTGGGCATCCGTGCTGACGGAACCTATCTTGATTTTGCACAGTCGTTTACAAAAAGCTTCATCAGCAAGATAGACGGCCACGGTTCTGGAGCCGTACGCCTCATCGGTCCTCTTGATGCCATCAATCTGACGGGCGAACTGGTTCTGAACGGTACTGCTCATGTCAAGACCTTAGGTTGCACCTACGAATTGCGAAACGACACGCTGCGCATGGTACCTAACGAGATTGAGTTCGTCCACTGCTCTATCTACGACATCTATGGCAACGAAGGCATGCTGACTGGCGGCATACATCACAAGGAGCTGACCCATCTGACCTATGACATCAATGTGAACACCCAGAAAATGCTGGTCTACGACTTTCCAGACTTTGGCGACGAGACCTTCCATGGCACTGTCTATGCCAACGGGCAGGCGACTATTCATGGAGGCGACAGCGAGGTACGGATAGAAGCTGACGTCACGCCCCTGAAGAATTCTGTGTTCGTATACAATGCTTCTACCCCAGACGTCATCACAGATCAGGAATTCATTCAATGGGGAACGAAAGGCGAACTGTACGACACCATTCAAAGCGTCGTGCCAATGAGCAGAAACAACGAATTCCGCTCAGACCTTACCATGCGCCTGAGGATCAATGCGACGCCCGACGCCACCATCCGCCTGCTTATGGACATGCACACCGGCGACTATATCACCCTGCGCGGAAGTGGCGACATACATGCCACCTACTACAACAAAGGCGGCTTCAACATGTTCGGAACCTACGAAGTCAGCAACGGAACTTACAACATCACCATTCAGGATATCATCAAGAAGAACTTCATCTTCCAGGAGGGAGGCACCATTGTCTTCAGCGGCGATCCCTACGATGCCCAGATTGACATGCAGGCGCAGCACATCGTGAACGGCGTATCGCTCAGCGACCTGAACATCGGAGGTTCGTTCTCAAGCACCGTCAGGGTAAACTGCCTGATGAATATCACAGGACAGCCACGGGCTCCTATCTTGGACTTCGACCTCGACATTCTGAATGTCAACAGCGACGAGAAACAAATGCTACGCAGCATCATCAACGGTCAGGAGGAGATGCGCCAGCAGGTCATCTATCTGTTGGCAGTAGGACGCTTCTATCCGCAAGGAGCCAACAATGCCAACGAGAGCGAGACACAGCGCAGTAACACCTCGCTGGCCATGCAGAGCCTGCTATCAGGCACTCTCAGCGGACAACTGAACACGATGTTGTCGCAGGTCATCAAGAGCAACAACTGGAACTTCGGTGCCAATATCTCGACTGGCGACGAGGGTTGGAACAATGCCGAATACGAAGGACTCATCAGCGGCCGTCTGCTCAACAACCGCCTGCTCATCAACGGACAGTTCGGCTATCGCGACAGCAAGACTACCGCTACGCCATCGTTCATCGGCGACTTTGATATCCGCTACCTGCTCTTCCCCAGCGGAAACCTGGCCGTGAAGGTGTACAATCAGACCAACGACCGCTATTTCACTCGTTCGTCACTCAACACGCAGGGCATTGGACTCATCATGAAGAAAGACTTCAATGGCTTGCGCGACCTCTTCAACATCAAGAAGAAGAAGAAAGCCAAGGAGCCAGAAGAGAACAAAGAGAATCAGAAGGCTAAACAGGCTGAAGAGAGCGAGCATTAGTTCTCGTGAATCTGGTATTTCTTCTTACGCTCGTGAGTTGCCTTTTGTGGAACGGCGGAAGGAGCAAAGCCAGTACGCGGTGTACGCACGCCACGATAACCATTCCAGCGTTCATGAATCTTACGCACATAGTCGGCAGTCTCCGAGCCTCGCATGTAACCATACTTCACCACTGGGTCATTGTAGTATTCCGGGCGAGCCAACCCCAAGACATAAGCCTCGACATCGCCCCAGCGATGGGGATTCTTGCCGTTTTTCTTGGCAAGTGCCATTGCGTCACGTATATGGAAGTGGCCGCCATTGTAGGCAGCGAGAACGAACTTGGTTCGCTCCGAGCGTTCACGAATGTCAGAGAAGTTATGTTCCAGCTCGCCCAAATACTTGACAGCAGCAGAAATATTCTGTTCCGGATTGAAAATATTCGCCCTGGACAGTCCCAGATGGTCAGCCGTAGACGGCATAATCTGCATCAGTCCGCAGGCTCCTGCCCACGAACGTGCCTGTGGGTCAAAGGTAGACTCCTGATAGCACTGGGCTGCCAACAAGCGCCAGTCCCAACGTATGGTAGTAGCATAGCGCTGGAAATAGCCGTCATAGTGCGAGATGACACCACCTGCCCGGTTCAGCATGGGTGAGAAGATGCGCCGACGGACGCTTTTCGAGGAGAGCAGATACTCTTCTTCCTTCTTGACCTCGTCCACCAGTTTAGGGTCATACCACGCCGTCAGTTCCCGTTGCAGCTCGTCCTTGTCTTCACCAATCAGCCAGCCTACTCCCTCTTTGTTCATCGGATAGCAGATGAGGTCTGCCTCACCGTCAGTGAGTCGCTGCACCATCTCTGCCGAGTCGCGGCAGACCTCCATGCGCAGGCTGACGCCAATCTTGTCGGCAAAGCGCTGCGCCAGCATGTACTGCGTACCCAGATGACGGCCATGATAGTCGTAGTAGGTTTCCGGGCCAGTCAGCGTCAGGGCTATCAGTTCGCCGTTCCGCTGGATGTCCTGTAAATCGAACTCGTCCGTTACGGGAATGGTGTCGGTAATCTGCCCCCATGGGGTGACCACAGGTTCCTGCTTCTTCTGTCCGCAGGCAGCCAGTAGGAGAAGGGCAAAAAGCTGGATATATATACCGTTAATCTTCAATTTCTATCGAATTTCGGTGCAAAAGTAATCATTTTCTTGCAAATATCGTTGAAAATGCGTAATTTTGCAAGCTAAATTTGATAATTATTAGATATATGTTAAGAATAGCCGTACAATCAAAAGGCCGTCTTTTCGACGACACAATGAATCTGCTCAGCGAAGCAGACATCAAGGTTAGTGCTTCGAAGCGCACCTTGCTGGTTCAGTCTTCCAACTTTCCACTCGAAGTGCTTTATCTTCGCGACGATGATATTCCTCAGTCGGTAGCTTCAGGAGTTGCCGACATCGGCGTAGTGGGCGAAAACGAATTTGTAGAGCGTGGCGAGGATGCTGACATCATTTCGCGTCTTGGTTTCTCGCAGTGCCGCCTGTCGCTGGCCATTCCCAAGGAGGTTGAGTATCGTGGGGTCAACTGGTTCAACGGCAAGAAGATTGCCACCTCCTACCCCAACATACTGCGCAACTATATGCAGGAAAAGGGTGTTGAGTGCGAGATTCACGTCATCACAGGCTCTGTAGAAATCAGCCCGGGCATCGGACTGGCTGACGGCATCTTCGACATTGTGTCCAGCGGTTCGACGCTGGTCAGCAACAACCTGCGCGAAGTGGAAATCGTGATGAACAGCGAGGCATTGCTCATAGGCAACAAGAACCTGAGTGCCGACAAGCGCGCTACGCTTGAGGAGATGCTGTTCCGCTTCAAGGCCGTGAAGGATGCCGAGGACAAGAAGTACGTCCGCATGAATGCCCCGAAGGCTCGCCTGCAGGAGATTATCAACGTGCTGCCGGGTCTGAAGAGTCCCACCATCATCCCGCTGGCAGACGACGAGTGGTGCTCCGTACACACGGTGCTGGACCAGAAGCGTTTCTGGGAAATCATCGGCAAGCTGAAGGAGATGGGTGCGCAGGGCATCCTCGTGACTCCGATTGAGAAAATGATACTGTAAGAGGTTAGAAGTAAGAGGTTATAAGTAAGAGGTAAGAGGTAAGAGAGATGAAGATATACAAGTATCCCAAGAAGGAACAGTGGGCCGAGATAGTTGAGCGCCCGCGACTGGACCTGACCAAGCTGAACGAGACGGTGAGCACGGTGCTGGCCGACATTCGCGAGCGTGGTGACGAAGCCGTGCGTGAGTATGAGCTGAAATTCGACAAGGTACGCCTGTCGACACTGGCTGTTACGGAACAGGAGATGGACGAGGCAGAACTGCTGGTGAGCAACGAGCTGCGCGACGCCATCATTCTGGCCCATCACAATATTAAGGTGTTCCACATCTCACAGCGCTTTGTCGGTCAGAAGGTGAAGACCCAGGAGGGTGTCACCTGCTGGCAGAAGAGCGTGGCCATCGAGCGTGTAGGTCTCTACATTCCCGGCGGCACTGCCCCACTCTTCTCTACCGTACTGATGCTGGCGACTCCGGCCAGGATTGCGGGCTGCAAGGAGATAGTGCTGTGCACGCCGCCAGACAAGGAGGGCAAGGTCAATCCGGCCATTCTCGTTGCCGCCCGCATTGCCGGCGTGAGCAAGATATACAAGATTGGCGGCGTACAGGCCATCGGTGCCATGGCTTATGGTACGGAGAGCGTCCCCAAGGTATTCAAGATATTCGGTCCGGGCAATCAGTACGTCATGGCTGCCAAGCAGCACGTCTCGCTGGACGAGGTGGCCATCGACATGCCAGCCGGTCCGTCCGAGGTGTGTGTGCTGGCTGACGAGACGGCACGCGCGGAGTTTGTGGCTGCCGACCTGCTGTCACAGGCCGAGCACGGCATCGACTCGCAGGTGCTGTTCATCACCACCAGCGAGTCGAAGCTGGACGAGGTGCATGCCGAGCTGGACCGCCAGCTGGCGCTGCTGCCGCGCCAGGAGATTGCCGCCCGCGCACTGGAGAACAGCTGCTACGTGCTGGTGAACTCGACCAAGGAGATGATGGACCTGACGAACCTGTATGCTCCCGAGCACCTGGTGATTCAGACGAAGGACTACGAGCAGCTGGCTGAGCGCGTGGTCAATGCGGGCAGCGTGTTCCTGGGTCCCTACGCCTGCGAGAGTGCCGGCGACTATGCCAGCGGCACCAACCACACGTTGCCTACGCACGGCTATGCCACGGCATACAACGGTGTCAACCTGGACTCGTACTGCCGCAAGATTACGTTCCAGCACCTGACGGAGGAAGGCATCCGCCACATTGGCCGCGCCGTGGAGCTGATGGCCGAGGCCGAGCAGCTGGATGCGCACAAGAACGCGATGACGGTGCGAATGAAGACTTTGAACGTTGAACATTGAACTTTGAACATTGAACTTTGAACCATATGATTAGTTTAGAACAACTGGTCCGCAAGAACATCTGGAGCCTGGCTCCTTACAGCAGTGCCCGTGATGAATATTCTGGCAAGGAGGCTCACGTCTTCCTCGATGCCAACGAGAATCCTTACAACTCCCCCTACGACCGCTACCCCGACCCGCTGCAGCGCGAGTTGAAGCAGCTGCTGAAGAAGGTGAAGGGCGTGCCCGAGGACATGATATTCCTGGGCAACGGCAGCGACGAGCCCATCGACTTGGCTTACCGCATCTTCTGCGAGCCGGGGCGTGACAACGTGGTGGCCATCGAGCCGACATACGGCATGTATAAGGTGTGTGCCGACATCAACGACGTGGAGTACCGTCGCGTCCTGCTGGACGACAACTTCGAGATGCATGCCGACGAGCTGCTGGCAGCGTGCGACGAGCGCACGAAGATAGTGTGGATCTGCTCGCCCAACAACCCTACTGGCAATTCGCTCTGCCGCGACGAGATAGTGAAGGTCATCGAGTCGTTCCAGGGCATCGTCATCGTCGACGAGGCGTACATCGACTTCGCTCAGCAGCAGTCGCTGCGCACCGAGCTGGTCAGCCACGAGAACCTCATCATCCTGCAGACCATGTCGAAGGCGTGGGCCTCGGCAGCCATCCGTCTGGGCATGGCTTTTGCATCCAGGGAGATTATCAACATATATAATAAGGTGAAGTATCCCTACAACGTCAATCTGCTGACGCAGCAGCAGGCGATGGAGATGCTGAAGGACCCGTTCGAGGTGGACAAGTGGGTGAAGATACTGCTGGACGAGCGCCAGCGGCTGATGCAGGCGTTTCAGGATCTGCCCCTGTGCGAGCAGGTGTTCCGCACCGACGCCAACTTCTTTCTGGCCCGCGTGACGGACGCCCAGCGCATCTACGACTATCTGGTGGACCGCGGCATCATTGTCCGCAACCGCAACCGTGTGACGCTGTGCCAAAACTGTCTGCGCATCACCATCGGCACGCGCTCGGAGAACGCCGAACTGCTCGCGGCACTCCGCCAATTCTGAACACCGCACCATGGACCGCCTCTGGAACAGCAACTACTGTAAGGTGATGACAGCCAACTTTGCGCTGTTCTTCGCCTTTTATTTGTTGACTCCGCTGCTGCCGCTCTATCTGCACGAGACCTTCGGCGCCACCAAGGACGTCATCGGGCTGGTGCTGTCGGGCTACACGCTGACGGCCCTGCTGTTCCGGCCCTTCAGCGGCTATCTGGTGGACTCGTTTCCGCGCAAGACGGTGCTGCTCACGGTCTATGCCGCCTTCGCCATCTTCTTCGCCGGCTATCTGGCAGCGTCGTCGCTGCTGCTGTTCACCGTTGTCCGCACGCTGCACGGCGGTCCCTTCGGCGCCGTCACCGTGGCTAACTCCACCGTTGCCATCGACGTGCTGCCGTCCTCGCGGCGCAACGAGGGCATAGGCTACTACGGGCTGTCCAACAATCTGGCGATGGCCATCTCGCCGACGTTCGCCATCTTTGTCTATACGCAGACCCACAATTTCCAGCTGCTCTTCTGGCTGGCCTTCGCTGTCGCGCTGTTCGGGCTCATCGTCGACTCGACGGTCAAGGTACGCCGGGACGAGAGCGCCGACGCCAAGTCGGCGCAGGCCGCACGGACTGTCAGTCTGGACCGTTTCTTCCTGAAGCGCGGGTGGCTGGTGGGCGTCAACATGGTGTTCTTCGGCTTCTGCTTCGGCGTGATGAGCAACTACCTGGCCATCTACGGCAAGCAGGTGCTGGGCATCACCGGCGGCACGGGCATGTGGTTCATGCTGTGCTCCGTGGGGCTCATTCTGTCGCGGCTGCAGGGCGGCAAGGCGCTGCGCGAGGGCCGGCTGACGCACAACGCCTCTGAGGGCATGGTCATCTCGCTGGTCGGATACACGCTGTTCATCCTCCTGCCCACCTTGGCCGAAGCCTTCATGAGCCAAATCCAGTCGTTCAAGTCCGACAATATCTTCGTGCTCAACTACGTCATGCTCGGCCTCGTCGGCTACTACGGCTCGGCGCTGCTCATCGGCCTGGGCAACGGCCACCTGTGGCCCGCGTTCCAGAACATGATGATTTCGATGGCGCGCCACAACGAGCGCGGTACGGCCAACTCGACCATCCTCGTCTCATGGGACGTGGGCATGGGGCTGGGCGTGCTGCTGGGCGGCATCATTGCCGAACTGCTCAGCTATGCCACGGCCTTCTGGTTCGTCGCCGTGGTCAACGCCGCGGGCGTGCTGCTCTACTTTCTCCGCACCCGCCGCTTCTACCTTCAGGGAGTCGAGAAAGTAACGGCCAGGAATTAGAGGGAACAAAAAACGACTAAGGGCATGTTATTTCGCGATAAGGGCATGTTATTGGGCAATAAGGGCATGTTATTGCACAATAAGGGCATGTTATTGCAAAAATGAGGGTGTTTGCAGCCAGTTTTTTGCCAAAAGTGGT
>JAEEGL012048481.1_pt1 | contig 12338 bp, 12 predicted proteins | sample 9134231 | NCBI WGS metagenome assembly JAEEGL01 (sample SAMN16246548, study PRJNA631951) | gut metagenome | biome: gut microbiome; feature: rumen; material: fiber-attached | host: Bos | place: Iran: Karaj | collected 2018-10 | reverse complement strand
CTGAGGGTGACGTATTCCTCTGCACATCAGGAGATATTACGATCAATGACAATGTGAACCGACTTGATCTCGGAGAAGATGTAAACGGTTTATATTTTCAGTATAAGGAATTACAGGTTATCACTGGTAAGGCAGCTTCAACTGTAGCTTGTACAGCTCTTAATTTTGATACTGAGGGATTAAGAAGAGCGCTCGGCAATGCTGATATTGATTCAACTGACAGCAACAAAATCAATACAAGGCTTTATTACAAGCCTTCTGACTTTGAGAACCTTGCACTTGTATTCCCGAAGGTTGGCGGCGGCGCTGTTGCTCTTGTAATGAACAATGCTCTTTCCACAGGCGGCTTAGGCATTACAACGACCAAGAACGGCAAGGCAACAATGGGCCTTACTTTCACAGCTTACAGAAGCATTGAGAGCAAAGCTACACCAGAAATACAGTATTACAGTTATGACGTAACGTCTGAAAGTGAAATAGAGATCACTGCACATCCTGTTTCTGTTGTAACAGAGGAAAATACTGCTGTTTCATTCTCTGTTACAGCTACTGGAGCTACTGGCTATCAGTGGCAGGTAATGGCAGCAGGCGATAGCGTATTCCACGACATCAGTGGTGAGACTACAGATACTCTGGAAATTGCTGCAGCTGATGTAACAACTTCAGCTGACGGAAACAGATATCGTTGTGTTTTATCAGATTCAACATCTACAGTATATTCAAAGCCTGCTTTGCTTACTGTTGAAGATGGTGCTTAATAACAACTGAATATTTACAACTGAATATGCCTGAGAAATCAGGCATATTTTTGTTTAAAGGAGAATTATTATGAAAACTTTTAAAGACTTTACAGGCGCAGAAGGTATTGACAAGGTAGTAGAGTGCGCTCCATATGTTACTGAAATCATAATTGATACAGAAATAATGGGACAGGTTGATAAACTGTCTTGGCTGGAACTCGGTGCAAAAGTAGTAAAGACACATAGTGAAGCATTCAGCAAGCTGAGACTTGCTCTGGGTAACGAAGAAAGCTCCGACTCATTAAGTCTGTCTTATAGCGCTGCGCAGCTGATGAAAGAAATACTGAACAATAAGGAAGCAATCGATTTTTTTACATCTTTTGCGAAAACAAAGGAATAATCTACCTTTGTTATGGCGAATACAACGGCCGATCTTTAAAAGGATTCATCAATTACGTTATAGCACGATTTGAACAGGACAAAAAAGACACAGGTTATAAAGCGTATGTTACTGATCTTTTAGCAGCAATTGCTGGGAAATATAACATCGAAGTAAAAGGACGTTGGTATGAATGGTTTTTTGAAACGGCTTCTCAGGAAGAGCTGAACCAAGCTGAAGCAGAAAAAGCAGCACAACTCCTTAGAGAAAGTTTTTATGGAAAGGAGGAGAAAGTGTGAGTCTGGATTTATTTAATACACAAGTAAAAATCGGTATTGATACAAAAGCTTTTGTAGATGGTGTGAAAACAGCTGCAAAGGTCAATAAAGACCTTTCAAAAGAGCTTAATAAGACTACTGACGATACAAAAGACCTAAGTAAAGAAGTCGATAATGAGGGAAAGCAGGCGAAAGAAAGCGCAGAAGAAAACAAAACACTTGGTAAGGAAGTAAAGACTGCCGGTGATCATGCCAAAACTGCAGCCGGAAAATTCGCAGCTGTTGGTACGGCTATCAAAAATGGCGTTGTTGTTGCTGCCAAAACAGCTGTTACGGCGGTTACAGCAGTAACAGGAGCTTCTACAGCTATGACTGCTGCGCTTATTAAGGGCGTTGATACCTATACGTCATACGGCGACAATATCGATAAAATGAGCCAAAAGCTTAACATGAGTGCAACTGCTTATCAGGAGTGGTCGGCAATCATGGAGCATAGCGGCACATCAATAGACAGCTTACAGACAAGCATGAAAACGCTTGCAAATGCCGTAGAAAATGAAAATGAAGCATTTGGAAGGCTCGGCATTACTCAGGAAGAAATTGCTTCAATGAACAATGAGCAGCTTTTTTCCAGAACGATTACAGCATTACAAAATGTTGATAATGAAACTGAAAGAACATACCTTGCTGGTCAGCTGCTTGGACGTGGTGCTACAGAGCTGGGAGCGTTGCTTAATACCTCAGCCGAAGATACTGAGAAAATGCGGCAGCGTGTTCATGAGCTCGGCGGCGTAATGAGTGACGAAGCTGTAAAAGCTTCTGCAAAGTATAAAGACAGCATTCAAGACCTTAAAACAGCGTTTGCAGGTATGGGACGTGGGATTATCTCTGATTTTGTGCCTGCTATGACAATGGTTTCTGATGGCCTTACGGCTATTTTTACAGGTGACGAAAACGGCGCTGATCTATTTATGCAGGGATTTAATGACGCTCTTAAGAATCTGAGCGTGTCTGCTGGTAAACTTAAGCCGATAATCAAGAAAATAGCAGGTGTGGCAGCTGACATTGTTCCGGAGATCATAACCACTGTTGGAAATGGCATATTAAACTCAGGCCCTGCTATGCTCGACATGGGTAAAAATCTGTTAAAGGGCATTGCAGAAGGCATTGGAAACGCTTCTTTAACAGGCGGCGATAGTATTCTGGGCAAGATTCTTGATAGCGTAGTAAATAATGCTCCTGATTATTTTAAGTATTCACAGCAGATATTGACAAATATATCAAATCAGCTTCTTAACGTTGATTACAAAAAACTTGGTTCAAGCTTATCAACCATTTTTACAAGCGCAATTAATTCAATGACTGACTTTGTAAAAAGCATAGATTTTTATAAAGTTGGTGAAAATATTGCAGATTTTATTAATTCTATCGACTGGCAGGAAGTAGCAAATTCAGTATTTAATCTGCTCGCAGCTGGAATCAGGGCAATCCCGGATATTGCAGTATCGTTTTTTGCAAATGCTGATCTCGGTAACTTGATGACTATGATAGGCTTATTAAGCGGTCCGAAGCTTTTAGGTGGTCTTACTGATTATATAGGCAGTTCAGAGGGTGAAAGCTTAGGTAAAATCGGCGGTATGTCATGGAGTTCTGCATTTATGGCTGGTATCAAGGCTTTTGGCCTTGGCTGGGCAATTGGAACATGGCTTGCTGATAACATCACTATCGGTGATAAGACCTTACGTGAATGGGTTGACACCGCTTACAGCAAGGTTGAATCGCAGGGCGAAAAGCAGTCAAAAGAGGAACAAATCAAACAGGACTATGGTATGTTCACTACTACAGACGGTAGACAGGGCATCAAGTATGATGTTAATTCAACTACTGGCCTGAGTGATTTTTACCTTGATATGGCCGAGCAGGGCAAAGTTGTGTATAACAGCATGGCTGAGAAAGTACAGGCAATGCAGGGCTTGAAGAACAGGGGCAAAGACATTTCGGACTTCTATTTTTCCCCGTTCATGCCTGAGTACCAGTTTGATACTACTGATAATGAAGCTTTTGAGCGACAGGCAAAGAATGATATACGTTATGGCAATACCAATACACAAGGCGTTTCCTATGGTATGCCTGCCGAAGTCCTTGAACGTATAAGCCGCCATGCAACAGGAGGATATGTTTCACAGCCTCAATTATCTTGGGTTGCTGAGAAAGAACCTGAGTACATAATACCCGAATCACAAATGGATAAGGTATATGCAAGAAACGGCGGCAATGTATATGTAGATAAAGTCGAACTAATAATGAACGGCTCATTTGACTTAGGCTCGCCCGAAGATCGGCGCAAACTTATAGAAGAAATGAGTGCTGAACTCAGAATGTTAAGCATAAAAGAGCAGAGAGCAATGGGAGGTGCAGGATGGCAATGATTGAAAATTTCGTATCAGATACTGAAAAGTTCACACTTGACGGCGTTTCTTCTGATACTCTCGGTTTGTTTTGTGACTTCCTACCTCCTATGCCTATGGCTGAACAGATCTACTCGACCTATAACACGGGAGCAGATGAGCAGCTGACTTCTCCTGATAAAGTGTTTAACGACATACGTTATACAATACGCTTTTATACATTTCTGGCAGATGACTACAACGATGCACAAATAAAAGCGTTCTGCGCCAACAAATCTATCCTTACACTTTCAAGATTCCCCGGCTATTTCTTTAAAATACGCAAGATCAGCTTGCAGGCTTTTGACGGATTAGGGTATGGCAAGCGCATAGATTATGTGCTTACGCTTACCCTTGCACCGTTCAGATATGTCTCAGACAATCCGTGGATTCAGCTTGAACTTCCTGATGATAACTATATTATCAACACTCATACGAGGTACAGCAAACCCTTATTCGAGATAACAGGCTCAGGAATATGTACAATCACAGTACAGGGCAAGGCATTTGATATATACGATGTCGATTCAAACCACCCTGTAGTAATTGACAGCGAAAGGCATATAACATACAGCGGCAACACGCTATGGACAGGAAAGACTGACGGAGCATACCCACTACTGAATATCGGAGATAATTCATTGGGGTGGAATAACAATGTAACGGGCATTAAGTATAAAGGCAACTGGAGGGATTTGTAATGGCAGTCAGAGGAAACGGCTTGGAGAATGACCCTTATATAGTATCTACATGGGCTGACTTCATGGCCTGCCCAACAACCGCTGTTGACCCCGATTATGGCGTGATAGAAAGGGTATACATCAAGTGGGACACAGACCCCGACCACGGTATCACAACAAAATACATTGATAGCATCACTATCACGCAGTTGCCAGTAAGATTCAATCAGTGGGTAGACTTCAACGGATTCACCTTTGGCACTGTTACGGTTGTGAAGACGTTTGAATCTGACCCAGAGTTTCCACAGAACTGTTTTTTGACAGGAGTTTACGAGACTTGGAACAACCGCAACGGAGATTCAGCATATTTGAACCTGACTATCAACAACCTGATAATGCCAGACCCGAGAATATCATTGACAAAAAACCGCAATGAGTGGCATAACTGCTATATAACTGTAACAATCAACTCTCAGCTTGATGTAAATAGTGAGTATTGGAGTTATGCACTCGGCTGTTGCGGCGAGAGCTTATGCCCGTTTGGCCGTGATGCGTGTTTTGACGAATGTATCATCAATATCAAGTCCGAGGGCGTGTCAACGAGAATACCAATTGTCAAGCTTATCAACTCGGAGCTGTACCTTGATTACAAGTGGACAGACCGATACAACAGCATGGGTTGGAAAGGCGTGTTCCCGAGAGTTCACTATCAAGAGGGAACAGTTGAACACGGCGGTGCATACTACAAAAACTACTACAGGTTCACGGCTTTCAACAGCTATATCGGCGGCACGTTTGAAATGTTAGGCGGTCAGGGCGGCTCATATGTATATCTTATGAGACCTTATTACAGCGATACTGAAAAGCCCTCAGACGATAGCAAGATATATGGAATAAGTGGCCCTTATTTCTACATGAACCAAAATACGTACAATATTGTTAATATCAAGTTCAAGTTTGACCCGTCAAGCCTATATATGCAGGTTAAAGAGCCATTTTTCGGCTATAAGTCAGGCGGCACAAACTACAGATATACTTCAAATCTGTTTGTGTATAACAACGGTTTAACACAGTATCAGTACAGGGGTGATTATAACTCAGTAACACTCAACAAGATAACTACGGGTGACTTGAAAAATCCGCAAGTCTTGGCTGATATGGGTATAAATGCTATAACAGATGATAACGTCAGATATAATCAGTACGGAACACCGTTTAATTATTCGCTTGGCGGCTTTGAACCGTCAGCGAGAGCAGACAGAAACAAGAGACAATCAGCAAGAGTAAACAGGGGCATACCGTTCCTGCCGTTTTGGAAATACCCTTTGACCGAACACTGGGAAAACTACGGAGCTGTTGACGAAAATCCATATATCTGTATATTCGATATGGAGACCAAGCAGGACGGCTTCACAGGGCTTGGCTTGGCAATTCTTGAACCTACATCATGCCGAGTGGTAAATGAGCTGAACGGTCAGTACAATCTGACATTAACTCACCCGAAAGATAACGAGGGCAAGTGGCAATATCTGTTAGAGCTGAATATAATCAAGTGCTTAGGTCAGCTATTTGTTATCGAGAGAGTTGACGATGTTCAATATGGCGGTAGTGAGTATGTGACAGTATACGCAGAACATATCAGCTATACGCTGAATGACCGTTGGCTGTGGCCTGATACAACAGTTACAGGCTCAACAGGCACGGAGCTGTTGCAGGATATGTATGCTCAGTCATACGCTCATAACGAGTATTGGCAAACGCAGTATTACTTCGATATGACCTCAGACGTGGAAGTGCCAAACTATTTCCGTGACTGGTATGAAATGCCAGAGGGTGCAACGCCTTATGAGATGATACTCGGAGCAAACGGCTTCGTGTCAAAGCTTGGCGGCGAGCTATACCGTGATAACTTCACTATCAAGGTCAATCAGCGAATGTACGGAGCGCAGGATAACCAGTTTGAGTTATCGGTTGGGCTAAACGTTACAGACATTAAGAGAACTGTTGATTTGTCAACGTTCTGCACGTATTTCCGTGGCTACGATGTGACTGACGGCAACTATGAGACGTGGTTTGCTGTAGCGTGGGACGTAAGGACATTGCCAAGAGCATATCCCCGAGAGGTTGTGAGGTCACAGAACTTCACGTATGACCAACCTGAGTACGCTGACGGCAGACTTGAAAGAGACACGCTGTCATACTTCGCACAGCATTGTTTCCCAATGGTATCATACGAAATCAACATAACAGACCTAAAGAGAAATCCAGACTATGCTGAATTTGCCAACAACTTTGTATATAAGGTTGGAGACAAAGGCAAGGTATGGGACGAAAGGTTGAGAGCTTGGATAGAGCTTGAAATAACAAGGACAGAACACAACGGAATAACAGGAGAGTGTGAAAAGGTATGTATCGGCACGCAGATGTCATTTACAAGGCCAAATTCTTACACGCCTTTTGTTCCGAGACCGTCATATGTTATTGATGCTGACAAGATACTGGAGGGCAGACCGCCTTTGATGTTCTACGGCAACGGCTATAACATGGAAGATTGGGAAATCTACGGCGCACAGGGCGGTGTAGGAGACTTCCGAGAAGCCGTGAACAAGTTTTATGGCGGCGTTGAGCATGCTTTCTATGACCTAACTACTGGACTAAGGACAGATGACCCTACAATATCACCGCAACCAAACAAGCAGTGGTCAGCAGGCAAGATTCAAGTACCAGTACAGGCAAGCACCTATTACACACTTGTGCCGCATACTGAGCGTTATTTCTATGACTACATAATTGCCATGGAATACGATTCAAACGGTGATTTTATCAGATACAGCATTGCATCATATAGTGAATACTTGGTATTTGAGACAAGTGCAACTACAGCTTTTGTAATACCGCAGATACCAACAAGCAATGGCACAACAGATGTTGGATTAACTGACTTCATGATGGCACAAGGCTACAGAGAGTTTCCACCGTATGAGCCATACTCTGAGGGCTATGTGATTCCAGTCACAGTAACACAAGGAGCAATGTCTCAGACAACAGAAATAATCCTTTCCGCTCCGTTGAATGAGGGCGATACGGCTTCAAAGACATCGACAGGAATCGACTTGCCGACATACCACGGCGATAACACATTAACGGTTGGAACTACGGTTCAACCGAACATTAAAATAACATACCGCGAGACTTAAAGGAGGTAATCGTATGGCAATGAAAATTATTCATTCTTATTCTGAAAAAATCGTAGGTACTGTCAATTATATAAGGGCAGACCTTATGGTAGACACAGCTGCGGAGCTGCCTGCTGCAGACGGTGTTCAGAATTTCCATTTGCAAATGGGATCCGTAGGATATGTAATCAATGACCATGATTTCTATGTAATGAACAGTGCCGGATCATGGATCAAGAGTGGGGAGTGATAATTATGATGGATTTTTTCAGCATGCTTTTAGCAAGAGCAGGTATTAGTGGCGGCGGTGGCGGTGGGGGATTTACTCCCACCGACGAGCAGTTGGCTGCTATGGACTCAGGTATAACAGCCGAGAAGCTCCAAACCGATGAAAACAATATTTCATCGCTTCAGGAAAAAGTTGTAGCTCATACCGCAGGCGGCTCAAACTATGATACTATCAACGGCATACGTGTCTATGTCAGCAGTACAGCTCCCACAGGTGACATTCCGACAGGAAGTATATGGATAGGTGGGTGAGCTAAATGGCTGATTCGCAGAGAAAAACGGCAAATTTGCTTAATAGTGACCAGTCCGCGCAAGGTGACGGATATGTTGACAATGCGTTACTGAAAGACGGTAATATTATTCAAAATACTAATGCTTTCTTTGTTACAGAATATATGCCAGTCACAGAAGGAACGTACTATTACTATAATAACCTGTTCCGTACAACAGTTGGCTATATTAATTACTATAATAGTAATAAAATACATTTAGGCAACGTGCAGCAAAAGTCAGTTATGACACAAGATACTTACAATTTAACAGCACTAACTATACCGTCAGGCGTGAGCTATATACGTATGAGCATAGACAAGCAATCGACGGAAAACGGCTTATATACGTCGCAACTTCCTGCTTACGAACCATACGGTTGGGTTCACTCTCTCCGCAAGCTCACAACCGCAACAGAAGCTATCGAAAACCCATTATATTCTGACAGTACAGCTATCACGGCATATACTATCAAGGGTAACACAACGCAGTCAGGCACACCAAGTCCGAGTAATCCCGTGGCTGTTGTTGGCGTTGGTGAACTTACTGATAATATATTTAATGTAAATGATAGTAGCAGTATGAGTACGGCAGGCTGTACTGCAACCGTATCTGATAATACATTATCACAGGTTAATATAGGTGCATATTCCCGAACTGTATGGGAATTTAATAATATTGTACCTAATGATAAGTACACAGTAACAGTAAACTATAATAATCCTAATAATTGTAGTGTGCAAATACGTGCTATGGATAGTGATAATAGTACCATTATTGCGGCAACAGCAGCAGAAACAAATATAAGCGGTACGTTAACACTTACATTTACAGCACGTAACACAAAGCAGTATATACGTTTATATTCTAATACGTTAAATGAAGCAAACAATGCAACAGTAACATTTGCACAAATTATGCTTGTTAGTGGTGATACAGCTCCAACAAGCTACATTCCCTATGGCTATAAAATCCCGATTTTAACGGCTCAGGGTTCGGCTGTGAACTACTTGGCAAATGTGCAAAGTACAAGGCAGATAAAGAAGCTTGTTCTGACGGGCGGTCAAGATGAACAATGGAGTATGTCTGATAGCACGTTCGGCAAACGTTTCTCCATGACAATAAGCGGCGCAAAACAAAGCGATACATCAACAGTTGCTACAATATGCAGTCACTTGCCGCTTGGAGTTGCAGGTGCGACATATTCCATAACAAATACATATACAATTACAGCCGCCTCCGTGTTGTATATATCAAGAGATGATACATATACATCTGTTGCTGACTTCAAAGCGTGGCTTGCCGCAGAATATGCAAACGGTACGCCTGTAACCTTATGGTATGCTTTTGCGCCTACTGAAACAGGAATAGTCAACGAACCATTGATGAAAATTGGCGATTATTTGGACAGCATAAGCAACGCAACGGCTATTCCCACCACTGAGGGAGCTAACAGCATAACAGTTGACACAACAGTACAGCCGAGTGAGTTCACGGCGACGTGGACAGGCTGGCATGATAGTTCTGTCAAGGAATATGACGGCTCAGACTGGCAGTAATGCTAAAGCAATAAAATGAGAGTTTTATTGATTCGTAAAAGATAGAAAGGAGCTGATAACCATGCAATATGTAATAATGCTTGGTGTAGTGTTGCTGCTTGCGGTGTCCGACTTTATCACTGGTATAATCAAGGGCTTTGTCACCAGTACGTTGAGCAGCACAAAAATGCGTAAAGGCGGCATGAATAAGCTTGCCGAAATCGTCATAATGGCAGCAGTTTGCGGCCTTGAAATCGGTATAAACGAACTTGGCAAATATTATGGCGAGAAAGCAAGTGAATTTACTGTTATTCTTGGAGCAGCAACAGCAATAGGCACTTTTACTTACATAGTGCTTATGGAGCTGCTTTCAATGCTCGAGAATTACGCCGAAATTAATCCAAAGGCAACGTGGGCAAAGAAGTTAATCAAACGTTTGAAAAACGTTCAAGATAAGGAGGGTAATGATGATGATCAAAAGAGGAATTGATGTTTCACGCTGGCAGGGAACTATAAACTGGAATCTTGTAAAAGAGTCCGGAATAAGTTTTGCAATTCTTAAAGCTGGTGGCTCTGATGAAGGCTGCTATACTGATCCTGCATTTGAAAGAAACTATGCAGGAGCTAAGGCTGCAGGAATTCCTGTTGGAGCGTATTACTATGTTGGTCCTTTGTGTACTTCAAAAGAAGCTGGTATAGCAGATGCACAGCGATTCCTTAATATTATTAAAGGTAAAACATTCGAGTATCCAGTGTACATCGACCTCGAAAGTACAAGTCCACCTGCAAAGCAAGGAGCAACAACTGCAACAATAGCTTTTTGTGAATTCATGGAAAATAATGGATATTACGTAGGCATATATGCAAGTGACGTTTCAGGCTTTCATGACAGGCTTGAACTTAGCAGACTTAACGCTTATAGTAAATGGGTTGCTCGGTATGGCAGTAACCCACAGTATGTAACAAGCTGTGATATGTGGCAGTATAGTGATTCTGGCAGAATAAGCGGTATTATCGGCAATGTCGATATGGACTATTGTTATAAGGACTTTCCTGAGATCATCAAAGCTGCTGGCCTGAACGGTTTTGCCAAAACTCCTTCAGCTGCCCCTTCGGATCCACAGCCTGCACCACCTTCACAGAAAAAGACAATTGACGAGCTGGCAAATGAAGTTCTTGAGGGAAAGTGGGGCAATGATCCGGTACGTAAGGAACGACTTACAGCAGCAGGATATGATTATGCTGCGGTCCAGAAGCGTGTCAACGAAATCATCGCCGAGCGTAATAAACCCAACTATAAGACATATGTTGTCAGAAAGGGTGATACTCTATCAGCTATCGCTCGTCTCTATAATACAACAGTCCAGAAGATAGTGTCAGACAATGGTATTAAAAATCCTAATCTCATTTATCCCGGACAGGTATTAAAAATATACAAATAATTCACTAATTCTATGTACTAATTAACTATGAACAGATTTACTACAATATCAAATTCAGACTTATCAGCGCTGATTGACGAATGGGTAAAAGGTGAAAGAGATCGCCGGATCTTAAAGCGCAGATTAATTGATTGTATCTGCTTTGAGCCTTTGGCCGAGGAATTTGATTTGTCAGTTCAGCATACACGCACCATTGTTCAAAAAAATATCAATATTTTAATCACAAAAACAGCAAAATAACAGTAATAAAAGCTCAGTTTACTTAATGGTAAACTGGGCTTTTTTCTTTTATACTGAAATTGGTGATATATAATGTATATTTTTTATAACAATAATCCCGAAGGACTCCGTATCGGTGACTGTGTGGTGCGTGCTATCTCAGCTGCTATGAATCAGACATGGGAAAGAACTTATATAGATTTGTGCATAGAAGGTTTTATGTTTGCGGATATGCCAAATAGTAATGCTATTTGGGGTTCATATCTGCGGTCCAAAGGGTTTAAGCAGTATCTGGTTCCTGATACTTGCCCGGATTGTTATACCATTGAGCGTTTTGCGGAAGATCATAAAGAAGGGACATATATCGCAGCCACAGGAACGCACGTCGTTTGTATCAAGGCCGGAAACGTCCTTGACAATTGGAACTCATTAAATGAAGTTGTCACATATTATTTTGTAAAGGAGAATGAATGATGGCAGGATATAATCCTTACTTTCCGGCTGGGTATAATCCATATCAGCAATTAGCAATGCAGCAGTATCAGCAGGTTATGCAGCCACAGCAGCAGAACGGCGGCGGTTTAACATGGGTACAGGGTATAGAAGGAGCTAAGAGCCACTTTGTGAGCCCGGGACAATCAGTTCTGCTCATGGACTCTGAGAGCAACAGCTTTTTTATAAAGTCAGCTGATGTAAGCGGAATGCCGTTGCCGTTAAGAATATTTGATTATACTGAGAGAACTTCACAGCCTGCTTCACAAACGCCGACAGCGGCAACAGTTGACACATCAAGTTTTATTACTCGTGAGGAGTTTGAAACTCGTATTGCTCAAATAACAGCACCTGCAGAAAGGATTGAGACTAATGCCGAGTGATCTTTT
>JAEEGL011922781.1_pt1 | contig 12338 bp, 12 predicted proteins | sample 9134231 | NCBI WGS metagenome assembly JAEEGL01 (sample SAMN16246548, study PRJNA631951) | gut metagenome | biome: gut microbiome; feature: rumen; material: fiber-attached | host: Bos | place: Iran: Karaj | collected 2018-10 | reverse complement strand
TACCACCAGTTTTAATTACTGCTTTCATAATTCCTCCTTTTATAAATTCACTCGCTTATTATGGTACCAAAAGGTTTATAAACCATTTCAATGCGGTTTGAATACGAGGATTCAAACATCAAAGATAATACCATAAATATATTATTAAGTCAAACAAAATATACGATTTTTATTATTTTTATTATTTTTCTATGAATTTATTAACAATATAGCTAGTTATTAATAATCCAGCCACACTCGGTACATAAGAAATAGATCCTATTTTACCTTTATACACAGTAGGTTTTTCTTTTGAATACAAAACATCGGTTTCTAATAATTCTTTTTTATTCTTTAATAAATATCTCAATTTTTTAGCTAATGGATCATATTCTGTTTTCTTCAACTTAGTAATAGAAAATGATTCAGGATGAAATTTATTACCTGTACCCATGGAACTAATAATAGGAATATTTCTTTTATAACATTCTTCTATTAATATCATTTTACTATTTAAACTATCACAGCAATCAATAACATAATCTATTTTTTTATCAAATAAAACATCTTTATTATCTTCACCATAAAAAATATTATACGTTATTACATTACAATTTTTATTGATATCAGCCATCCTTTCCTTAAAGCAATCAGTTTTAAATCTACCAATATTAGAATAAGTAGCTATTATTTGTCTATTAATATTCGTTATATCAACTTTATCATAATCCACTAAAATTAAATTACCAATTCCACATCTAGTAAGAGCTTCAGTAACATAACCACCTACTCCTCCTAAACCTAATACTAAAATCGTCTTATTTTTTAATTCATTTATTTTATCCCCTATTAATAATTCTTCTCTTTCAAATTCCATATTTACCTTTCTAGACGCTTTCTAATCAGCTTTATGTTCTGCTCGGTAGAGTAAAATTCATTACCTGAGTGAAATAAAATACGTTTTAACTCAAAAGCCCTTATTAATTGATTAACCAATAATTCATACTCTTTTAGAATTATATTTAAATGATATTCATTTTGATCAGTAAAAAATACATACCCTGGTTCAAAATCAATAACCTTAACAATATTTTTATAAAATAGAAAATTCCCCATATGTATATCTGTATAATATACTCCATTATCATACATATTTCTAATTAAATCTAATATATCTAGCAATAAAGAAATAAAATTATCTATCTCATTATTTTCATGACTATAATAATAATTTAGTTGAGGTAGAGAATATAAACTAGCTATTTCTTTTAATGATGAGGCATTATGATAATATCGAATAACAAAACCTTTCAGCATATTTAAACTCTTATAATATGCAATGGGAAAATCTATATTATCAATTATTTTTTGCTTTTCAACTAACTTTTTTAATAAATGTAAATTTCTTATTCGATTAAAAAAATATGGATACCTCGTACAATCTTTAATAATATAATCACTAATACCTTCTATTTTATAAAATATTGCTTGTTCATAATATGGTCTTACAAATTGTTTTAAAACTAATTCTTCTACTTTTACATCTTTAGAATCTAAATAATATAATCCTTTTCGATCTTTCCTAAAAGGTTCTTGATAATCCATTATTTCACCAGCTTTACCTAATATTTTTTCTAACTTCTATTTCCATTTTCTTGGTAAATCTTTTAGCTTCTTCAAAATTATTTACTCTAGAGTTAATTATACCATCTAATGAATACTTTTTTAATACTCTTCTAATTAAACTAACATAAAATTCCATTATTGCCTTTAACATATCATCTTTATCTGCAAATTTTACCCAAATAGGGTCAAAATCAATTACTTTTATTGCGTTATTATCAACTACAAAATTCCCCTCATTAATATCTGTATAATATATCCCATTTTCAAACATTTCATATATTTTATCCATGATATCTTGAAATATCAAAAATAAATTATGAATATTATCATCATCATGGTAATAATATCTACTTAAGAGATTAATATCCTCTTCTTTGATAATATTATCTAACGATATTCCATTTTTATAAAACTTTATTATTAATCAACATAGTTTTTTATAATTTTTAAAATAACCAATAGGAAAATCTATGTCATCAATATCTTTTTGCTTACTTACCAAATTAATTAGCATATTTATATAAGCTTGCCTTTGTCTTTTATTTAGTATCGTAATATTTTGTTTAATAATATAATCTACAACATCATTAAAACTATAAAATTCACTTCGTTAATATTCATGTTTATTATCTCGTTTATCTAATAACAATACATCACGATTTATAATACTATGTTCATCAATATAAAGTAAACCATTTTTATCAATTTTCAAATCAAAAGGTATCATAATATTCCCCTTATGGCCATTTATTTTAGCATATTTTATATAAAAAAGAAAGAGTTAATTAAACTCTTTCCACATCTAAATATGCATCTATTCCATTTAGATTATACTTTTCTCCTCTTTTTTCATTAATAATATTTACACATAAAGTCTCTTTTTTAATATATTCTAAATATTTAGATAAACGACTTATTATATCAACTTCACTATTAATATAAATATTAATACGATCAACAATATTAAAGTCTTTTGTTTTTCTTAAATTTTGAACTTTACTAATTAATTCACGAACAATTCCTTCATCAATTAAATCATCAGTTAAAGTTGTATTTAGCACAACAAAATTATTATTAGCATAAGAAGCATCAAAACCAGCTTTAGCATTAATACGAATATCAACCATTTCATGAGTAATTGATACATTTTCTCCATTTATTTCCATATTAATTGCTACTTCATCTTGCAATGATTTAATTTCACTTTCACTTAAGCTCATTAATTTCGTTTGAAATTCCTTAATATTAGGTCCAAACATTTTACCACACACTTTAAAGTTTGGTTTAACTTCAAAAGTCATATAAGTAGCTAAGTCATCAGTAAAAATTACATCATGTACATTTAATTCTTCTTTAATTAAATCAACAAGATTTCCAATAATTTTTTTGTTTTTACCATCTAATACTACTTCTTTTAATGGTTGACGTACTTTAATCTTAACTTCTTCTCTAGCTCCACGACCTAGGGATATTAAATCACGAACTAAATCCATCTTAGTTTCTATTTTTTCATTAATTATTTTTTTATCACTAACTGGAAAATCAGTTAGATGAACAGACTTTTCATTTGTTAAACCACGATAAATCTCTTCACTAATAAATGGACAAACAGGGGCTACTAGTTTTGATAAGCCAACTAATACTTCATATGTTGTTAGATAAACACTCTTTTTAGACTCATCCATCTCACTTCCCCAGAATCTATCACGATTACGTCTTATATACCAATTAGATAAATCATCAGAAACAAAATTTGCTAAATGATGAACTACTTTATTTAAATCATATTCTTGAAAATCTTCATTAATACTCTTAACAAGTCGATTATATTTAGAAAGAAGCCATTTATCGATTTCTGGACGATCTTTATAATCTACTTTAAATTTTTCTTTGCAATCTTCCACACTAACGCCATCAATATTAGCATACATTGAAAAGAAAGAATAAGTATTTTTTAAAGGATTAAAGAACTTAGAATAAACTTCTTTTAAACCATCCAAATCAAACTTAAGTGGTGTCCAAACAGGGCTAACATATGGTAAATAAAATCTTACCGTATCAGCTCCATATTCTTTAATTGTTGTAAATGGTTCAACGATATTACCACGTGATTTACTCATTTTCTTACCTTCTGCATCAAGTAATAAATCATTAACCAACACATTTTTATATGGAGATTTACCCATTAAAAATGTTGATATAACCAAAAGTGTATAAAACCATCCACGAGTTTGATCAATTCCTTCGGCAATAAAGTCAGCTGGGAATTGTTCCTTAAATAACTCTTTATTTTCAAATGGATAATGATACTGGGCAAATGGCATAGCCCCACTATCAAACCAACAGTCAAGTACATCTGGAATACGTGTCATTACTTTTCCACAACTAGGACATTTTAAATGAATATTATCAATATATGGCTTATGTAAATCAAAGTTATCATCTATTTTTTCAATAGCACGTTCACGAAGCTCTTCAACACTTCCTAACATTTCGGCATGCCCACATTCACACGTCCAATAAGGGATTGGACTACCCCAATATCTACTTCTTGAAACATTCCAATCTTTAGCATTAGAAAGCCAATTAGCAAAACGCTTTTCACCAACATAAGCGGGATACCAATTAACATCTTCATTAGCTTTTACTAACTCATCTTTAAAAGCTGATACCTTAATATAATAACTAGGCATAGAATAGTAAATAAGTGGTGTATGACATCTCCAACAATGTGGATAATCATGTTTAATACGCTGTTTTTTAAATAGTTTTCCATTTTCTTTTAGATATTTTATTACATCTAGATTAGCATCAAATACGAAACTTCCTTTCCAAGGACCTTCTATATAACAACCATCTTTACCAACCGGATTAATGCCTTTAATACCATATTTATTACATACCTCAGCATCATCTGCACCAAATGCAGGAGCTATATGAACAATACCAGTACCATCTTCCATCGTTACATAATTATCACATGTAACAAAAAATGCTTTACCTTCCGCTTGAACTTCGGGAATTAACTGTTCATATTCTATAAATTCAAGTTCCTTACCACGCATATCATCTAGTATTTCAACATCATCACCTAATACACTATTTATTAATTCTTTTCCCATAATAAATGTATAACCATGAGACTTAACTTTCGAATAAATACTATCTGGGTTAACACATAATGCCACATTAGCTATAAGTGTCCAAGGGGTAGTCGTCCATGCAAGAAAGTATTCGTCCTTTCCTTTAACTTTAAATGGTACAACAACAGTATCAGTATCATCTAATTGATAATCTTGAGCTACTTCATGAGAAGCAAGACCTGTACCACAATGAGGACAATATGGAACCACTCTTTCTCCCTCATAGAAATAACCTTCTTTAAAAAATTCTTTTAATATCCACCATTCAGTTTCAATATACTCATTTTTAAAAGTAAGATATGGATGATCTGTATCAATAAATTGCCCCATTTTACTAGTTAAATCAGTAAAAGCTGCTTCATTTTCACGAACACTTTTACGACAAGCTTCATTAAACTTATCCACACCCATTTTTTCAATAGCTTTTTTGTCTTCAATACCAAGAAGTTTCTCAACATGGTTTTCTACTGGTAATCCATGAGTATCCCAACCCACTTTACGAATTACTTTTTTACCACTCATAACATGATACTTACATAATGCATCTTTTAAATTTTTTGCAACCATATGATGAAGTCCTGGAAATCCATTAGCAAAAGCAGGTCCATCATAAAAAACAAATGTTTTAGCATCTTTTCGAAGTTCATTTTGTTCATTGGTAATATTATTAATACCACCCCAACTTTTTAATATTTCATTTTCTACTTCACTAACACTTTGTTTACTTAATTCTTTAAATTTCATAACGCCTCCTATAAATAAAAAAATCTATAAACTAAGGACGATTAACCGTGGTACCACCTTATTTTATAGATTAACTAACTCTTTTGTTATAACGCACAACCGTATTTATATTATCTATAAATAGCACTTGAAAGTGATCTAAGTTAACTATTATTATCTACTCTCACCAAATGTAGACTCTCTTAAACTTTTTATTAACTCCGTCTTTCGCATTTGCTTTTATAAAAAAGATATTAACACAAAATATCACGTTTTACAAGAAAAATTAAGATATTTTTAGGAAATTAGCTATAAATTCATCAATAATCTGTTTTTTATTATCACTTCTTATATCAAACTCTAATTTTATCTTAATATCATAATATTTATTCCTATCATGATCATAAATTGATAAAAAAACTATATCATCTGCACCACTTAAATTATTAGAATCAGCTTTTTTAAGTTTTCCAGTTACTCCAACTCCATAATTAGAATTAGTAAAATTAGTTATAGCTCTTGCCATATCTCTTGCTACTTCCATACTATAAACTGAGTACTTATCAATTAAAACACTATCTACTCCCATTTTTATCTTATATTCATTAGAATAAGTTACAGCACTAAACTTAATTACACGACTTGCATCAGGAATATTGGTAATAGCATTAGCTATCCCACCACCTGTACATGATTCCATTGTACTTACTGTTTTATTCTCATCAATTAATTTTTTTATTACTCTTTCCATTTTTCACCTTCCACTTTATTATAACATAGCAAAAAAAAAGAATCTAGTTTGATCCTTCTTCTGTATTTTCCGTTGCAACCGCTTCCACCTTTGGCGTAGGTTCTGCCGTTGGTTTAGGAGCTGTAGTAGGTGCAGGCGTTACCATAGGTGTAGGTACTGGACTTACACTTGGAGTTGCTGTAGCACTTACTACTACATTATTATCATTATTATTTGTTCCTGTATTCGTACTATTCGTATTATTCGTATTGTTAGAAGTACCGTCCGTTACTACATTATTCTTATTTTGTTCCTCTAACTTAGATTGTGAAATCTGGGTTGCTTTACTATTAATAACACGTCTAGCAGTTACATAATACATATTAGACATATTTAATGGACTAGTTTTAACACCAACACCTGGCTTTGATTCATGAATTACAGTATTATTACCAATATAAATTGCCACATGACTTGCACTACGAGAGCTCTTACCTCGATAAAATACTAAGTCACCTTTTTGTAAATTATTTTTAGCCACATATTTCCCTTTTCCTATTTGTCCACCAACAGTTCCAGGTAGGCTAACACCAAATTCACGATAAATTAACATTGTAAATCCAGAGCAATCTGTACCAGTTTTAAGACTTCGACCAGCATGAACATATCTTAATCCCATAAATTGTTTTGCAAAAGATACAATTGCTTCCCCAGTTACTGAACTATAACTTGGTTTAGTATAAGATACAGTTTTTGTCGTTGTTTTTTTCGTAGTCGTTTTTTTTGTCGAACTTGTTGTAGTCTTTTTATTCGAAGTCGTTTTACTTGATGTCTTCTTCGTACTAGTTTTCTTCTTTGTTTCAACCTTTTTATCAGCTAAAGCACTTTCTTGTTGATTAATCACCGCTTCTACACTTTTAGTTATAAAAGCAAACTCATTTTCTTCCCCTTCGATTACTAGGGAAACAGATTCTTCTTGCTCACTAATTGCTGCTTCTAAACTTTTAGTTATAAAAGCTAAACTTTTTTCCCCTTCCCCATTATGGGAGACCGGCTCCGTATCACTTGATGTAAGAGATATTTCATGAGCTTCAGTAGTGCTATCCAGTCTATTGGAAATACCATTTACTCCTAGAAAGCCTGTACATACGAAAGATAACATTATATTACTTACGCAAAATAAATGCACCTTTCTCGTAAATAAATTCATTTTTTAACACCTCATTGTTTTAATTTTTTACGGACATTGTCTATGATAACAAATTTCAAGAGATAAGTCAAATTTACTTGACGTAAAAAATAATTACTGAGGTATTTTTATAACTTGACCAATAGATAAAACACTTGATAAATCGTTGTTTAAAGCCATTATTTCAGAAATGGTAGTATTAAATCTTTTAGCTATACTATAAAGAGTATCACCAGGTACGATTTGATATGTTTGATATACAAATTCTGTGTTATCAATAGGTATTTGCAATATTTGACCAACATTCAGTAAATTACTAGTTAAATTATTTAATGCTTTAATAGTTTCTACTTTAGTATCATATCTACGAGCAATGGAATATAATGTATCATTTGGCATTACTTCATAAACAACATAGTCTTCTTCGGTAACTGGTTTAATTGGAATAATTAGTTCCTGACCAATACTTAGGATATTACTTGATAAATTATTAGCATTTATTAAATCATTAACACTTACATTGTAAAGATTAGCTATTCGATATAAAGTATCCCCCGGTTTAACTACATAAACGTTTTCTTTACCATTAACTGCCCCTTTCGGAATACGAATAGTTTCACCAACCGTAAGAATTGTGGTAGGTAAGCCATTAAAGTCAATTAAATCACTAACACTTATATTATATTTATTAGCAATGGAATATAAACTATCTCCTTCCATAATTACATATGTATCATAATCCGTTTGTTCCTCACCTTGAGGTAATTTAATTTTCTGACCAATTGATAGATTTGTATTAATTAAATTATTTAAGCTAATAAGTTCATTAACTGTGGTATTAAATTTACGTGCAATAGAATAAAGTGTATCACCAGCTTTAACGGTATAAACATCACCTATTTCATCACTATTCGGTAACATATATGGTACTCCAATATAATCACTAACTGCTTTAACAACACCTTCAGCATAATTAAGGATATTATTTTGCAGTTTTATTTGGTCTTTTGGATTATCGATAAAACCATATTCTATTAAAAGAGCGGTTGTATTAGGAGTTTCACGCATAATATAATAGTAATCTTTTTTAGGATTTTCCGGTAATACCCTTTGATATATTTTTCTTTTAACCTGTCCACGTGCTCCTATTTCATCAAGAATTTTTTTAGCTAATGTTGGACTAGACCGTAATGGATATACTACTTCAGCTCCTTCTCCCCCTGGCGTAGGTCAAAATGTAACTTTTTAATATCTGTTTTTAAATTCTTCTCGATATACTTTAAAATAGCCATCTTTTTTAATAAACTTTATATTATCAACAACTTCATTAATTTCAAAAAACTTCATTGCTACCTTAGTAAAGTCTAAATAGCCATGATCTAAATAATTATTTAAATTATCTTTTAAATATTCAATCGAATCATCGCTTTCTCCTTCAGCAGTAACAAGATCTAAATTATTGAAATATGTCTTTTCTCTATTGTATTGTGCAATATAAGTAAATTCAATTTTTATTGTTTCGTTTTTTACTTTTATATCTCTTATTGAAGTTATCTCGGCCATTTAATCACCTACTTCATATCCATTTTTAATATCCAGTATTAATCCTTTTAATAAAGCATTATTGTTTTTTATATTAAAATTACGATAATCATATTTAATAGTTCTTTCATATCCTGGTGAAAAATAATGATCAGAATAACCCTTTTTATCAATATCATCAACAATTTCTTTTAATTCAAAATCACATACGTCATCTAACATACCACGCCCAGCGCCATCAATAATATATGGATAATGCTTACCATTATATTTTTCCATTTCTCTAGCACCTAAATAAGTGATTTTAAATGTGGTTGTTGATCCAAAGTCATACTCCATAGTCATTTTATTATTTTCATCGAAATTCACATCACTTAACTTTGTTCTAACTGCATCTTTAAAATTAAAATCATCTAACTCTAATGGATCAATCATGCAATCATATCTATCTTTTCCATGCTCTATATCATACAAATGATACGCAAGCGAATCAAATGTAGCAAGAATAGTATAAGCTAAATCTGCTACTGTCCTTCTATCTGTAATTTCAATCTTTCTCCATATTTTATCCTCTAATCCCTCTATTCCAACTTGAAATGTTAATACTTTAGTCATACTTTACTCCTAACAATCTTTTTCATATTCTATTTTATTATTATTGCACCATTCTTTTGCTATTCTTTTATATTCATCATCGCGATACTTATACCAATCATCAGTTATATTATAGTTATCAGTTATGGTTCTAAATCTTGTAAACGTACCTTTACCATGAGTTGCATTAAATAGTTCATTTTTTATCGAATCATCTCCTAAAGAACTAATAAATTCTTGCATAATATCATAATCGTTTTTAGTATAAAAATCAAACATACGAATAATATCTTCATTATTTTCATCTTCTTCTTTATAAGTTGAATCTTCTTCATTAAATCCCCAATGCCAAAGTATTTCATTTGTTTTAATATTGAAATAGCAACTACTTTCTATATCGACATCATACAAAGCATCTCTTATTTGAGATAATTTTATCATTTACAACACCTACTACTTTCTTTATTTAGTTTTTCTTATATAGTCTTTTTCCTTTTCTAAGTAATCTTTTTGAAAATCTTTCCACATTTGTTTTTCTCTTAGATATTCTTCTTCACTAACAAATCTTTTTCTTAATTTCACTATCTCATCATCCTTAAAAGATGAAACAATTGTTTTATAACCGTGTTCAACTATCATTTTCTTAAATAATAAACTCATTTGATAATTGAGCTTCATTTTATCTAGTACTTTTGTTCCAACTTGTGTAAAGAGAATTTTATTTGGTGAAATTGGCATTAAAATATTACAATTCTCTCTACCCCATCCACCATTAAAATTGTAGTCATTTTCACTTCGAAAGTCTAAACATATTACAGGATTATCACTTGTTGGTAATTTTACACTATCATCAACTGTAATAATGCCCCATTTATTCTGATGAAATATTTTAGCAGTATCATTTAAAATATTAATAACATTCCATAAATAAAATTGCTTGCCAAATATTGTTTCAATTTTAAATAATGTACTATCATTTTGTTCGTCCGCACCCATATTTGCAATTTTTAAAGGAAATAATTCGTTTGAATTATTATTTGAATTTTCATTATTATTTAAAATATCATCTTTAGTTATATTAGATATCTCATCACATGTTTCTTCAAAAATAGGTACACAATCTTTCTTAGCTATATCCAATACTTTAAAAATATATCTTGGTGATCTAACAATATGACAAGCTACTAAGTCAATTAAGCAATGCCATTCTTCTTCTGCCATCACCTCATCATTTATTGCATGTTCTAGTGCCTTCTCAGCTGGAGTTTCATATCTATCTCTAAACCACTTTTCAATATCATCTACTTCAATTCCATCTTTTAGTCTAACAAACATACTATCATAGCTTCCAACGCTCCGAGTTGGTTTAGATCTCCATAAAGGACAATTATCATTTGGAACTAATAAATCATATATATAAACCTCATTTTTTTTATTTTTCCAAGCCTTTAAATACATTTGTGATAAATAATGATTATTTCTACTTATTACATCTTTCATTTTATTTTATTTACCCTCATCTAAACTATTTTTATTAATACAAAATGCTGCATATAATGGTACAGATTTTATATTATTCTTAAATCCAAAATTTTTAGATGATAATCTAATTCCGTATTTAGGGTTAAATTCTTGCATATAATTATTTAAACTTCTTGATTTTATATGATTACTTGTTTTTACTTCTAAAGGAATAATTAATCCTTTTTCAGATTGTAATATGAAATCTAATTCACTATCATATTCGTTTTTCCAATAATTTAAATTTAGACCATTATATTTTAGAGAACTAGCTACATAATTTTCCGTAAGCATACCAATCATAGTTTCATTAACCGCTTCTCTATTTTTAATTAAATAAATTGGAAATTCTGATAAATTAGTAAGTAATCCTACATCATTCATATAAAGTTTAAATGAATCTAATTCTTCATACATTTTAAGTGGTACGCCTATTTTAGTTTTAATACACTCATTAACAATTCCGGCATTTACGAGCCAATTAATGGAATCACCAAATATGGTGCTTGTACCACCTTTTTGAACTAATTTATATTGGAATTTCTTGTTATCTTTCGCAAGTTGAACAGGTATTGAATCAAAGGTTGCAATTATCTTTGGTGCATCAGATGATTCACTATATTTTGTTATATCATTTTTATATGATTCTATAATACCTTTCTGATGATCAATTGCATTAATTGTTGAATTGGTATTTATAAATTCTTGAACAACCTCAGGCATTCCACCTATTGATAAATAATCATAATATAAATCTAATGCTTTTTTATGAATAATATCTGGCATTTGTTGATTAGATTTAAAACATTCCCTAATTTTATCAACTAATAAACTATTATCAGTATTAATTAAGAACTCTTCAAATGATAATGGGTATATTGTTAAGAATTCTACTTTTCCAACTGGAAAGGAAAATTTCTTTTGATTAACATGAACACCAAGTAAACTGCCTGCACCAATTACATAATATTCTGGTGCATCTTCACAAAAATACTTTAATGATGTTAATGCACGAGAATTTTTTTGTATTTCATCAAAAAATATTAGTGTATTATCTTTATCAATTACCCTTCCAAATGCAATTTCTAAATTTTTTATAATATACTCTGGATTAATATTATCGTCAATCATTTTACCGATAATATCATTAGTTTCAAAATTTACATAAACGACATCTTTAAAATACCTTTCTCCAAATTCTTTTACAAGATATGTTTTACCAACTTGTCTAGCACCATAAAGTAGTAAAGGTTTTCTATTTTTACTATTTTTCCATGCCACTAAATCAGCC
>JAEEGL010035499.1_pt1 | contig 12338 bp, 9 predicted proteins | sample 9134231 | NCBI WGS metagenome assembly JAEEGL01 (sample SAMN16246548, study PRJNA631951) | gut metagenome | biome: gut microbiome; feature: rumen; material: fiber-attached | host: Bos | place: Iran: Karaj | collected 2018-10 | reverse complement strand
GATCACTGAGCTTTTCCCGAACGTCAAGAACGTGGGTCTTCTGTACTGCTCTGCAGAGCCTAACTCCGTGTATCAGATCACACAGATGGAAGGCTATCTGGACAAGATGGGAGTCAAGCACACCAGATACGCATTCACTGATTCCAATGACGTCGCATCTGTGACGGCAGCCGCCTGCGAAGGAGCGGATGTCATCTACATCCCGACCGACAACACTGCAGCATCCTGCACCGAGGCAATCAGAAACGTCGTCGAGCCAGCCAAGGTTCCTGTTATCGCAGGCGAAGAGGGAATCTGCAAAGGCTGTGGAGTTGCAACCCTTACAATCAGCTACTACGATCTTGGATACACAACAGGCAAGATGGCCGTTGAGATTCTCAAGAACGGTGCCGATGTCAGCAAGATGGCAATCCAGTATGCAGCCAACCCGATCAAGGAATACAACGCAGAGCTCTGCGGCATTCTTGGCATAAGCATCCCATCTGACTATACTGCCATCTGAGTTCGGAGGTATGGTTTGAACATTGGAGCTTTGGTCAGTGCACTGCCCGGAGCCATAGCCCAGGGTCTCATCTGGGGTGTGATGGCAATCGGAGTGTATCTGACCTATAGAGTATTGGATATTGCAGATCTTACTGTAGACGGCACAATGGCCACTGGCGGTGCCGTCTGCGTCATGATGATGCTCAATGGGGCGAACCTCTGGGTCGCCCTTCTCTGCGCTGTTCTGGCCGGTATGATTGCCGGTCTTGTCACCGGTCTGTTCCATACGGCGATGGGCATCCCTGCCATCCTTGCCGGAATCCTGACCCAGCTTTCTCTGTATTCGGTCAACCTTGCGATCATGGGCTTCAAGGCCAATCAGGGTATAAACGTCAGAAACTACCATCTTCTGGTGTCTTCCCGAAACGTGAAGGTTCTAGGCTTCAACAACCCGATAATCGTGATGGTCATAGTGACTGCAATCCTGATCGGCGTGCTCTACTGGTTCTTCGGCCGCGAGATAGGATCCGCTCTCAGGGCAACAGGTTCCAACGAACATATGGCCCGAGCTCAGGGCATCAACGTCAACCGCTGCAAGATAATCGGCCTTATGATCTCAAACGGGATTGTAGCTTTGGCCAGCGCCCTGTTTGCGCAGTATCAGGGTGCGGTGGATGTAAACATGGGACGTGGAGGCATTGTCATAGGTCTTGCCGCCGTCATAATCAGCACCGTCATATTCGGAAAGGTGTTCCACAACTTCGCTCTCAAGCTCCTTGGCGTCTCAATTGGAGCTGTGATCTACTACATCGTAATCCAGATCGTGCTTTGGCTCGGCCTCAACACCAACCTGCTCAAACTTCTCTCCGCTCTGGTTGTGGCAATCTTCCTTGCCATACCCTACTGGAAAGGGAAGCTTTCAAAAGGAGCCAAGAATGCTTGATCTAGTCAACCTCAGAAAGACATTCAATCCGAACACAATCAACGAGAAGGTTGCCCTCAATGGGGTCTCACTGCATCTCGATGACGGTGATTTCGTCACAATGATAGGCGGAAACGGAGCCGGAAAGTCCACCTTGCTCAACGCAATCGCAGGGGTTTGGCCCATCGATGACGGAAAGGTCATAATCGATGGAACCGATGTCACCGGCCTGAGCGAGCACAAGCGTGCACTTTGGCTCGGACGTGTTTTCCAGGATCCCATGATGGGAACCGCCGCAACTATGCAGATCATCGAGAATCTGGCACTTGCAAAGCGCAGAGGCCAGAAGCGAGGCCTGAAGCCAGGTGTCACCAAAGCCGAGAAGGACGAGTACAGAGAAGCTCTTGCAACCCTTGGTCTGGGACTCGAGAACCGGCTGACCCAGAAGGTCGGACTGCTTTCAGGAGGACAGAGGCAGGCGCTTACACTGCTGATGGCAACGTTGAACAAGCCTAAGCTTCTGCTTCTGGACGAGCATACTGCCGCCTTGGATCCAAGGACCGCTGAGAAGGTCCTTCAGCTGTCTGACCAGATCATCAAGGAGAACGGCTTGATGACCATGATGGTGACGCACAACATGAAGGATGCAATCCGCTTCGGCAACCGTCTGATAATGATGAATGACGGAAAGATCATCCTTGACATACGTGGCGAGGAGAAAAAGAATCTTACCGTCAAGGCTCTGATGGACCAGTTCGCCCGTGCCAGCGGCGAGGAGATGACAAGCGACAAGGCGCTATTGTCCTGATCCGTATCAGATTGCCCTGATGATTGCCTTTACAAGTGAAGTGAAGCGCTCTTTCACCATTAGACCGGTTTCAAGAACCTCCTGATGGTTCAGAGGCTGGTCCAGTATGCCTGCGGCCATGTTCGTCATGCAACTGATGCCGATTGTCTTAAGTCCGCAGTGGGCTGCAACAATTGCCTCCGGGACCGTGGACATTCCGACTGCATCCGCACCAAGAACCCTGGCAGCCCTGACTTCAGCAGGCGTCTCGAAGTTCGGTCCGGCGAAGAACATGTACACCCCTTCTCTGAGATTCAGGCCAAGGGCTTTTGCCTGCTTGCGCACAAGATCTGCATAATCCGGGTCGTAGGCCCTGGACATATCGAAGAACCTCGGTCCAAGGTCCTTTGCATTCGGGCCCCTCATCGGACAGGAGGGAACAAGTTTGATGTGGTCCGTGATCAGCATCAGATCCCCAGGCTTCCAGGCTTTGTTGACACAACCTGCCGCGTTCGTGAGAATCAGAGCCTCCACACCTATCATCCTCATGACCTGGATCGGGAATGCAATCTGGTCCATCTCATAGCCTTCGTAGTAATGGAAGCGGCCCTGCATGCAGATTACGCTCTTGCCCTCCAGGTTCCCTATCACAAGCCTTCCGGCATGGCCTTCGACAGTTGAGACGGGAAAGTAAGGTATGTCCTTGTAATCAATGAAGATGGGATCTGCAATCTGCTGCGCAAGATCCCCCAGTCCAGACCCCAGAACAAGCCCGATTTCTATCGGCTTTGAGTTTGTCCTCTTCTCTATGCAGCTTTTTGCCTCCAAAAGCTTCTTCATAAGGTCATCCATCACTTTTCCTCCTTTGTCTCTGTTGTCATATGAGCAATGGTCGTATCAAGCATGTTTGCGAATTTCTTCTGTCTGGAGCTGTCAATCTTGCCCTGCTGTTCGGCATACACCCCCCAGCTTCTGAGTTCCTGATTCACAAGCCTGTCGGAAAGCTTCGCTTTAATGTCATCTTTTGTGTATTTGCCGCCTCTGTCGTCTATCACAGTGCAACCCTTCTCCAACAGCCTTGCTGCAAGCGGAATGTCATGAGTTATGCACAGCGAGGACTCAGGCGCATTCTCCACAATGAAGTCATCTGCACTGTTCTCACCTGTTGAAACGACATCCATTCGTATCTTTGATCTGACCGACCTGATCACCTCAGGGTCCGTCTCGCCCTCCTCTCTTGCCTTCTGTCTCAGAGAGTATGTGTTCTCTGCAATGAATTGCCTGACGTCTGAAAGCTCCCGGTCTGCCACGAAACAGCATTTGCAGCATAGTCTTGCAGCCGCTCTGAGGATGATCTGTCTGAGATTTGTGGGCACTGAATCGGCATCCACCCAGATTTCTATGGACATGCTCCAATTGTAGGTCAAAACAATTGCGGGCACAAGGTACTTATGGACCTTATATATTGAACAAATAATACATAACATTTAGTATTATTAGGGTCGAAACAACCATCGACCATAGATTGTTTTTTGGAGGAACAGATGAAAATCTCCGCTCTACAGCAGGCAAGATACGCATACGCACCAAAGCTCCCAAAGGTTCTCAGAGAGGACATCAGGAAAATCAGCACAGTCATCGGACAGCCAACACAGTCCGCAGCAGACCAGGACGAGCTTAAAAGGCTCTTCCCTAACACATATGGACTTCCTAAAGTCTCTTTCAAGGTCACAAACGAAAGCAAAGCCGGCAGAAAGCTCAATGTTGGTGTCATTCTTTCAGGTGGACAGGCTCCTGGCGGACACAATGTCATCTGCGGTCTCTATGATGCACTCAAGAAAGCAAATCCGGAGAACACACTCTACGGCTTCATCGGAGGCCCAAGCGGAATCCTTGACGACAAGTACATCGTCATGACAGATGAGCTGATCAACGAATACAGGAACACCGGCGGATTCGACATCATCGGTTCCGGAAGAACGAAGCTCGAGACAACCGAGCAGTTCGAAGTCTGCACAAAGGTCTGCCACAAGCATGGCATCAATGCAATTGTAATCATCGGCGGTGACGACTCCAACACCAATGCAGCCGTTCTTGCAGAGTATTTCAGATCCAAGAAGGAAGACATCTGCGTTGTAGGTTGCCCGAAGACCATCGATGGAGATCTGAAGAACGAAAGCATTGAGGCCAGTTTTGGTTTCGATACTGCAACGAAGACCTTCTCCGAGCTCATCGGGAACATCGAGCGTGATGCCAACTCCGCCAGAAAGTACTGGCATTTCATCAGGCTCATGGGCCGCAGCGCAAGCCATATCACACTCGAGTGCGCCCTGCAGTGCCAGCCGAACATCTGCCTCGTCGGTGAGGAGGTCAAGGCCAAGAACCAGAGCATCGAACAGATCACAGCTTACATCTGCGACGCAATTGCAAAACGCGCCGAGAACGGAAACAACTTCGGAGTCGTTCTCGTTCCTGAAGGGCTCATCGAGTTCGTCCCCTCCCTCAACGCACTCATCAGCGAGATCAACGATCTTCTTGCAAAAACCGAAAAGCAGTTCAACGCACTTGAGACCGTTGCAGCAAAGATCTCCTTCGTCGAGGGCAAGCTCTCATCTGACTCAAAGGCAGTCTTTGACAGCCTCCCGGTTGAGATCAAGGGCCAGCTTCTTGCAGACAGAGACCCTCACGGAAACGTTCAGGTCTCCAAGATCGAGACTGAGAAGCTTCTGATCCAGACCGTCGAGAAGAAGCTCAAGCAGATGAAGGCAGAGGGAAAGTACTGTGGAAAGTTCAGTGCACTCAGCCACTTCTTCGGCTATGAGGGCCGCTGCGCATTCCCAAGCAACTTCGATGCAGACTACTGCTACAGCCTCGGTTACAATGCAGCCCTTCTTCTTGGTGCAAACATGAGCGGCTACCTTTCAAGCATCACAGAGCTCTCCAAGCCTGCTGACGAGTGGAAGGCCGGAGGAATCCCAATCACCATGATGATGAACATGGAGCAGAGACATGGTGAGAAGAAGCCTGTCATCAAGAAGGCCCTTGTTGAACTTGACGGAAATCCCTTCAAGTACTTCGAGAGCAACAGAAAGACCTGGGCAATCGAAACTGCATTCACCTACCCTGGTGCAATCCAGTACTTCGGTCCGTCAGAGGTCTGCGACCAAAGCACAATAACACTCAAGCTCGAACATCAGGCATAATTCGCACTTGAGGAGAAGGAAAGCGTATGGAACCCAACCTTGAAAAGATCATTCAGATGAGAATCCGAAGGACAATGGACAATCTGGAGAAGAACGGCATGAAAGCCCTGTACGCTCCAGATAAGGAGAGTGCGCTTTCCTTGCTTAGGAATCTGCTTGTACCGGGAGAGACAATCGGTCTTGGTGGTTCTGTGACTTTGAGCCAAATCGGAGCGATTGAGCTTGTCCGTGACCCCAAATACCGTTTCTTTGACAGATATGACAAGGCCCTCTCTCCAGAGCATACCCTTGAGGTTCTGAAAAAGGCGATCACAGCAGACACCTTTCTTTCCAGCACCAATGCAATTACCGAGACTGGAATGCTCTACAACGTTGATGGACGTGGAAGCAGACAGGCTGCATTTGTGTTCGGGCCATCCAAGCTCATAGTAGTTGCGGGATACAACAAGATCGTCCCGACTCTTGAAGATGCAATGATACGTGTGAAGACCATAGCCGCACCGGCAAACGCCATCAGGCTCGGTTATGACACCTATTGCGCCAAGCATGGACACTGCATCAACATGACACTGGACCGCAACAACATGATGTTCCCTGCAACCGGCACCTGCGACTCAAACCTTTGCAACAGTGCCGTGATAATCGGAAGGCAGCGACCAGGAAGAACCACTGTAATAATAGTCGGAGAGGAACTGGGGTACTAATATGAGAATCAAATCGAACATAGAAAGAATCAGTCTTGAGACATTGAACGAAAGCGCAAGTGACCTTGCGAAGAACTACATCTACAGCCTTGACAGCTATGTCATGGCGGTTGCAGCGGTTCTTATGATTGCCGTCAATCTGTTCTGGCTGATTATGAGCCTTTTCAACATCTCCTCACACATGTCCTTGATCAGCCATGTCGGAGTTGCCATTGGACTGCTCTTCCCCATCATCACTCTCATCTATCTGCAGATGAGGGAAGAAACCGACTACAAGCATATGCGACTGATGGTCATCCTGTTCCAGTTGTGCATCATCTTAAGCACCTTGTTTCTTGATTTCTCATCAGCAAGAAACGCTTCATCTATGGGAAGCCTCTCACTTGCTTTGTTCTGGCTCTTCATCTGCGCACTGATTCCAATGGTAAGCCATATAGACAGTGCCATAGTCATGACTGTGATGTTCAGCTCCACCTTCCTTCCACAGCTTCTGGCCTATGGACCCAAGGCAGTCAACATGAGCAGCATCCTGGTTGCAATCTGCATTGTTGTGGCGTACTACGGTTTCAGGATGTTCGCCATAGTGAACTCACGTCTGATACAGAATCTGGCATTCACATCCTACATAGACCACCAGACCGGAACGATGAACAAGCGTGCCCTCCACGAATACCTGGAGAGCCTCTGCAAGAAGAACATAAACAACTACGGAATCATAATCTATGACATCGACGATCTGAGAGCATTCAACTACAAATACACACATGCTGAAGGTGACAAGATGCTCCTGAAGGTCAACAACAGTGTTCTGAATGGACTGAAAAGCGAAGGTGCCCTTGTTTTCAGGCACGGTGGCGGTGAGTTCGTCGCAATAATAGAGAACGTCTCCAGCGAACGGATCCTGAAGATTGCCCTTAATGTCAAGGACACGGTTGAGAAACTGAACATTGAACGTGATGACGGAGCTTTGAGGCCATATATCACAGTCACTATCGGCTGTGCCATCATGGATAAGGGTGTAAGCCCAAGCAAGGACATTCTGAGTGAGGCGGACACACAGCTTTACATAGGAAAGAAGGGTTCAAAGAACTGTGTCGTATTCAACGGCAAAATCTATGTGGCCGAGGGTGAGATCTCCACAGAGCAGCAGCCTACCCTCTACACTGAGCGTGTTGCCCAGGCTGTGAACGAGGCCATGAAGCGCAACGAGATGAAGGTCTTCTTCCAGCCCCTCTATGACGCAACCACCCAGAACATGGTTGGAGCCGAGGCGCTCTCCAGATGGGAGAAACCGAACGGGGACATCATCATGCCGTCCGAGTATATCCCGGAGCTTGAGAAGAACAGCTCGATTCTTGCTCTTGACTGGTACATGTTCGAAGAGACCTGCCGCGTGATCAAGAGAATCATAGACCTCGGTTTGACACCCACTAGAGTCTCAGTCAACTTCTCCAGAATGCATGCGCTCTATGAAAGGGACATCGAGAAGCGTCTGTGTGAGATAGCAGACTCCTACTCTATCAACCATGCACTTATAGAGATAGAGATCACCGAGTCGGCATACATCCACTTCCCCAACATAATTGAGCCGATCATCAAGGCTATCAGGGCTTCCGGATTTGCGGTTGCTGTCGATGACTTCGGAAGCGGTGCATCATCACTTGAGTTCATCAACAGCGTTGACGTGGATACGCTTAAGATCGACAAATCCCTCATCAGTTCCAACTGCTCCGACGAGAAGGAGCGTGTTCTTCTTGAATCGGTTGTCATGCTCGCCCACAGACTGCAGCTCAACTCGGTCGCTGAAGGTGTTGAGACGATTGAGCAGCTTGGATTCCTCAAGACCATCGGATGCAAGCAGATACAGGGCTTCATCTTCTCCAAACCGCTGAATGAGGATGATTTCATCGAAATCTGCAGCAAAGAGGCACAGTCGCACAGCACGTTCACCACACAACTGCCGGATGGCGTGATCAGCCAGACATCGTTGCAGATGCTCGTAGACACAGTGTTCAAGGAGTACCCGATTGTGGTCATCTCCAACATCTCACGAAACAGCTACTATACGATGACCTATGAGAACTTCACCCACCACCAGTATCCAAAGACCGGTGTGCTCTCCTCTCTTCTGGATGAGATATGCTCAACGATCGTTCCGGAGAACAGGGATGAGTTCAAACGCATATTCGCATTCAAAAGACAGTTTGAGCTATTCAAGAATGGAGAGGCCAAGTTCTCATACACGGTAAAGCTGATAGATGAGTCTACAGAAGTCGGATACAAGGATGTGGATTCACTGACCTACTTCATCAAAGAGGTCGGAAATGACGACCTTCTGGCCGTCACGCTCTGCACGGAATCATGATTCTGTTGAAAAGTCAGTTGTGAAAATCGGGCTCGGCTCGTTCAGATGGCTCTTGTTCATGATGTTGTAATCAAGATGCTTGAACAGGTTGTCCCTCTTCTCCGCCTTTACCAGCCACTCAGTGTTCACCGCATTCTTGCACATGTTGTCATAGACGAGGTTCAAGTTTGCGATATGGCCCTCAATCCTCTTTTTTGCATACTCAGCACTTGTCTGGTTGTGGATTATGAACGGCCAGTCGCTTGCCATCAGAAGCAAGGTCTCCCTTGCAGCCTGGTTGAGGAACCTCTGCTTCAGACTCTTCTGGGCAGGGAATCTCTCAGCAAGCTCGGTCATGCGCTCAATTGCCTTGAAGATGTGTCTGTACAGCCATGCGTTCGAAGTGTTGTCAACCCAAACGGAGGAATACCCTCCCACTCCCCAGCTTGATGGGGCTGGATTCATCGTCTGGACAATGGGCTTGGTTCGGATGAAGTCAATCGGTGTTATCAGAGAGACATCCTCAGTGACGGCAACCGTTCTGATGAGGTTCTCCAACCACTGGACACCCTCATACCACCAGTGCCCGAAGAGCTCAGCGTCAAAGCTGACGGTGTACACCGGGTCCGAGTCTATCATGTCCAGAATGGCCCTTGTTCTGCTCTGCACATGATAGATGAAGTTCTTTGCATGTGAAGCTGTGCGCTCAGAAGCCTTCTGCCTGTCATAGACCTTCTTGTCAGGTGAAGAATCGGTTATGGCATAGTATTTGAATCCTGTAAACGATCTCACCTCAGGCTCATGCACATAAGGACGGATGTAATCCATCGGAAGGTCGAACCCTATGTCCCTGTAGAAGTCCCTGTAGCACGGGTCTGCAGGATATCCTTCAGTTGAGGACCAGACAAGGCTGGCAAGGTTTGCATCCCTGATGAAGCAGAAAAGCCCATTCGGGCACTTGATTGGACTGTAGGAACCTCTCTCCGGCTCATCAGCGGAAAGGATCAGAGCTTGCGAAGCAAGGCTGACCCAGCTGATGTTGTGCCTCTTGAGCATATGCTCCAGCCCGTTGAAGTATCCACATTCAGGAAGCCAGAAACCGTCTGTCATCCTATCGAAATGTCTGCTGTGTTCAAGCACACCGGTCTCGATCTGTGCATTGATTGCAATTGGATAGTCTTTGAAGACCGGAAGGAACGCATGGGTGGCAGTGGTTGTGATGAGTTCGAGAAGCCCTGCATTCGAAAGCTCGTTGAATGCGTTGAGGATGTTGCTCTGGCACTCGTTCTCATAGAAGGCCTTGTTGAGGGCAAGTTCGTTTCGGTAGGCTTCAGCAAGAACACGCTTCTCCGGATCGCCCTTAAGTCGCTCAATCTCCTTCTCTCCAAGCTCGATATGCTGGACCATGTAGTCCAGGAACCTTTCGTTGAGAAGCTCATCTGAGAGCATTGCACACAAAGTGGGGCTGAGAGAGAACGTGAGCCTGAACGGCACACCGTCATCCTTGAGACGATACATCATCCTGAGAAGAGGAATGTAGGATTCGTTCATGGCCTCATAGAGCCAGTCCTCCTCAAGGAATCTCGGATACTCAGGATGTCTGACGAACGGAAGATGTGCATTGAATATGAAGTTGAGCTTGCTTGTTCTCATTTTGAGGCCTCCGTTTGGCTTTCTGCGGAAACCTGGTCAATCAGACCTTCAATCTGCTTGTTGTCAAGGACAGTCCCGCCTTTGAGGACGATGGACGAGAGCAGAGTCCTGAACGTTGTGCTGTTCACAAGCTCTGCAGGATGGCAGGAAAGCCAGCTTCTTGTGGTGGAAAGCGTGGTGCTTCTGCAGAGCACCTTCTCCTCCTCCCCTCTGACCATTATCAGGCAGACCTGATAACTGTATCCTGCGTGAGGAAGCTCGATGGTCCAGCTGTCGTCATCCAAGGACACCTCGATGTCATATGAGGCGACCTCCTCTCCCTTATCGTTCAGACGAAGGTTTCTGATCACCAACTGAGCATTTCCGTCCTCGAACTCTGCAAGCTGCTGAGCAGAGAGGCTCCAGAACACATAGGCCCAGTTAAGGTCCTTCATGACAAGATGGATTGCAGTTTCATTGTAGTTTTCAGGAAGCGGTTCAGTCCCTGGAAGAGAAAGGTCGTTGGCGGTCTGAACATCTGTCAGAGTGTTAACGAATTTACGCCTGGAGCTACCCGAATGATCATCTGAAAGAATGCCCTCGTCACTATCATACAGATCCTCAAGCGCTTCAATCAGATCCTCTCTACTAAGAGTCTCCCAATCCTCCAGATCCTCCTGGCTTGCGATGTTTCTTAGTTCGTTGTCCGAAAGGCTCCCAATGTTTATCAGAACCATAACTTCCCCTTACGTTGTTCTGATGAAATCTTAGATAATCGGCAATCTTTAGTCAATCTTTTGGCCGTTGCACTTGGAGACGGTCATGAGCCCAATACCATTGAAAAATACTGAACAATCCTCATCTATGATGTTGTATTATCCGTGCAATTTGCTAAAATAGTTCCAATGAAAAAGACGTCTATCATAATCCATGGCCATTTCTACCAGCCACCAAGGGAAAACCCATACACCGGAGTTGTTCCCATCCAGAATTCAGCAAAACCTTATGACAACTGGAACGAATCAATCTTTGCCACATGCTACAAGCCCAACTGCTCATCAAGATATCTGAGCGCAGACGGCAGAGTGGACCAGATTTACAACAACTACGCCAGAATGTCCGTGAACTTCGGGCAGACACTGTTGGATTGGATTGATGACGAGCACCCTGTTTTCATGAAGATGCTCAAACGTGCGGACGAGAAGAGCATCGAAAGATATGGACACTCATCCTTCATGGCCCAGGGCTTCAACCACACGATAATGCCTTTGGACTGCGAGCATACAAAGCGAATCCAGACCGTTTGGGCGATTGAGTCATACATCCAGCGTTTCGGCCACAGACCGGAAGGCTTCTGGCTTGCCGAATGCGCCATTAATCCAGAGACTGTGGATATCCTTGCAGAATATGGAATCAAGTTCGTTGTCCTTGCGCCATGGCAGGCAAACGCCATAGATGGGGTTCCCGTAAAGAACGCAAGCATGCCATGTGACCGCCCCTTCATCATAGAAGGTGCACGTGGAGGAAGGATCAGCGCATTCTTCTACAACCCCGAATTCTCCAGCGGTGTGAGCTTCGGACACATGCTCAGAGATGCAGATGCGATGTTCAAGAGCCTCAAGGAGCTGAGGCTTAAGATGGATTGCCCCGATCTGATCTCCTGGGCCACCGATGGAGAGATCTATGGCCACCATGAGCCGTTTGGGGACATGGGACTTGCGGCTTTGATAAGGAAAATCGATGAAAGCGATGAGTTTGAGATAGAGAACTTCGCATCATTTTTGGAGAAGCATCCTGCAACCGAAGTCGCCACCCTCTCGCCCGGTGACGAGGGACAGGGAACATCATGGTCATGCATGCACGGCATAGGACGATGGATGCGAGACTGCGGCTGCCATACAGGTGGAGATGAGAACTGGAACCAGAAATGGAGAGGTCCGCTCAGAACAGCCTTCAACAACCTTGAGCAGAGCGCAAGAACAATAATCTCATCAAACGTCCAGAGAATTCTGGGTTGTGACTACAAAGAACTGACCTTGGATTACAAGGCAGTCGTCTCGCACAGACAGAGCGTATCGGAATTCATTGACGGACTTGGACTTAAGGGTGAGGACAGGGTCACAATCGCCACCTTGCTTGAGGCATTCAGGAACATAATGTTCTCATACACCAGCTGCGGATGGTTCTTCAACGACATCTCAGGCATTGAGCCAAGGCAGAACATCTCGTATGCATGCTATGCTGCAACGCTACTTGAGAAAGT
>JAEEGL017328217.1_pt1 | contig 12339 bp, 11 predicted proteins | sample 9134231 | NCBI WGS metagenome assembly JAEEGL01 (sample SAMN16246548, study PRJNA631951) | gut metagenome | biome: gut microbiome; feature: rumen; material: fiber-attached | host: Bos | place: Iran: Karaj | collected 2018-10 | reverse complement strand
TTATAAATAATTTCTAAACAATGTAAATTATCATATTTAATATCATTTAAAGCTTTAAATACACTATTAAAATCAATTAAACCATCACCTAAAGGTTTATGTTCATCTTTTAAACCATTATTATCACTAAAATGTATATGATATAAATAATCTTTTAATTCATAAATAAAACTATTAATATCATGGCAACTAACAAATGCATGACCAGTATCTAAAATGAACTTAAAATTTGGCCTATTTACTAGTTTAATTGCTTCACTAATTTCTACTAATGTATCACCTAATTCGTTATTATGGGGCATATTTTCAACCATAATGACCATTTTATAAGTATTTGCATAATCACATAGTTCTTGAATAACAGAACAAACTCTTTTTAATAATTCATAACGTTTTTCATTTGTAAAACCATAACTTTTACCCATATGTAAAGTAAGTCTACTTACATTAAACATACTAGCATAATCTATAGCATCTTTAAATCTTTTTATAATATCATCGTTTGTTGAAAAATCTTCGTAGATAAAATCATTGTCACATCCAAAAGGTAAATGTAAAACTCTAGTAACATCATATTTTTCAAGAAGTTTAGTTACATTATTTGTATATGATAGTGCCATTTTAAAACTAACATTATAAGGATAGAATAATTCTACTCCTTGATATAAATTATTATCAAACAATTCATAATAAGATTCAATCTCTTCTTTTGTTCTTTTACAATTTATAGTAAAGCACTTTTTCATTTTAAACTCTCCTCATATTTATTATTCAAATATTCCCATCTTTCAAGTAACTTTTCATATTCTTTTTCAAGTTCTTCTTTTATAGTATACTTACTTTTACATAATTCATAGTTAGAATAATTTATATTAATAAAATCATTAATTTCTTTTATTTTACTTTCAACACTATCAATAACATTTAATATATTATCAAATTCTTTCTTTTCATTAAATGTTAATTTAACTTGATTATTAGTTTTTTGTTTAGTATTTGTATTAACTATAACATTTTTCTTACTATTTTTAAACTCATTATAAAAATCACTATAGTTACCATTATAAAAAATAACATTACCATCATTAATATAAAAAATAGTATCAACAGTTTTATCAAGGAAATATCTATCATGACTAACAATAATAACTACACCATTAAACTCACTTAAATATTCTTCAAGTACACTTAATGTTGTTACATCTAAATCATTTGTTGGTTCATCAAGTAATAATACATTAGGGTTTTTCATTAGAATACTTAATAAATAAAGTCTTCTTTTCTCTCCACCACTAAGTTTACCTATATAAATTGATGGATCATCAAATAAAAATCTTTCTAACATTGATGTTGATGTCATATAACCATCTTTTGTTTTAATAGTAGTAGCAATACTATTTATATAATCAAGTATTCTTTTATCATAAGGAAGTTCTACATTCTCTTGTCTAAAATAACCGAAGTTTATTGTTGTACCAATTTCAATAGTTCCACTTGTTGGTTTTTTAAATCCATAAATAATATCAAGTAAAGTAGTTTTACCACAACCATTATCACCAATAATACCAATTCTACTATTCAAGTTCAAATTAAAAGATAAATTATTAATAAGCTTTTTATTATTAATTTCATAACAAACATCGTAAAACTCAATAGTCTTTTTACCCATTCTAGTATCTAAACTAGACATCTCAAGTTTATTTGATATTTCTTTTTTATTACTTGTCAATTCTTTAAAATTTTCAAGTCTTCTTTTATCTTTACTTTGACGAGCTTGAGGACCACGTTTTATATATTCATATTCTCTTCTGATAAAAGCATTAAGTTTTCTACTTGTTGCTTCATTATATTCTTCTCTTTCTTGTTTTAAAATTAAATAATTATCATAATTAGCAACATATGTAAAAATATTACCATGATCAAGTTCAACAATCTTATTAACACAACGCTCAAGGAAATATCTATCATGTGTAACAAGAAATATAGCTTTTGTTGTTTTAATTAAAAATTTCTCTAAAAACTCAATAGATTTACTATCAAGATGGTTTGTTGGTTCATCAAGAATTAATAAATCACTAGGACGAGCAAGAGTCAAACCTAAAGCAACTTTTCTTTTACTTCCTCCAGATAACTCTTTAATCTTTTTATCAAAGTCAAAAATCTCAAGTTGAGTGAGCATTGTCTTAGCTTCAAATAGTTTAATCTCTTCATTTGGTAAAATCTCATTTAAATAATCATTAATAGTTAGTTCTTCGTTAAGATTAATCTCTTGAGACATATAACTGATTTTCTTTTTACCAATTAAATTTATGCTTCCTTTTTCAGGTTCTTTTACAAAAGCAAGTAAACTTAACAAACTACTTTTTCCGCATCCATTAACGCCAATCAAACCAATTTTATCATTTTCTTCAATAACTAAATTTATATTATCAAGTAATTTTTTAGTTCCATAAGATAATGAAACATTATTAACTTCGAGAATCATTTTATCACCATTAACTATTATATCACAAAACATACAAAAAAAATAGTTGCAACTACTTGCAACTATTATCTCTTATTTCAATAGCTTTATCAGGATAATTTGTAATAATTCCATCAACACAGAATTTGTTTAACATAGTATCCATCATATCAGTTTCATTAATTGTCCATACTAAAATATCTTTATTAATGCTTCTCATTTTCTTAATAAATTTTTTATTTATTAACAAATAACTTGGCGAAACACAATCACATAATGACTTTTTAATATAAGATTTATTACATTGTTTTAGTAATCTAATAAATAATCTTTTTTCATTTTCAAGTAATAAAATAGTAAAAATATTTCTATTTAATTCTTTTATTTTCTTTATTGAATTATATTTAAAAGATCTTACAAAGAATTCACTTGGAGATAAAACAGAAAGTATTAAATCAACGATTTCTTTCTCATAACCACTTTCTTTTAACTCAATATCAAGTATAATCTTTCCTTTATAACGAGTAAGAACATCAATTAATAAAGGCATAACAAAATTATCATTCTTTGTTATTTCACATAATTCTTTATAATCATAACTACTAATAGCTTTATTTTTATAAGTACTATTATGACATATAATATATTGATTATCTTTAGTCTTTCTGACATCAAGTTCTATAGCATCACACTTTAATTCAACAGCATAATCAAATGCTTCAAAAGTATTTTCTCTATAATAACCACTAGCACCTCTATGTGCTTCAATAATTTGTTTCTTAAAATAACTTCCCATTATAAAGTAGATTCTCCATCTCCACTAGTAGCACCTTCAGTAGAACCACTAGTATTTTGATAATTAGGATAATTTGGAATACCATATCCTTTAATAGTATCTTTACTTAATGAATATTGTCTTTTAGCAACTCTATCTGAAGTATTACCTTCAATTGTATAAACAATTCCATTTTCACAAGCAATAACAATACCAGTATGACTAGCACCATTATTCAAGAAGAAAATAATATCTCCAGCTTTAGGTGTATAAGAACCAGCTAAGCCAATTTGATTCTTCTTTTCAAACCATTCATAACCTAGACGAACACTAGCATACCTTGGAACAATATCAGTACTAATACCAGCTTGATTGCAACACCACGATACAAACATTGCACACCATGGCTCATAATTCAAATTATACCATTTACCATATTTAGTATCATTATTTGGTCCTTCAACGTATCCTATTTCTTTTTCAGCAATAGTTAATAATCTTTCAACGTAATTTACTTCAGAAAAACCACTAATGTTTAAATACATTTTACCAAGTATTTCATTATTCTTTTTACTTCTAACAATAATAGAAGTATAACCTTCTCCAACAGCAATAAATCTCAAATCATCGAATACTGTACAAACAGTTATATTAGATGAGAATATTGTATAATTACTAACATTAGTATCACCATCAACACCAAGATAAATCATTTCACCAACTTTATATTGATAAGAATCATTTGGACTAGTAATAACAATAGGTCCACTAGTTAATCCACTACCAGATAAAAATGAAGTATTATTTTCAATAACATGTAAAGTTAATGTACAACTAATTCTTGGATCAGTTTTATTAGTAACAGTAATAATACCATCACCAACTTTTAATGCTTTTATATGATTGTTTTCAATAATACATATATCAGTAGTTGTTGTTGAAATATTATAATCAGTTAAATCCTTGTAAGATAGTTTATCTTTATTTAAGAATAAAATATCAACACAATTATTTACTAAACAATATTCTTGACTAAGAACACCTTCTGGCATAACAGGTAAGATGTCAACAGAAATCTCTTTATATAAATCTGAATTAAATGAAACAATAACTTTAATAGTTGTTGTACCTAATTTAATAGGAGTTAAATTAATACCATTTTTTGTAAAATATTCTTCATCATACAAAATGTTATAATCACTAGGTAATCCATAATTTAAAACACTGATACGATAACTAGAACCAATTGTCATATTAGTTTCAACATCAAGTTCTGGAATAGGATCACTTACTTGTATAGTAATAAAATCAAAACATTCACTATCTAATTTATGAGTAACTTTAATATCATAAGAACCAATTTTAACTGGAGTAAATGTTCCATCTTCTTTTTCGAAAGCAGTTGTATCATATTCGAAATTAACATCATTTAAATCATATTGACTAGATAAAGTAAAACTACGATTAAGTGTATATTTAGTCATATTTGATTTAATATGTAATGGAGCATAATTTACAACAATTTCGAATTTAGTTACTTCATCTGGTTTATCTTTTTTATTAATGTATAAGTAAGTCTTACCAACCTTATGAAGTGTTAAATAACACCATTCATCTAATGTTGCAATAGTTTCATCTAGAATATGATAATCATAATTCTCTATATCATAAGATCCATTAATTGTAATTTCACATCCTTCATGAACATAAAGTTTTTCATCACAACCAATAACAATCTTTTCATAATTATTTCTTTCAAGATCAATTGTAACATCTTTAGTTACAATAACATCACTAATACTAAACTTTAAAGTAATAATGCAAGTTGTATCTTCACTAATAGTTAATACTTCACCTTGGTTATTAACTTTATTTAAATCTTTAGATTCAAAATTAAAACTGATTACTTGACCATTATAATTAATTTCATTTGGAATGTTTTTAATATCATCTAAAGTTAAATTATTTAATGTATTAGAATAATTATTAAGTAAATTTAAATAAGTTTCTCGTTCTTCTGTTGTTAATCCACTATCATCTGTATCAACTAATTCTTTATTTTCATTACAACTGATAAAGACAAAACTCATTAATATTATAAATATAAACAATATCTTTTTCATAATTTTAAATATCCATTTTTCTGTATTTTTTAACATTATTCTTTAATAATGTATATAAGTCATTTCTATTATAGCTATCATCAAAACTAGATTTATTAGCAATATATGCTGAGCCATCAATATTAAATAAAATAAAGTTCTTCTTTGTTTCAACGATAGACTTTAAATCTTTATAATTAATAAACTTAACAGTATTTCTACCTTTATAAACAAGTTCAACAGAAACACCAGTATCTTTAAAATCAAAGTTATAAACAGCTTCTTCATATAACTCTTGATATCTTTGATAACTTATCTTACTTTTATTTGATAAACTTAAATACATACCAAGTGGTAATATTAAACCAGCAGCTATAAGCAATCCTCCCAAAACATATTGCTTTGTAACAAAAGCAAATACAATAAAAGCAACAGCGCATAGCTCATATAAAATCATAATAGGTAACATTCTCATTTGGAACATTACAACGTTTAATTCTTTGTGTTCTGAAAAAGTAATTTTTGTACTATTTGTCATAATATACCTCTTTATCTTATTATATCAAAATATGATTTTTTTGTAAAGTTAACCAATTTACTGAAGTGTTATTAATCAATAATTTCCTATATAAATTGACAAAATAATGTTGTTTTGATAAAATAATTCGAGGTGATTTTATGGAATATAAGAATATACTAAATAGATTTTTAAACTACGTTAAGATAGAAACAACATCTGATCCTAATAGTTTAAAACATCCATCAACTGATACACAATTTAATTTAGCTAAAATTGTCAAACAAGAATTAGAAGATTTTGGACTAGAAACAACACTTACAGATAACTGTTATTTATATGGATTTTTAAAATCAAATTCAGATAAACCTATTAAATCAGTTGGATTTATATCTCATTTTGATACATCATCAGATGCATCTGGACTTAATGTAAATCCACAAATTATAAAAAATTATGATGAAAAAAAGGTTTATTTAAACAAAAAACTAGATGTTATTTTAGATCCAAATGAGTATCCATTACTTAAAAATAGAGTGGGAGAAACACTAATAACAACAGATGGAACTACTCTTTTAGGTGCTGATGATAAAGCAGGAATAAGTGAAATAATGACTCTAATTGAATATTTAACAAATAATAAAGATATAATTCATGGTGATATTTATGTATGTTTTACACCAGATGAAGAGATAGGTGAAGGAACTTTATTATTTAATAAAGACCTATTTACTCCAGATTATGCATACACTGTAGATGGTAGTGTTGAAGGTGGAATTGAGTATGAAAACTTTAATGCTGCATCATGCATTGTAACAATAAATGGTAAAAGTATTCATCCAGGTAGTGCTAAAGGACATATGATTAATTCAATTAAAGTTGGGTATGAATTTAATTCTATGTTACCTGAATTTGATGTACCTGAATATACTGAAAACTATGAAGGCTTTAATCACTTATGTGACATTAATGGAAGCGTAGAAAAAACAACTTTAGAGTATATTATAATAAATCATAACAAAGATTTATTTAATAAACAAAAACAAGATTTTCTTAAAATACAAAAATATTTAAATGATAAATATGGATATAATATTTGTAATGTTGAAATAAAAGATTCATATTATAACATGTATGATATTATAAAAGATCATATGGATGTTGTAAATATTGCAATTGATGCTATTAAAAAATCAAATCTTAATCCAACAATTGTTCCAATTAGAGGTGGAACAGATGGAGCACAACTAACATATAAAGGTATTCCTTGCCCAAATCTAGGCACAGGAGGAGAGAACTTCCATGGTGTTTATGAATATATAACACTAGAAGGAATGCAAAGAAGTGTTGATGTTTTAGTTAATATTGTTAATATAATATCTAATAAATAAAAAATAGATTCTTACATAATGTAAGAATCTTTTATTTTATCTCTTTATAGAATTCATATAAAAATTGTTCCATGTATTCATGTCTTGCTACAGCTACACTTTTAGCATAATCAGTATACATAACATCTTTTAAATTCAAAAGTTTTTCATAAAAATGCATAATTGTAACATTCTTATCTTTATCATTTTCTGGATTATAAAACTTTCTATTATGCTTAGTTCCAAATTCAATAGCTCTAATTATACCAATAGCTCCAATTGCATCTAATCTATCAGCATCACTTACAACTTGTTCTTCTATTCTTTCTTTAGAAATTCCTTTTGAATAAGACAGATTATTAATAATTTCAAGAATAACTTTTATATCACTATTACTATATTTTAAACTCTTTAATAACTTAGTAATTTTCTTGTTTTGTTTACCAACATTTTTATATAATTTATAATCAACACAGTCATGTAATAAACTACAAGTTAAAATAATATTCTTACTTTCTTCACTTAATTGTGGTAATGTATGAATAATACTTAAAGCATTCTTATATACTCTCATAGCATGATTATAATCATGACCAGAATTATCACTATTTAATTCTTTAAAAACAAATTTTGATATCATTTCATGTCTAATAGTTTCCATAATAATCTCCTTTTGTTTTTAAATAATACCATTTATAACCTAAAAAGTCAAATGATTGATTTTTATTACTATTAATGATACAATATATAAGGAATTGAGGTATAAATATATGATTAAAATTGTTTTAGACTGTTACGGTGGAGATAGAAGTCCAAGCGTAAATGTTGAAGGTGCAGTAAAAGCACTAAATGATAATAATGATATTTATCTAATTTTATCAGGTAAAACTGAAGAATTAACAAATGAGTTAAATAAATATACATATGATAAAACAAGATTAGAAATAGTTGATGCACAAGATATTATAACATGTGATGATAAACCAACAGATGCTATTAGAAGAAAGAAAGAATCATCAATGGTTAAAGCATTTGATATTTTAAAACAAAATGATGATGTTAATGCCCTAATTAGTATTGGTTCAACTGGTGCTGTTTTAGTAGGTTCTGTTTTAAAAATAGGTAGAATTAAAGGTGTTGATCGTCCTGCATTTTGTCCAATATTACCAACAATGAATAAAAAGATAGTTGGTATTTGTGATAGTGGAGCAAACGCTGAATGCGATGTTACTAATTTAGTTCAATTTGCTAAGATGGGAAGTTTATATATCCAAAAAGCATTTGGTGTAGAAAATCCTAAAGTAGCATTATTAAATATCGGAACTGAAGAAGAAAAAGGAGATACACTTCGTAAAGAAGTATATCAAATCTTAAAGAACGATGAAACAATTAACTTCGTTGGTAATATGGAAAGTCGTGATTTACTTTCAGGTAATTATGATTTAGTAGTTTGTGATGGCTTTAGTGGAAATGTATTAATCAAATCTACAGAAGGAACTAGTCTAGAGCTATTAAAACTATTAAAGAAAACATTTATGTCTTCTTTAAAAAATAAAATTGGTGCTTTATTCTTAAAGAAAGATATTTATAAGATTAAAGATTTCATGGATTATAATAATTATGGTGGTGGAGTTATGTTAGGTTGCCGTAAAACAATTATAAAAGGTCATGGATCATGTAAAGCTAATTCAATATATAATTGTATTAATCAAGCTTATACAATTGAAAAGAATAATTTAAGAGAAGCTATTTCTCATGTATTTGATACTGAAGAAGAAAAATAAAGTGGTAGTTTAAAACTACCACTTTTTATTTATATTGATTTGTTTTTAAATCATAATAATAATTAATGCTATTTAATTTATTATTAAGTTCTTCTTTTGTAATGTCAATATCATCACATAAACTATCTAAAGAATCATATTTATCTCTTAATAATGTATTAATGTAACTTAATAATATAACAGGATTTGTTGGAATCATTTATTAAACATAATCCTTTCATTATTAAACATTCTAGTTAATAAAAATACAAATAATCCTGTATAACAAAGATTTAATACAATAGTCATTATAATATTTATCATATTAGCTTCCATATTAAATACACTTGATATAGCTTGTACACTATTAAAGATTGGAATGAAATATAATAATGGATTATCTGATTTAATAAACATTGTTGAAATACCTAATAACATTGATAAAAAGAAGAAAGGTAATATAAATGTACTAGCTTCTTTAATATTCTTTGCATAACATGATATAACACTTAATAGTCCAATAATTACCATTACAGTAGAAACTATAATAAATAATAAGATTACATAATCACCAAATCCATATACATTAGACATAGATATATCTCCACCACCTAATAATTTAGGTAAAGATAACATAACACCTAAAAAGCTTGATAAAGCACTACATATAGCAATAATACTTAATGATATTATTTTACCTAATGCAATTTCACTTCTCTTAACTGGAGTTACTAATAATGTAGCAATAGTTCCTCTTTCTTTTTCACCAGCAATACTTTCTGGAGCAATTGACATAGCACCACTAAATAAGAATATGATTAATAATAATGGCATCATCATTCCAGCGAATTGAGTAAAGCTGCTATCTTTTTCGATAATAGCAATATCAGAATTTTTAAGTGTAATAACATCAGCATTTTGTTTTTTAACATAATCATTTTGAGCATCACTATAAACACTAGCTACTATATTATATATAGAAAGAGAAGCATTACTATTAGAGTTAAAATAAATAGTAATATCTTGTTTTTCTACAGTTTGATTATCTTCCATAGCTTTATAAAAGTTTTCATAATAGTATGCAGGAGCATCAATTAGAATATCATAAGTGCCATCTGAAACTTTTTGTTTAAATTCTTCTACTTGATTTTCTTTAAGATGTAAAAATAAGGAATTTGGTTCTTTTGCTAAAACAGCCTCTTCAAATTTTTTATCACCACTGATAGTACAAATATAATATTTAGTTGGTTCACTATCACTAACAAGTTTAGCAATTCCACTTCCCATAAGAGAATACATTAAATAAATTAATAAACCAGGCAATATAATAGTGGTAATTAATAATCTTCTATCTTTAAATACTCTAGTTAATTCTTTTTTCATTATTGTAAGTATATTTTTCATATTATTCACCTACAGTTTCCTTATAAATATCAAAGAATGCATCTTCTAATGATTTACCATTACAAACTGCTTCTAAACTATCTTCAACAATCATCTTACCATTTATAATTACACCACATCTATCACAAATTTTTTCAATTAAAGAGAAAATATGTGTAGAAACGATAATAGTTTTACCTTCTTCTTTTAATTCATTTAAAAAGTCAGTAACAACTTTTGATGTTAAAACATCAAGACCATTTGTAGGTTCATCAAAGATAATAATATCAGGATTATGAACTAAAGATACAGCAAGAGATGCTTTTTGTTTCATTCCTGTTGATAATTCACCAATTTTAACTTCACAGAATTTATCAATTCCAAACTTAGTAAATAATTTAGCTTTTTGTTTATCTCTTTCTGCAATACTAACATTATGTAATTCAGCATAATAATCAAATAAATAATTAGGTGTAAAGAAATCTTCAAGTTTTAAATCACTAGTTAAAAATCCAATTTTTTCTCTAATCTTATTTGGTTCTTTAGTAACATCAATACCATCAACCATTAAAGTTCCACTATCTGATTTAATTAATGTTGATAACATTCTTAATGTAGTAGTTTTACCAGCACCATTAGGGCCTAATAATCCATAAATTTGACCCTTATAAGCATTAAGATTTAAACCATTTACAGCAACTTTAAACTTTTCATTTGTTTTTTCTAATTTTCTTTGTTTTGCATTTAAAACAAATTTTTTAGAAACATTTTGTAAACTAATTATAGTTTCCATATTTTCCTCCTCTTTTAAATGAACAATGTTTACATAATTCAAAACATGGCTTTTGTTTTTTATAATAATCAATATACATCTTATATTTACTACTATTTAGTATATTACATAAACTATCATTAAATATATTACCAAAACTATTCTCACCATTTCTATCAAGACAACATGTAGTAACACTTCCATCAGATAAAATAGCTAATTGATCAATAGCATTACACATAATTTTATCAGTACAATAACTATTATCAATACTAGGCCACTCAAACTCTTCGTCAAAAGAAAAGAATACATTGTCAATAATTCTATTAGTTTTAGTTAAATCAGAATTAGAATTTAATTCTTTCATAAAATAGTCAACGTAATACTTATAGCTTCCATTTCCCCATAATCTCAAAGAAATATAAGTATTTTTATTCTTCTTAATGAGTTCAATAATTGATTTTAGATAATTATCTCTATTATCTAAATAATCTAAAGCCTGTAATGATATATTTAACTGCCTAATATTAGAATTAATAATATTATCTATATTATCTTTGATTAAAGTTCCATTTGTTGTAATATTAACAAATAACTTATTATCATTACATAATTTAATAAAATCAAATATGTCTTTATGTATAAAAGGTTCTCCCTGAACATGTAAATAAACATAATCAGTATAATCTTTTACTTGACTTATAATATGATTAAACTCTTCTTTTGTTAAAGCCCTTAATTCTCTTATAGTCTTATCACAAAATGGACAATTAAGGTTGCAATAGTTTAATATTTCAATGTATACTTTTTTAAATCTAGTTTCCATAAATACACCTTATATATTATACCATATTTTAACTTTTTTTCAAAATATATTAACAAAGGCAAAACATTATGATATAATATATTAGCTGGTCCCATGGTCAAGCGGCTAAGACGAGACCCTCTCAAGGTCTAATCACGGGTTCGATTCCCGTTGGGATCACCATATTGAAATGTTTAAAATGACACAAGGAATTGTGTCATTTTTATTTATAATACTATGATACAAAAAAGAATTTAGATTTCAAATCTCAAAAGAAGTATTCAATATAATTTTGAGGTGCAAAAATTTCACCTCAAGTTGGGGAGAAATGAGATATCTACCTTATGCATTTACAGAGCAAGGAATTTATATGCTTATGACTGTATTA
>JAEEGL016444020.1_pt1 | contig 12339 bp, 8 predicted proteins | sample 9134231 | NCBI WGS metagenome assembly JAEEGL01 (sample SAMN16246548, study PRJNA631951) | gut metagenome | biome: gut microbiome; feature: rumen; material: fiber-attached | host: Bos | place: Iran: Karaj | collected 2018-10 | reverse complement strand
TGGCCTCCCTCGGTGTCGTCGCAGGGTTGCTTGCCTTGGGCATACTTGCTTCCTTCCTGCCAGAAAAAGGGACGTGCTGACCGCACGTTTCCTTTTCCCCTTCCGGCAGCACAATAAGAGGCGGGCAGGTAAAACCTGCCCGCCTCTTATTGTGCATAATGCGAGAACACGCGCTATTCGTTGGCTATGCCAGCGGCGAGGTCACCGCGCGTGATTGTCGGGGCATCCACAACGTCTTCAAGGAATTTGCCTGGAAGCTCCTTTTGCTCTGGCACTTCGATTCCCTGGTTGACGTACTGGCGATAGCCAGTGCCAGCAGGGATGAGACGGCCAACGATGACGTTCTCCTTGAGGCCACGCAAATAGTCTTGCTTGCCGCGCAGGGAGGCCTCGGTAAGCACCTTCGTCGTTTCCTGGAAGGATGCCGCCGCGACCCAGGAAAGAGAACTCAAGGACGCCTGGGTGATGCCCAAAACAAGCGGCTCTGCCACGGCAGGAGCGCGCCCTTCGGCAATGGCCTTCTCGTTCTCTTCCTTGAACTCGCTCTTGTCTACCTGCTCGCTCATCAGGAACGTAGTCTGTCCTGGATCCACGATGGTGACCTTCTTGAGCATCTGGCGCACTATGACCTCGATATGCTTATCATCGATGCCCACACCCTGAGTGCGGTACACTTTCTGGATCTCATCGACGATATAGCTCGCCAGGTACTTCTCGCCGCGGGTATGCAGGATGTCACGCAGTTCAGGAAGCCCTTCAGTGAGCGGCTCACCCGCCTCCACATATTCCCCGTCAGGGATGACGATATGCTTGCTGCGCGGGATGAGGTATTCCTTTCCTTCCCCGACTTCCGGGCGCACGAACAAACGGCGCTTTCCCTTGGTTTCCGGTCCGTGCTCGACGATTCCGGAAATTTCGGAAACGATTGCCAGTTCCTTCGGTTTGCGAGCCTCGAACAGTTCGGCAACGCGGGGAAGACCGCTCGTGATGTCCTTGGTCTTGGAAGTCTCACGGGCGCGGCGGGAAATGACGTCGCCGGCCTGTACGGCCGCCTTGTTCTCGACCATGATGATGGCCTTGATGGGCAGCGGATAGCGGGCCAGATCGGAGCCGGAAGCGCCGCGCTTCACTATTTCGCCCTGCTCGTCCACGATCTCAAGGACGGCGCCCGGGGCGATGACTTCAAGCGTGGACGTGCCGATGGTCTCGTCCAGCTTCTCCTGCACCGTCTTGTCGCTGATATTGAAGTAGCGGATATAGCCGGAAACATCTGCGACGACAGGTTCATTGTAAGGATCCCATTCCGCGAGAAGGGTTTCCCTGTCCACCTGCTGGCCATCCTGCACATGCAGGGTCGCGCCGTTGGGCAGCTTATACTTCTCGATGTCATGCAGCAGTTCGTCCTTAATGCATACCTGACCTGTCTTGCCCACGACGATAGTCTTGCCATCCTTGTTGATGACGGACTTAACCCTTTCCAAGGAAATGGTGCCCGGGTTCTTGGCAATGTATTCCTTCTGCTCCGCCTTGGATGACGCCGTACCGCCGATGTGGAAGGTACGCATGGTCAGCTGCGTGCCCGGTTCGCCAATGGACTGGGCGGCAACGATGCCCACGGTCTCGCCGACATTGACCAGATGCCCGCGCGCCAGGTCGCGACCGTAGCACAGGGCGCATACGCCGCGCTCGGCATGGCAGGTCAGGGCGGAACGGATGGTCACGGTGTTGACGCCGGCAGCGTCAAGGGCGTCGGCTACCTGCTCGTTCACCAGCGTATTGGCTGGGAACAGCTCCTCCTTGGTCACGGGATGCGTGACAGGATACAGGAAAGCACGTCCCATGATGCGGTCTCGCAGGGACACCTTGACCTCGCCATCTTCGATGAGGGCGCCCATTTCAATGCCATCCGCGGTATGGCAGTCCTCCGTGGACACGATGACATCCTGGACGACGTCGACAAGACGGCGGGTAAGATAACCCGAGTTAGCCGTCTTAAGAGCCGTGTCAGCAAGGCCCTTGCGCGCGCCGTGCGTGGACGTGAAGTACTGAAGAACGGTCAGCCCTTCGCGGAAGTTGGCGGTGATGGGCGTCTCGATGATCTCGCCAGAAGGCTTGGACATCAGGCCGCGCATGCCGCCCAGCTGGCGCATCTGGTCTTTATTGCCTCGGGCGCCGGAAGTGGACATCATGTATATGGGGTTCAGGCTTGTGTCTTCGGCGGTCTCGCCCTTGTCGTTCGTCACCTTTTCGGTGGAGATCTCCCGCATCATCTCTTCAGAGATGTCGTCAGAGGCCTTCTGCCACTTATCGACAAGGATGTTATATCGCTCGGAATCGGTGATCACGCCCTCGCTGTGCTGCTTGACCACCTGATCCACTTCAAGCTGCACGCTCGCGAGAATCTCAGCTTTACGCTTGGGGATGGTCATATCCTTGAGGCCGATGGAGATGCCGGCGCGCGTGGAGAACTCATAGCCGATGTTCTTCAGCTGGTCGCAAAGCAGAACGGTATTCTTGATGCCCGCCTTCTTGTACACGCTGCCAACGAGCTTGCCGATCTCGCCTTTGGTAAAGATCTTGTTGACCTCAGAGAATGGCACGACATGGGGCAGGCGTTCCCACACGAGAATGCGTCCGCAGGTGGTGTCCACAATTTTCTGGGTGCCTTCTCCGTCGACGTCCATGCGGACCTTGATGCGCGCATGCAGATCCACCCTGCCGGCGTCATAGGCGGCCTCCACCTCCCATGGTGCGCAGAAGGTCATGCCCTCGCCCTTGCAGAACGAACGGTCCACCGTCATGTAATAGAGGCCGAGCACCATATCCTGCGAAGGAATGATGATGGGCTTGCCATTGGCAGGGGAAAGGATGTTATTCGTGCTCATGAGCAGCACGCGGCATTCCACCTGAGCTTCGACCGAAAGTGGGATGTGCACGGCCATCTGGTCACCGTCGAAGTCGGCGTTAAAGGCGGTGCAGACCAGGGGGTGCAGGCGGATGGCCTTGCCTTCCACAAGCAGCGGCTCAAAGGCCTGGATGCCAAGCCTGTGCAGCGTGGGAGCACGGTTCAGCAGTATGGGATACTCGCGCACGATGTCGGCCAGGATGTCCCAGACTTCCACCTGCTCGCGCTCCACCATGCGCTTCGCGCTCTTAATGGTCGTGGCATAGCCGCGCTTTTCCAGTTCGGAGTAGATGAAGGGCTTGAACAGTTCAAGGGCCATCTTCTTGGGCAGTCCGCACTGATGCAGCTTGAGCGTGGGACCGACGCAGATGACCGAACGACCTGAATAGTCTACGCGCTTACCGAGGAGGTTCTGGCGGAAACGGCCCTGCTTGCCCTTAATCATGTCAGAGAGGGATTTCAGGTCGCGGCCGTTGTTGCCCGTGATGGCACGCCCGCGGCGGCCGTTGTCGAAGAGGGCGTCCACGGCTTCCTGGAGCATGCGCTTTTCGTTGCGAATAATGATTTCAGGCGCGCCGAGCTCCATGAGGCGCTTCAGGCGGTTGTTCCGGTTAATAACCCTGCGGTAGAGGTCGTTGAGGTCGGACGTGGCGAAGCGTCCGCCATCCAGAGGGACCAGGGGGCGCAGGTCCGGGGGAATGACAGGAATGACTTCGAGGATCATCCACTCCGGCTTATTGTTGGATTCCAGGAATGCCTCAACGATCTTAAGCCGCTTGGTGAGCTTTTTCTTCTTCGTCTGGCTCTTGGTTTCCTGGGATTCCCTTCGCAGCTCCTCCTTAAGTACGGGAAGGTCAAGCTCTTCCAGCAGGCCGCGTATTGATTCCGCGCCCATGCCCACCTTCAGTGAATCATCGGAGTTCTGCTCGATGTAGGAGAGGTAGTCGTCCTCGGAGATGACCTGCAGCTTGGTGAACTTGCTCTTGCCCGCGTCAAGGACGACATAGGAATCGAAGTACAGCACCTTCTCCAGATCGGCCATGGTCATGTCAAGGAGCGTTCCGATCTTGGACGGCAGGGTTTTCAGGAACCAGATGTGCGCCACCGGCGCCGCCAGGTCGATATGCCCCATGCGCTCCCGGCGCACTTTTGCCGCAATGACCTCGACCCCGCACTTCTCGCAGACGATGCCGCGGTGCTTCATGCGGCGGTATTTGCCGCAGTTGCACTCATAGTCCTTGGTCGGGCCGAAGATCTTTGCGCAGAACAGACCGTCGCGTTCCGGTTTGTATGTCCGGTAGTTAATCGTTTCCGGCTTCTTGACCTCGCCATACGACCATTCGCGTATCTTCTCCGGTGACGCGAGAGTGATCTGTATGGAATTGAGATTTTTAATGCCCGCGGCTCCGGAAGCAGCCGCCGTGTCACGGACAGTGAAAAGGTCGTCCATGCTCATATATCATTCTCCCCTGGCAAGAGGGTTGTTGTCCAAGCGCCCAGCGCCGTTGCGCAGGCGGCTGCCCCCTCCTTGGGGGCAGCGAAGGTTAATCGCTTTCTTGAAGGGAATTCTGGAAAAACGGCGTCTTAGGCGGTTTTTTGGGTTCTTCCTGCTCAAGGTTGACATTCAGGCCGAGGGACATGAGTTCCTTGACCAGGACATTGAAGGATTCCGGAAGCCCGGACTCAAGGAAATTGTCTCCCTTGACGATCTTCTCGTACATCTTCACGCGGCCTGCCACGTCGTCCGACTTGACAGTGAGGAATTCCTGGAGAAGGTATGATGCGCCATAGCCCTCAAGAGCCCAGACTTCCATTTCTCCGAGGCGCTGGCCGCCGAACTGCGCCTTACCGCCCAGAGGCTGCTGCGTAACGAGCGAATAGGGGCCGGTGGAGCGGGCGTGGATCTTTTCATCCACGAGGTGGTGCAGCTTGAGGTAATACATGACCCCAGTGGTAACCTTATTGGCGAAAGGCTCGCCCGTGCGCCCGTCAAAGAGCTGGGTCTTGCCGTCGCTCGGCAGGCCAGCGCGCTCAAGCCACTCCCAGATCTGCTTTTCCTGAGCGCCATCGAACACAGGGGTCTTGGTGATGATGCCTTTGCGCAGGGCGCGCACGGCGTCCCGCAGCTCGTCATCGCTCATGCTGTCGACGAGCTCGTCGATGAGCATGCCTCCGGAACGCGCGGAAGGAAGATCGGCAACGAAGATATCCTTGACCTCGGTACGGAGCTTTTCCATGGCCACGCCCTTGTCCACCATCTCTGCGAGCTGGCGGCCCAGTTCCTTGGCGGCCCAGCCCAGATGCGTCTCCATGATCTGCCCGATGTTCATTCGGGAAGGCACGCCAAGGGGGTTGAGAACGACGTCAACAGGACGTCCGTCGGCGAAGAAGGGCATATCCTCTTCCGGCAGGATCATGGACACGACGCCTTTGTTGCCGTGCCGCCCTGCCATTTTGTCACCCACGGAAAGCTTGCGCTTGATGGCCACATGCACCTTGACGCTCTTGATCACGCCCGCCCCGAGGTCATCGCCCTCGGTAACTTTTTCGCGCTTGGAATCATAGAGTTTCTTGAGGATTTCAAGCTGGCGGTCATACTTGGCGAGCATGGCGAACACTTCAGCATTGGCGTCACGGTTGCGGAGGATCCCCCCCAGCTTCTTGACCGGCAATTGCTGCATGACCTGCCAGGTAAGCGGCTTGCCGGCCTTGGCCAGGACCTCTCCCTTGTCTGGATTCGGTATGTCGGCGGCCAGTATCTGCCCTTCCATCACCGGGCGCAGGCGTTCGCGGGTATTGTCGGATAGAGCGCGGACATGGTCACGCTCCTTACGGTCGATGCGGTCGATCTCATACTCTTCGATTTCGCGTATGCGGTCGTCTTTCTCCCCGGAACGGCGGTTGAACACCTTGACATCAATAACCGTGCCTTCGATTCCCGGCGGCACCTTAAGCGAGCTGTTTTTAACATCGCGCGCCTTTTCGCCGAAAATCGCCCGCAGCAGTTTCTCTTCGGGGGTAAGCTGTGTTTCACCCTTGGGGGTGATCTTGCCGACAAGGATGTCGTCGGCCTTCACTGTCGCGCCGATGCGGATGATCCCGCTGGCGTCAAGGTTGTGGAGCATATCCTCGCCGAGGTTCGGGATGTCGCGTGTGATCTCTTCCGGTCCGAGCTTGGTATCGCGCGCGAACACTTCAAATTCCTCGATATGGATCGAAGTATAGATGTCATCGCGCACGGCGCGCTCTGAAATGAGCACGGCGTCCTCGTAGTTGTAGCCGCACCAGGGCATGAAGGCCACAACAAGGTTCTTGCCCAGAGCAAGCTCGCCATTCTCAATGCCCGGCCCGTCCGCAAGGATATCTCCCTTGCGCACGCGCTGACCAGGCCTGCATGTGGGCTTCTGCCCGAAGCAGGAATTCTGGTTGGACTTGTGGAATTTGAGGAGGTCGTAGCTGCGGATGCCGCCCTTGTCGTCAAGGTAAAGATCATCATAGGCGACGATCACGCGGTCTGCGTCTGCATAGCGGACGAGCCCGTCACCTTCGGCAAGGAGGCAGGCACCGGAGTCGCGCGCAACATCGAATTCCATGCCTGTACCGACCAGCGGGCGCTCCGAGCGCAGCAGGGGCACGGCCTGGCGTTGCATGTTGGATCCCATGAGGGCACGGTTAGCGTCATCATGTTCCAGGAAGGGAATGAGTGCTGCGGAAATGGACACCATCTGGCTGGGAGATATATCCTGCAGCGTGACCTCGTCCCTGTTCATGATGAGGACGTCGCCGCTTTCCGTGGTGCGCACAGTAAGGTTCTCTTCCTTAAAATGCCCATTCTCCACGGGTTCGTCAGCCTGGGCTATCACCTCGTTCTTCTCGCAAGAGGCGTCCATAAAGACGATCTCGTCCGTGGGACAGCCATCCTTAACCTTGCGGTACGGCGTCTCAATGAAGCCGAATTCGTTGACCTTGGCATAGGTCGTCAGAGAAACGATGAGACCGATGTTCGGACCTTCCGGCGTCTCAATGGGGCAGATGCGTCCGTAATGCGAGGTGTGCACGTCGCGCACTTCAAAGCCTGCGCGTTCGCGGTTAAGTCCGCCGGGGCCCAGGGCAGAAAGGCGGCGTTTATGCGTGACTTCGGAAAGCGAGTTCGTCTGGTCCATGAACTGCGAAAGCTGCGAAGTGCCAAAAAACTCCTTGAGCACGCCGGAAACGGGCTTGGGATTGATAAGGTCGTGAGGAAGGTACTGGGAAACATCCTGTTGGATGTTCATGCGCTCCTTAATGGCGCGTTCCATGCGCACCAGACCAATGCGGTACTGGTTTTCCACGAGCTCGCCCACAAGGCGCACGCGCCTGTTGCCCAGATGGTCGATGTCATCTGGCTTGGCGTTAGTGTCCTTCATGCGCACCAGTATCTTGATCGCCGTGATGATGTCCTCATCCGTAAGCGTATTGACAGACTTGTCAACGTCCAGCCCCAGGCGCAGGTTGATCTTGTAGCGGCCGACTGCGGAAAGATTGTAGTACTCGTCGTTGCGGAAAATATTGTCAAAGAACGTCTTGGCAGTTTCCGGAGTCGGCGGGGAGCTGGGGCGCATGCGGCGGTAAATCTCTTCCTGTGCCTTTTCCGTATTGGAGACCCTGTCGAGCTTGAGCGTGTCCAAGATGGAAGAGGAGGCTTCCTTGCCCCTGGTATGAAGCATGCGCAGGCTGCTAATGCCAAGGTCCCTTGCCTTTTCCAGAATGCCTTCGCGAACTTCTTCTCCCGCCTCGGCAATGATCTCGCCGGTTTCGTCATTGATGACGTCCTGCGCGAGGAAGAGCCCCAGGGGATAGTCCGCGGGGATTTCCATGAGCTCTACGCCCGCTTTGGCAATTTTCTTCCAGTCAAGACCGGTCAGCTTCTTTCCCTGCTTGACGATTATCTTGCCGTCGGACGCCGTAATATTGGCATAGGCCTGGAAGCCCTCAAAAAACTTTGGCTCAGGTTTAACGAAAACGCGGTCGCCGTCAAAGTGGTATTCAACCGTATCATAAAATGTGTCGAGAATCTGCTGGCTGCTCATGCCCATGGCCTTGAACAGGATGGTCGCGGGCATTTTGCGGCGGCGGTCGATGCGCACATAGAGGATGTCTTTGTGGTCGAAGTCGAAGTCGATCCAGGAACCTCTCATAGGGATGATGCGGCAGGAATACAGGACGTGGTGCGAACTGTGCGTCTTTCCGCCGTCATGCTCAAAGAGGATGCCGGGGGAACGCTGCAGCTGGTTGACGATAACGCGCTCTGTTCCATTGACGATGAACGTGCCCTTTTCGGTCATGAGCGGCAGCGTACCGAAGAAGATATCCTGCTCCTTGCCATCGCGGTAGGTGCGGCCGCCATTATCGTCCTTATCATATATGTCAAGGCGAACCTTGATGCGCAATGGCGCTTCATAGGTGAGGCCGTTCGTGATGCACTCTGCCTGGTCGAACTTGGGCTCGCTGATCTCGTAGCCCAGATATTCGAGGCTGGCAGTTCGATTGTAATCCTCAATGGGGAACACTGAGCGGAAGACGCCTTCGAGACCAGCCTTGGGGTCCCGTTCTTCCGGCTTGCGCCCTTCCTGAAGAAAGGCGTTGTAGGAGTCCACCTGAAGATTCAAAAGGTGCGGAATGGGGACGGATACTTTGATCTTGCCGAATTGCTTTACAAGCTGGCCCATTACTCTACCTCTGAATGACTTAACCGGCTGCGCCGGGACATTATCGAACAACACTGGGGATAAATGGCAGTACCCGAAAAAAAGGCGCAAAAAAGCATCCTTCTCACCAGAGAAGGCGCCTTAAAACAATACTGACTTCCGCTGGGATGGATACTTCAAATGAAAGCCCGCAGTTCCGTCCGAGAAAAAATAACCTTTGAGCAGATAAATATAAATGCATTCTCAAATAAATGCAAGATAAATCTTTCATAAAAAAAAGCCCCCTTGCGGGGGCCATGGGAACATATCGGGAGAAGCTTACTTGATCTCGCAGACAGCGCCGGCTTCGGTGAGCTGCTTCTTGGCTTCTTCGGCGTCTTCCTTGGAAACACCTTCCTTAAGGGTGGCAGGAGCGCCGTCGACCTTATCCTTCGCTTCCTTGAGGCCGAGGCCGGTAAGGGCACGCACGACTTTGATGACGGCAATCTTGTTGGCGCCAACTTCCTTGAGGATGACGTCAAATTCAGTCTTTTCCTCTTCGACCGGGGCAGCGGCAGCGGGGGCAGCGGCGACGGCGACGGCGGGGGCAGCGGCGGAAACGCCGAACTTGTCCTCAAGTTCCTTAATGAAACCGGCAAGTTCGAGAACGGTCATGTTGGCAATGAATTCGACAACTTGTTCTTTGGTGACATCGGCCATGGTAATGACTCCTTGAATAAATATTCGTCGTTGGGGTTAGGGCGGTGATCCGCAGCCGCTATGCGGCCTTCTTCTCTTCTATAGCCTTGAGGGCGTAGAGCAGAGGACGAATCATATTCGCCATGAGTGAAACAAAATTGGTGGGCACGGCATTCATGGTAGCCAATGCCTGCGCAAGCAGCTGCTCCTTGGAGGGGAGCTTCGCGAGATCTCCGACCTGCTCGGCGGAAAGTCCCTTTCCGTCCAGGCTGGCCTGGCGAATCTCAAGCTTGGGCTGGGTCTTGGCATATTCCGTGAGAGCCTTTGCAACACCAACAGGATCATTGAACCCAAGGGCAATGGCACAGTTGTCTTTCAACGAAGGAATGACAGACTTGTGCTCGGTGGAGTCCAAAGCGATACGGGCAAGGGTGTTTTTGACGACGTGATACTCGCCGCCAGCGGCGCGCAACGCCACACGAAGCCCGGTCAGCTCTTCCACCGACATACCCTTGAAGTCGGTCACGACCGCGAACGAAGCACGGGAAGCGTAATCCTTCACCTGCTCGATCAGTACGGCTTTTTCAGACCTGTTCTTCACGTGATGCTCCTCACGATTGGGTGATTGTCATGTGGAATTGCCGAGCCAAAGATTGTGTCTGAGCAGGGTATTAAGGCCTTCGCCTCCTGCCGTCTTCGACTCGAAATTCCGCCTCTAGCCATATTGAAGGAAGTGTATTCGCTAGCCTTCAATAAATTTTTTCAGCAGGGCCATGTCCACCTTGAAGCCTGCGCCCATGGTCGTGGTCACTGCCATGGAGACGAGGTACTGTCCCTTCGCGGAAGAAGGTTTAAGGCGGTTGACGGCGTCAAGAAAGGCCTTGAGGTTGCCAAGGATCTTCTCGGAACCGAAGGACACTTTGCCCAGCGGCGCATGAAGAACGCCCGCTTTGTCCACGCGGAAATCCACGCGGCCGGCTTTGAGCTCATGCACTGCTTTCGCAATGTCGAACGTAACGGTGCCAGTCTTGGCGTTGGGCATAAGGCCACGCGGACCGAGAACACGGCCCACCTGTCCGACAAGAGCCATCACGTCAGGAGCGGCGACGGCGGCGTCAAATTCCAGCCAGCCTTCCTTGATCTTCGCGACAAGGTCCTCAGCGCCGACATAGTCAGCCCCGGCTTCCTTGGCCTCAGCCTGCTTGTCTCCCTTGCAAAAAACAGCGACGCGCACAGTCTTGCCCAACCCGTGGGGGAGGGAGACAGCGCCGCGGACCATCTGGTCGGAATACTTGGGATCCACGCCGAGCCGGAGGGCCACTTCCACTGTTTCATCAAATTTTGCGAAGGACGTGCCAAGAGCCTTGGCAACGGCATCCTCCACGGAAAAACGCTGCGTCAGGTCGATGCCTGAGAGAGCGTTGCGATAATTTTTACCATGCTTAGGCATGTTTCATTCCTTTTTCGCTTGTCGTCCCGAATCTCCTGCGCTTCAAATCGATGCGCAGTACTGCCGAATCCAACAAAACAGGCGTGGCGCCTTAAGCGCCTTGTTCATCTTAAAGATGCTGCAGCCTATTTAACCTCAAGTCCCATGCTGCGAGCAGTACCCATGATGGAGCGGATGGCGCCATCAAGGTCCTTGCAGTTCAAATCAGGCATCTTGAGCTTGGCGATCTCTTCAATCTGCGCAGCGGACACCGTTCCAATCTTATTACGGTTGGGTTCGCCGGATCCCTTCTCGACTTTAGCCGCCTTGAGCAGGAGCACGGGAGCCGGAGGGGTCTTCGTAATGAACGTAAAGGAACGGTCGGCATAAACGGTGATGATCACGGGAATGATCATGCCTTTCTGATCCTGCGTGCGGGCGTTGAACTCCTTACAGAAGCCCATGATATTGACGCCCTGCTGACCAAGCGCTGGCCCGACCGGCGGAGACGGATTGGCCGCTCCTGCAGGTATCTGCAGCTTGATCTTGGCTACTTCTTTCTTAGCCATGTCGCAATTCCTTATGTCACGCCGCCTCAAAAGCGGCGGATTGCATTATCTGAGTTGATGGAGCTAGCCCTTGGCAACTTGCGTGAATTCCAATTCGACTGGCGTGGACCTGCCGAAAATGGAAACGTTGACCTTAAGCTTGCCCTTGTCGTAGTTGACATCGTCCACTGTTGCGTTGAAGCCGCTGAAGGGACCGTCAATGACGCGCACTTCCTCGCCATGCTCAAAATTGAATTTTGGCCTTGGCTGCAAGCGGCTGGACTCCATGATATTCAGAAGGCGTTCTGCTTCCTCCTGATCCATGGGGGCCGGCCTGTTCTTCCCCCCGACAAATCCTGTAACACGCGTAAGATTCTGTATCTTAAGCCAAGACATATCGGAATCCGGTGCAATGTCCATGCGGACCATCACATACCCCGGGAAAAGCTTGCGGGTGATTGTCCTCTTCCTATTGTTCTTCCCCAGTTCCTCGACTTTTTCCGTAGGGACAACGACTTCATAAATGGTGTCACCAAGCTCACCATCAACCATAAGCTGCCGAATTTCCTGCTCGACCCTCTGCTCAAAGCCGGAATAGGTATGCAGGATATACCAACGCCCCTTGCTCCTGTCAGCAGGTGCGCTTTCTTCAACAGTGCTTATGGTTTCTTTGTCAGTCATTCTTAACACCTTTCGGATGCAATAGGTATTCGGAGCTATGAGAGAATGAGGCGAATCAAACCGGACAGGATAAGGTCTACCAGTCCCAGCAGTATTGCCATGACTACGACAAAGCCCAAGACCACAAGACTAGTCTTGCGGGTCTCTTTCCAGTCCGGCCAGCTGACCTTGCTCAGCTCGCGGCGAGAAAGGATAAGGTATTCCTTAAACTCCGCGATCCGAGAGAAAAGGCTGCGGCGTTCCTTAGCGGATACGCTACCAGAACCAGGCTTATCCGCAGCAGCCCTGGTAACCTGTTCCGCGGTCTCTTCCTTCTTCTTGCTCATAATAGCCTCAAACTGAAAAGACAAAAAATGGCAGGCCAGGAGGGATTCGAACCCCCAACATGCGGTTTTGGAGACCGCCGCTCTG
>JAEEGL015793148.1_pt1 | contig 12339 bp, 18 predicted proteins | sample 9134231 | NCBI WGS metagenome assembly JAEEGL01 (sample SAMN16246548, study PRJNA631951) | gut metagenome | biome: gut microbiome; feature: rumen; material: fiber-attached | host: Bos | place: Iran: Karaj | collected 2018-10 | reverse complement strand
CATGGGTCATGAGATGGACTCAGAAGTGTGTGTACCTGGCGTCGTACTTAACGATGTTGTTGAAATGGCTGGAGCTTTCCTGAATGAGCTCATTGATGCTCTTGAGGGAGAAGATCCTGAGAATAATAGCTCTTCGTCACAAGGAGTTTAAACTGACCTCGCAACTAAGTTGTGACATCAGGATGTGACACAAAACTTCTCAATATGAAACGTGGTATCCTCATGGTCAGCCACATTTAAAATGATTAAAGAGGTGTAGTAACTGAGAGAAGAAAAATCTCCGGACTTGTAGAAACCGTAAGGGAGTATGTAAGGAGGACTCTTTGCCCAGAAGAGGATAATAAAACTTGGTTAGTCATTAGGACTGGGCTAAATGCAAGGTTTATGATGCTGAAAGAGCCGTAGAAGGCATAATGTTATAAACGAGAACATAGGAATTACCAACTCCGAAAATATTGTTTAGGAACATTACATTGAAAGCTAAGGTCTGTGGATTGCTGTAAAATGTCTACAATCCTACATCGTGGTTGATGGGAGACGCAGAGAAACACAGACCAAATACCATTTTTGTTGAGGAGTCCTTAATTGCGACAAATCAATTCTCCAGCCAAAATGAGACCTTAATTGAACTCGCGGGTAACACAACTGGAGATAGTAAGGAAATTTCTGCAGAATGAAAGAAGCAGTGTTATCCATGTGGCGGCCTGGCATAGTGTCCTCATAGTCGGTCAATAACGCAATGTCAATAAGTCTGCGCCGACAGCCGCCCTTTCTTTTGAAAGTATGTTTCAAATGACATATCTACTCCGATCCAAGTGATCTCCCTACTTCGGAGGATTCCGCGAATACTTGCGTACGAAAGTTTTCTTGGAATGAAACGGGTTGTGTTCTATGGCTACTGGTGTAGGATACACAAAATTAGGAATTTCCGCCTTAACGAAGGGAACAGTAAGGACCAAATCGGAAACTATCTGGGCCATTTCGGGGCAGCTTACAGCTGATACCGCGGGCAGGATCGAGAAACGTAAGGTTAGCTAGGTCTATTGGGAGGTGATGCTATTCCTCCCGCTTTTGTAAGAAACCAAAAACTCAAGATATGAAAGTGATTGTAACAAGCTGGATGTTTCCTAATGAAAATGGTGGAAACGATGATAGACCAAAGAGTATTGAGAGGATTTCTTCCTCAGTTGAAGACTTAAAGAAATTTCTTAAGGATTATTATCCTGAGAAAGATAAATTTGTCTTTAAGAAAACTCTTTTGCATCTGCAAGTGATGGGAACTCCTGAAGAAAAGCTCTTCTCTGATAGTGATGATGTTACTCGTTATTATAACGGTGACGGATTCAAGTATCTAGAAGAATGTCTAAAGGATGACTGTCTTGGTCAGTGTGTTGCTAAGATCTATCGCGAAGGCTGGGAACAGCATGCGACGTATTATCTCTTCCAGGTCAGGAATCTTCATTGACCTGGGAGATATTTCCGAAAACTCAAAACTCTCTCAATATGATACCGAAAAAGATTATGGATCTGATGCGTGATACACGCGAGGATGCCAAAAAGGCTGCGTTTAACTGGTTTAACAAATGCGATCTTCAAGATCTTCAAGAAAATCGTGTTGTTACAGTTGAGAACGAACGAGTAGATTCATTCATGAAGTATGCTCGTGAAAAAGGTGTGCAACCCTCATTGGGTTTAGGAACGTTCGATGGGAAATGTAGATGTCTATTCTTAGTATGACAATATTTCTCGCTCTCATAATAACAGCAGTGTGCTTCTTTGTAGGCGCACTGCTCGGTTCGTGTGTATATAAAAAGTTCAGAAGATGGCTAAGTTAAAAAGAATGACAAAGTTACAAGCTCTCGCTACTGCAGCTCGTTATGGCTTAGCCAGAGAAGTTGCATACGAAATTGATCACAATGATTGTACTCCCGAGGAGGCACTCTCCGAATGGGACATCTTATAGTAAATAATTAAACCAAAAACTCTCGTATATGCCACAGAAACGTGTAGACACTCATGAACTTACTCGGAAGTTCAATGAGTTCCGTCAAAATCATCAAGGGCGTACATTCTCTACAAAGGAATTGTATGCCGAATTTGCTGCTATGGGCTTTAATGTTAACATTGCCCAGCAGATGACCAAGTTCCTTGATTCCGAGAAGATAGGAACGTCCAAACTCTTTACGTTTAAGGACACTCCAGTGCTTGAGATTCAGATTGAGAATCTTTATAAGCATCATCGTAAAGCAGCTAGCAATAGCCGCAAGAAGATGTTAGGCATTGGTCCTGAAACTATGAGTGAGAAAATGGCTCTCGAGGTTCTGCAGAAAGCTGGTTGCTATCGCGTTAAGAAAGCAGTTGGCTTTGATGTGGAAAGATTCAAACAAGATCATCCTGATCTCTACAGGAAGTACACCATTTACGAATACATGTAAGTTATGAACAAAGCAACTTTAGTTTTTGTATGTAACGACAATGAGGCTATTGCTAAGGCAAAGCAGTCGTTTGTGGAGTTCTTCGGTATGAGAATGATCGAAGATACGTGTCCGGATTCTCCTATTCTCAAAATGAATGGGACAGTAGATACTTATGACATGAATAACGTTGGTAAGCATATTCCTGACGATATGACTGTCTTGGTAGTAACCGCTGACGAGTCTTTCAGTATCATGTCACAGAATTACTCATATGTTCAAGCAGGATGAATAACTTTTTGAAAACTAAGGAAGGTCTTGAGTATTTGCTCAGGACCTCTCCTCCTGATATGCCTGTCGATACAGCTGTTAATAAAGCTGTTGATGACTATTATCGCTCAGAAGTTGAAGAACAAGAAGCAGGTTGGTTATGAAGAATATTGTTAAAGATTCTAAATTGCTAAAAGAATTTGCAACTAAGTTCGCTGCTAGACCTTTTAAAAGAGAAGAACTAGAAAGGCCGATAACTGAGGACGATTATGTTCCCAGCGAAGAGTTATAGCGATTGGAAGGCGCTACAGGCACGGCAAATTCCGATCGTGGGTTGAAATTCCCAGACGTTAACAGCGCGATTACTCACTTATGAACTCCGAGTTATAGTTGACGTCTAAAATCCTATTCATGTTCTAACCTTCACGTGGGAATAGGGTGAAAATTGAGCTATTGTGATAATATCTCAATGAGTACATATAGAACATTTGTTTATTTAGACAGAATTATATATCATTGCGTGTTAACAAATTATATGCATATGATTTACAAATTTCAATCTGGTAAACAATTACCTTCTTTAGAGTCTATTAAGAAACTTCCGAAAAGAAGAAGTATACAAGAATAGCAAGGAATTGCTGCTCGAGAATAGACTGAGAAGTGGACAAAAGAGTAGATAAATAAGACTAAGAATACTAAAACCTGGAGAAGTAAAGCAGCTGACAAATTACATACAGCTGGTGTAGGTTTAACTGGAGTAGGATTAGTTGGTTCATTTGCTATGGCTCCTGCTGCAACAGCATTAGGAATGGTAGGAGGAATAGCTGGTGAAAAGGCTGTAGATAAAGCTTCTAAGAAAGTAACTGGAAGAACTTGGAATGAGAATATGTAGAAATATTTAGGATTAGGTCCTACATTATCTTCTATGTTAAATCCAGGTGGATGGATAGGTGGAGGATTAGGAGTAAAAGCTTCTGCATATAAATCAAAACCAGGTTATTTGGGTATGAATGGAGGACCTTCCATTAAAATACCTGATGGTTATTCTTTTGTAAGAGAAGTTACATTGAATGGTAAGACTAAGCATGTTGTTAAAGATCCTAATGGTAAATTTAAAGTATTAGAAGATTTAGATCTTACTTAGAAACCTGCAGTAGATTTATCTAAATACAATGGTGAACCTTTAACTGGTAATGAGCCAGGCTTTGATGCTTGGGCTTCGAGACGTACTCCAGAGAATGATCATTTCCCTGATTTATCTCATGGTTTGGAAGATATTAGAGAACTATTGCCAATTATAAACAGAGAGTTTGAGAGTTTACCTAATGGTTCAAGAATAGCCTTAGGTGAAACATTCTCGGGAGATATAAGTTCAAATCTCTTACAATTCGTGAGAAGAAATAATAAGAGAATTAAAATGATTATTCCTAATAATCCTGACCATACAGTTCGAACTAATGATCATGGTATAAAAGGAGCTATTTCAGCTGACAATTTTAATACATAGTTAGATAAGTTGTTAGATTTATATGGATATGCTCCAGATGCAGTTCAACATGCTGCTTATGATATAAATACCAATACACTCTCTGTTCCTGGATTATCATTTATAAAATTACATAAAAGAGGTGGAAGATTATGGAGTTGACATTTGAAAAATGGGAAGATGGAAAGTGGTATATTCAATATCCAGACTATGATGGCGACCAAGAAGATCTTGAAATGATTGGTAATGCAGCAAAACTTTTGGATGAAATGACCACTGATGGCTTATATGTGACTCTTGATGTAAGTTTGGAAGAAATTCAGTATTATTGTAAACTGAAATTGATTTCACATGATGAAATAGGAGGAACATATGAGGTTCTTAACTTTAGAAACTTTACAGAGGATGTGTGGTTGTGCAATGTAGTACACAATTTATATGGAGAACATCCTAATGAAATTTATTTCAAGGTAGTAAATTAAGGTTGAAATTCCTTGGACTACAAAACGATCAACCAATTCTGTTTTGTTCATCTCCGTGTGGAGAAGTAGTCCTAAAATGCTCCCGTGGTTCACCTGCATGTGGTGGGAGTGCATGTGTTGCGAACACTTTCTTGAAACATTAGAAAGGACTGTGCGACGAACTGACGAACCAAAAGAAAATATAATTAATTTGTTTAACAAGTTGTTACGTAACTTAGAACGAATTGATTACGGCAGGCATCGTGTCGTTAGGATAAACCAGTAATGGTATAAAGTGGTGAGACCTCTCACTGCACACCCCACAACCAGTGGGATGGCTAAAAGAATGCTCAATTATCAAAGTCGGATATGGAGTAAGGGACGGGCAGTCCTCAAAGTATTTGACGCTGGGCTCTGACTAAGTTTGGCTTAATCCGTAAGGAGGATAAGAGATAATTGAAAATGTTTCCCGAAGACCGCAAATCTGAGAGAGCATTAAGTATGTAGTTTGTGAGCCTATGGGAGTAGCGTCCCACCCAGCCTGCTAAGCTGGGAGTACAGAAATGTTAGGTTTGTAGAACGTAAAATACAGAGAAGTATGTGATTGCAAGCAGAAAATCATGGTGGGGCTGGTCCTGTAGCTACTCAAAAGGTAGTATGGATACAAGTGCAGCCACCTCACCGTACAACTAGTCCTTCTTTAAAATAAAGAGTCGTTTAGCTCAGTCGGTAGGAGCGCAACACGTTTAATGTTGAGGACGTCAGTTCAAGTCTGACAACGAATTAGGATCGTATAAGAAGAAGTAAAATAAGCAAAAGTGCTGCACACACTAGATTTTAAAATGTGGTTATCTCCGCTGCCTACCATCTGAAAGATGATGGGGAAGATGCGGGTGAGGAAGGGTCGCAAGCCCTGAATTAAGTATTGTGGATAGCAACAGGTATAAGAGGGGGCACCTTCTGTAACTTCCGGCAGGAGACCTGGGTTTGAAGCAGCTATGAAGTCTAGCGTAGTTTTCGCAAGTTTTTACTCTGCTACCGAAAGGTAGTAAAAGCTTGTCCACATGGCATCTACCAGCAGAAGTGTTGGTGTGTAAATACCTCGTAAACAAGGGATATAATGGTGTCACGAAGAGTCATATACTCAGCTCTTTACTTTGGATAGTTAGCTCAGATATTATAAGAGCGTTCCCTCAGGTGGGAAAGGTCAGAGGTGTAAATCCTTTACTATCCACAATTGCTAGGTTATTTTAGTGGTTAGAAAAGGCCGGCGATTCCGTAGCTTGCAAAGAATTGTCGTCAAAACGGGAGTTCGAATCTCTCACCTAGCACAATTATCAATTTAAAAACTCTCGTGTATGACCAGAGAATTTATTAATAAGTTCTGTCAATATTGTCCTGATTTTAATGAAGGAGAAGAAATGTGTTGGCAACAATTCGATGAAGAAAGGATAAATAATTCTGATATCGAAGACAAATGTCCTCGGGCATAAACTCTACCTCGCGCGTGAAGATAGACGAAGGGAAACCGATAGCTATCAAGAGTAGAGTTTCGGAGAATAGCATTAGCGGCTGTATGCATTACGTGTTAACGTAACGATCGCGGGTTCGAATCCCGCTTCTCCTTCAATTGGATTTTTCTTTAAGCCATGAGTCCTCTCAACTGAGAAGTTCAGAGGGCTCAAATAATGTGAAATCCCATTCTGATAAATATATGCCGAGTATAAATAAGCCAGCCTCCCATAGGATTGGTAGAGAGGAAAGGCTCGGAGCCTCTCGAGAGTTTTTGGTTGCTTCCCCGATCGGGGAGGAAGTGCTTACGCTTACAGTGAGACCCATAGTTCCATTAGTTGGTGCTATTTAAGGTTTTTAGTTATTGTAAGAAAAGCGTTAGGCGCGGCGGTTCGGTTTAGTAAACTGGGCCGCTTTTTATATGAATCACAATTTACTTTACAATAACAATTAAACTTAAGTAGCTTTATGGAAGAGAAGAAGATTGGTTACTCCATCCACGCAAAAGGAGAAATGAAGAAGGCAGTTGAGTGTCCGTTCGGTGTTTATTTCCTTGACATCGTTCGCAAGTTGTATTGGTTCAAACCTAATGCGAAGTTCCCACATCCAGAGGATGCTGAGAGACTTTCAACTATAGTCGCTGCTGTTCTCAGTGCTAAAGGTGGCAAGACCGCTGAAATCGTTGGTGCTATCATTGAGCACTGCGCCCGTCTTGATGACAAAGACGTTAAGGAAACTGATAATCCTGAGGTTGTAAACTATGAGTTCTACATCCAGGGTGAAGTGTTTGCCTATGTTGAGGAGCCAACTCTTGGTACTCTCTACGGTAACGATGACAAGGAAGTGTTCTACTTTGATGCCAAGCACAAAGGCTTTATGGGTCCAATCCTCAAGAAGAAATTCCGTGAGGGTGTTGAGAAAGACATCAAGAGCGAAGATGCTGACAAGAGAGCAGCTGCCATTGCTGTCATCGAGATCTTTGACAATTGGGTAGAACTTGACGAAGAAGACATCGTGAAATGATTAGACGCTCAAAAGGCGTCCAAGAGTTTGCACAACCTATTGCAGGTTGGGCTATACGAAGTCAGATTCGTTTCATAAGTGAATCAGGGCGCGATGTATCATGCATCGTTAGCCCTGATTGGTGCCCGATTAGTCCAGTTGAACCGGTTGTGCCTCAAAAGGAGTTAACGCCTTGGATACCAGTTCCTAAGATGGCAACACTAGCTTCGTGGGATAGAGATTTCTGGATGACTAAACCAATTAGTAATGTTTATTCACACAGACAGCTTCTTATGGAGATATATGATGTGTTGACAGATAGAGACGAAGAACAATTTTATAAAGAATATGCGCCTATCAAATGGTGTTACTCTGAAGAAGTTGTTTGGAAGTATTTGAACGAAACTCTCGATAAGTTCAAGTATGATGAACACGATCTATTGTTAGCAGGAAACTTTGCATTATCTGACGAGCCTGTCAGTAAGATGCTTAGAAACCAAGCACACAAATTAAAGATTGCTGTTGATCACCCTAGCTGGAATCGTACGATACTCTGGGCTCGGAAAGACATGTTATTGCAAACTGCAAGTGGAGCAGGCACACTCGCCTACTTAAGAAGACTTGGAGATAAGGCATTACGATATGGAGTTCCGAGATACGAAGAATTTTAACGAATTTTAACTTTGACATCTCCCTTACTCACAGTAGTTTGGGAGGTGTTAATTTCTGAGAATCTATGACTATATTAGAAGGTCTGCTTAGCCAGATTAAGCAACATCTCAAGGGTATACAGGTATTTCACGTAGAAGATATTCCAAATATCATACGTAAGCACAATCTAATCTTTGCTGATGATGTATTAATAGACAATGATAATCTTGTTTTAAAGTATCAAGATACTGATGTATGGTTTAAACTTACTTGGAGACAAGAAGGTCCACGTCTAACTCTTATTAATATTGAATTACAATGAAAGTAGAACCTGTAAGACCTGAAGAGTGTGAGAATAAAGAATTACCTGAGTTTGTTATAATTGGTTCAAATAATTGTATCAATAAGCATTACCACAATGGTACTTCTCATTTCTTACAAGATGAATTGATAGACGAAATACTTAAAGTTGCTCCCGATTATGTCACTCGCCAAATGCTATTTGATAAGCATTGGCTAGACATTGAGGAAACGTATCGTAAAGTTGGTTGGAAAGTCAATTATGACAAGCCAGGTTATAATGAAACGTATAAAGCAAACTTCACATTCTCTCGTACTTCTAAGTAGAAGGATGGCCTCATGGTGGAATGGCAGACACGAGGGACTTGAATAAAAATGAACAATTTATTCTAAATTTAATAGTTATCTTAAATTTACTTTGGCAATTGCCATTATATGTATATACTTATGCAGATTAAATATTTAACTAATAATTAAGTTTTTATGAGTAGAAGTAAATACACTGATGAGCAATTTATCCAAGCTGTTAAAGAATCATTTTCAATAGCAGAAGTCTGTAGAAAAATCGGTCTCAAAGAGGCTGGTGGTAATTACTAGACAGTAAAGAATAAGATTAATGAATTAGGTTTAGATTCTTCCCACTTTACAGGAAAGGTTTGGAATAAAGGTAAAAAACTGGGTTCTAATTATTATGGAACAGCTAAGCCTTTAGAAGAAATTCTTGTTGAAAATAGTACTTATCAATCTTATAAATTGATTAAGAGATTATTTGATAGTAATTTGAAAGAGTATAAGTGTGAACATTGTGGTAATACTGAATGGATGGGGTATCCTATACCTTTAGAGTTGCACCATATAAATGGTATTCACACAGATAATAGGATAGAGAATTTACAAGTTTTATGTCCAAATTGTCATGCTTTAACAGATAATTATCGTGGAAAGAATATAGGTATGAGTGCTCCTGAGGAAACTCAGGAAGTAGAAGCAGGCTAACTCGGTGAAAGTTACAACCTAGAAAAATAAATGTAAATAACGCCGAACTAAATTCACAATAGTGATAAATGCGTAGAGACTATATACCTGCAACCTAAACACTTTATGTGCATGGTTAAGACATAGTCCAGGAGAAGTTCAACTCCTGAAAATCCCTTGGGCAGCAATGCCCGTGCGAGTTCGACTCTCGCTGGGGCCACGATAGAAACTTTAACAAGAATAAATATGAGAAAACTAAAAGAAGTATACTTTGCCAAGGAAGGCGAGTACGGCTTAACTGAAACACAGGCAAGCCATCTTTGTGCTCTCGCAGCACAAGTTAAGGAGCAGCATGATGCTACTCTCAACAATGTAAACTTTGTAAACACTACAATGTCAATTGTTGGTGAACAAGGTGAGCACGTCACAGATGCTGGTTACAAAGACCTTTCAATCATTAAGAAAGCTCTTGCTATGGTATCTAAGATGAATGCGTTCATTAGCTGGTTTGCAGAAGCACGTAAAGAACTTGAGTCTTATCGTACTGAGCAAACTCGTTATGATCTCGCAGAGTGGTGTGAGAATATGAACATCGAATATCCTGTACCTCCTACAAATCATGTTAACGAGGTTACTATGTCAACTCTCGAGGATATAATTGCGGAGATGAGTATTAAGGATAGACAGATGTATCTGGCTCTCGAGGCTAAGAGTTCAGCATATGGTAAGTTTATCCATCCTACTAACCCTATGGAGGTTGCCCGCAATCGTATGCATAAGATTGTTAAGGCTCCTTATTCAACACAGGGAAGTGGACGTGATACTCTCATTTACCACTACGAGCCATCTGTATTCATCGATGATGTTGATGACCTGTACAACTCATTACAGGCAGAGTATCGTGAAAATGCTCAGAAACTCAACCATATGAAGAGTGATCTTCGTAAGAAACTCACTGCTCGTAACATCGAGGAGAACAATAAGAAGCAAGAACTTCTTGCTCAGTTCCGTGATGAATATGAGAAGTATAGCCAAAAGCTTTCTCAGTTAACAGCTGAGTATAACAAGTGGTTGGTTGAGGAGAACGAACGAATTGCGAAATTCCGTTTTGTTGTTCCTGAGAAGTTATCAGAAACTGAGAAGTATCTGAGCAATCTCGGAAAATAAACCAATAGGATAGGTTAAGGGACTTGACCTTGCCATTGAAATAACTTCAAAAGCTATGGATATGGGTCCAAGGTCTAACCCTTATTTAAGAAAAGAAAGCTTAGCACCCTAATTGTAAGTATCAGTAAAAATTTACGTGAATATTTGACTTCGGTCAAATATGCTTTTGCTTCAGACAGTACATACGAAATTTCCTTTGGCTACGGCCGCCCCGAGGAGCTTTCCCTAACATTGCTCTTATCGGGCTCAGCCTCAGGCTCAGTTGTATGTGCTGGTCTCAGTTACAGATACAGACTCAGCCTACGCGCTGAGTTTTCGGCTCTACTATCCTACCATGACAGACTAATGTCCGAGTCTATAAATAAAGGACTTTCTTCCACAGTGGGGAGCGAAGTATAGTAACTCCCCTAAATCTACGGGCCTGCAGCGCTTCGGGTCCGACAAGAAAGAAGTGCTACTGCCGCTTGTTATCGAGCGGCTCCTGCGGAGATAGCTCAATGGTTAGAGCGGCGCCCTCCAGGCGTGAAAGGTACCACTCTCTAATAATGAGAGAATTCGATGGAGGTTCGAGTCCTTCTCTCCGCTCTAAACTGTCAGCCAGGGAGACAGTATAATAACATCCGCTCTGATGAGACCTGGACGAAACATAGCAATGAGCCGCCCGTCACGTTCCCCACAATATCAACTTCTAGTGACGGGCATTTGCGGGTATAGCACAGTGGTAGTGCGTCTGCTTGCCATGCAGAAGGTCGAGGGTTCGAACCCCTTTACCCGCTCATATTTAGAAGAGTTATTAACAGGTACCTTTATGAGACTGATAGCTTATTTAGGACTGGGTTATTCAACCTTCTGAGTTAAATCACATCATGCTATCAGGTGGTGTGGCTCCGAGTTTCCCTTCAAAGGTTTTAGGAGCATATCTATGAATCAACAAGTCCCTTTACTTAAGTTGCAGTCGCTAAAATGATGAAGCTAAAAAGCGGTGAACGCCTTGGTATAAACTTTCTTGAGATAAACTCCTTACTCTTGCTTCAGAGAAGGGCATCTAAGTTGAGCTGACCGTGTTTTCGGAGCTGTTAGAAGATGCAACTCGCGGGATTCGTTCAATGGTAGGATGGGACGCCTCCAACGTTCAGATGTCGGTTCGATTCCGGTATTCCGCACACAATTTGTGACGATATGGTACAGAAAGTAGTAGAAATTGAAGAGACTACCATCTATGTTGGTGACAAGTTGGTGGTCATGAAGAAAGAAGTCCAAACAGTACGATTTCTTCCCGACAAACCCAAGGATTAGGCGCATCTTCCTTGTAAACACGCGATGCACCCGCAGAGGCCGGTACTGGAAAGTAAAGACCCGGACATTCTTAGACCAGACAATTCTTTTGTAGTAAAGAAACTGGCAGAGCCGAAAGGTGAATACTCCTAGGATGGTAACCTGGGAGTTTTTTCTTGCTAAATCTAGTTTTGCTCATAATAAAGTTGGAAAAGTTGAGAATTATCTATAATATCGCATGATATATCATTAGATAATTTCTCAACTATTCCGGATTCACGTTGAGAATTAATTTTAATTAAACGTTTAATTATGAATGCAATTTAGAAATTTAAGTAGGGAAGGAAAATCCTAAAGGCTTAGGATGGAACTAAGACTTACTATGAAGTAACTGAAAGACCTAAGATAACAGTTACTAAAGGTGGAGAAGAATCACTAGGTACGTATAACCGTAAGATTCATAACGGCAGATGGACTTGGGGATAGTATAATGGAGAAGGAACCTTTACTCCTATTACTAAACAAGTTACTCTTAACAATGGAACTATATTAAATGTAAATGGTAGTAAATCCTCTGTAGGTGCTAGAAATGCTGTCAAGAATGCCAAGGTAATAGAAAGAGGTTATATGGATGCTAATGGAAATAAAACTCCAATAGGTTAGAATAATGGTGTCGTTGGAACTAAAAGAACTCCTATTAATTGGGGAAATAAGTTCAATGATTTTGTAGGTGGATTATCATAGGAACAACAAACTTGGCTAAAAGATAATGGACTTAATGATGCTACTAAACTACAAGATTATCTTACTAATATGGGATTTGGTG
>JAEEGL014173047.1_pt1 | contig 12339 bp, 11 predicted proteins | sample 9134231 | NCBI WGS metagenome assembly JAEEGL01 (sample SAMN16246548, study PRJNA631951) | gut metagenome | biome: gut microbiome; feature: rumen; material: fiber-attached | host: Bos | place: Iran: Karaj | collected 2018-10 | reverse complement strand
GGTGTGAGCAATATAACAGCTATCAAGCAGCTCACAAAATCAAAGCACCTTTTTATGAATAGGTTTAGTTTGTACATAATTCGTATTATTCGTGTTCAACTTGAACTTCTTGAACTCTTAAAAACTAAATGTATGGAACAAGTCATCAAAGTTCTCTGCTCGCTTAATCACTTCTGTCTTACCCTCGCTAATGTCCAGCACAGGGAAATTAGGCAGAATGAACGGCGGCTTCATCACCAGAGAATAGCTACCACAGTTGCTAATTACAATGGCATCCTGATGAGCCAGCTTGCCGGTATAGTTATGATAAAGCACATCACCCTCAATACAGGTGAATCCAACGAAATCAAGATCTTTATACTCTTTCTGCTCACCACCCATAGCAATCACCTCCATAGGAGGATTGATACCGGTCATACTGATGTTCTTCTGACTGCCAAGTACCGTAGCAATCCATTTACCACGAACATTCTTTATGGTCTTAACGGTTCCAATGAACTTCATGCAATCACCTACCACAGCACTTCCCGGTTCAATCAGCAGTTCGGGCTTTACATCCTTATCTGCAAAATAGTCTGCAAACACTTGTGCTGCAGCCTTGGCATATGCCTCATAGTCAGGAATCTCACAAGAGAACTGGGCACGAAGTGAGTCCACCATCTTGCCAAATAGACCACCACCAATATCAATACGCTCAGGGATGATGCCCAAACGATCAATCAAATCCACCATACCCTTGGCACGTGCAGGCCAGTAGGCAATCTGACGCTTGGCAAAGTGACACTGGAAATTGATGAACTTCACATTCTCGGTGGTAGTGACAAACTTCACAGCCTCCATAAACTCAGCACCATCAATATCAAACCCAAAACGGGATACCACACCGTCGTTCACATCATAATTGCAACGAATACCCACGTGAATCAATTTGTCTGCATGACGATTGTGTATGTCCTTCACCTGCTCTAACTCCTCAATGCTGTCAATGTTGATGGTTCCACCATCCAACAGGAACTGCTCCATAATAGGAATATTCTTGATGGGACCGTTCCAAATAACACGTTCCATCTTACAGCCTACCCTCTTGGCAATTTCCAGTTCCATCTCACTCACCACCTCAGCATAACCGCCAAGTTCGTTGACAATCTTGCAGAGCTTGGGTGTATAGTTGGTCTTGTAAGAATACGCAATATTCCAGTTTGGATATATGTTATTGAAGGCGGTTTTCAGTTCATCAAAGTTCTTACGGAACTGAGCACTATCCAGCAGATAGAATGCCTCACCGTATTCTGCTCGTAATTGTTCTATAATCTGTTTATCCATAATATATTATATACTATAATTCGTACCAGCAATCTTGTTCACAGCAGCCACCACTGCCTTACGGTTCTCTTCCAGATAGGCTGCATCAGCCTGTGAAGCATCTTTCTCCAAAGCGCGCAAGCCATAAATGCCTGTATCAAAGATACGTTTCACCTCAGTCAAATCCGTAACCACATCCGTATTACAGAAGCTGCGGCTAACAATCACCATGCTGGAACCTAGGCGAACATGTTCCTTGAGCACCATTGATCCAGGCAAAGCTCCACCGTCAAGGGTAGCTATGCCACCAAATCCGAATGGAATGCCTTTAGCTTTTATCTTGTTTCCAAGTTTCTCCACAGTTCCATTCGCCAACAACTCAAACATGAATTTCATACCCAGTTCCAGATGCATATCGTTCAATCCAAGATGAATCATATCTATGCCAGGAACCTCGAGGATTTCATCAATCAGATTTGCAGCCTCTACCGTTTCCATCAATAGGAGTGTCTTGGCGCGACCATTCACAAGTCTGATGAATGTTTTCACCTCCTCCGCCGTTTTGAAGAACGGCAGCATGATGATATCCGCACCGGCTTCAATAGTTGCATCTATCTCATCCTTAGAAGATGGATAATCAGGCAAAGCATCATGAATGGGATTCACTCTAACTAAGACTTTCGCTTTTTTCACAGCAGCTTTTATATTCGCTACATCTTTCACCGTATGGTGGTTCTGGACAGTATCCAATCCACCCTGTCTGGCATCCTTGCCTATGAATTCCATATCAAGGAATATCCAGTCAACACCAGCCTGCTCTGCAATCTCTTCAACTGCTGGCTTATTGGTGATATACATTAGTTTTAATGACATGTTAAAATGATTTATAATTTTAAACTCTTATTCTTGCTCATCAGAGTTTGCTTTGTTCTCTCGTATTTTTCGATGTCACGATATTTGATGACCTTCGCAGGATTGCCACCTATGATGGCACAGCGGGGAACATCCTTCACCACTACAGAACCAATGGCAATAATAGCACCCTCACCAATATGCACATTACCATTGATAATCACGTCATTGCCAACCCACACAAAATCATCGATAACAACATTTTTAGTGGTGTAATGCCTCCCGTATGGCAGTCCGTCACCATAATCATAGTCATGGCTGCCCAGCATGATCTTCACACTGCTTCCAGACCGGAAGCAATTTCCTATTTCCACTTTCCCTAATCCCGATATGGTAATGCCATTGAATCCACAATAGCAGCCACACTTCACCTTGGACACAGTAGATATGCGTGGCATTCTGGCCACCCAAAGATGCGTTCCGTAACTGTCCAACCGCTTCTTCATGTACCAGATGCAAAACTTACTTCTGATGATACGCCAAAGCTCCACGATGTTATACAGCAACTTTTTCATGTTCTCTACATTTGTTTCCCATTCGCATCTATCCACTTACTTCCATCCCACCATATTGGTTTATTTAAAGATTCGTCGAAGTACATGAAACCTTTATACAATGACGATTTCTTTATTTTGGGGCGTTCAATCTTTGCCCCCCTTTGTCTGTATATAGACCAATCAGCGGTCACATTGGCTGATTTTGAAATACTACAATTATTAGAACTTAATTCTTCTCCAAATAAAGTTACGTCTTCAACCGTCGCACTACAATTAGAGAATGCAAATATAGGAGTTTTACCACCTTTACTTCCGGAATAACCTACAACACTTATAGACCTTAATGAATAATGTCCTATCTGGAAATAAGCAATCCATTTCCCAACCTTTTCAGGTTCCAACAAGGCTCTAAATCCATCTATGATTATGTGGCAATTTGAAGCATCCATTAATGCGCCGGCCATTTCAGCACCACAGGAAAGAAAACTTACTTGAAATAGATTTCGGCAATAAAAGAAAGGAGAAAGGTCATTGCTATTTTCACTAACTTGAACACATCCATTTCTATCACCGTAACAGTTTGAAATGATACTATAAGTCAGATTCTCTAACTGATATGCAACTTTTTTAGTGTTATATGCTGCACATTGTTGCATATTTAATCCTGTATTCCTATTACTCCCAGATTCTCCGTGGAGCCAAAACCCTCTTGTACAGTTAACTGCAAAACAATTATTCAACGAAGTAATATAAGTTTGCAGATTATAGCCCGTCGAGAAAAAGCGCACCTTCAAATTATTCAATGTAACATGTCCGACATCTTCATCTTTATCTGAGCCTATTCCAACATCACCGTCCTCTCTATAGTTTGTGTTATTACCAACAAAATCAACACTATTAATGATTGAAAACGTATGTACTCTACAAAAAATAAGCGGGTTAATACTATGAGACAACATTATAGTTTTCTGGAGATGCTGGGCATTACTAAAATGGCCTTCTAACGTATGATATTGAGGGACATCAATACAGACACGTTTTACTGAATCCGAGAAACTATTTACATAGTATTCTTCGCCAGATAGAATTGTTCTCGTGAATATATTTAAGCACTTTTGTATGGCGGGTCTTGAATCTTCCTTCGTACCACTTTTTGCCCCAAACCATTCAGGATAGGCAGAATCAACTGCCCACATTCCTTCCAACTTCAAGTCCTTACCAAAGATCTCGTATAATGGGGAAAATATCGTGTTGTTCTGACCCACAATTATTCCATTTGTTAAACGCCCGCCAGTAAACTGAATAACAGAGTTTGGAGGCAATGTCACTCTTTCCCCATTTAGATCAAATTCAGATTTTATAATATATACACTGAACCGTTGTCCTTCAATCTGTTTTTTAAAAGAAATGTTTGGCAACAATTCCAAAACATTATTAGACTGACCCGACACCATAGCTTCTCCACTTTTACCAAAGAGCATTGAAGATGGAGTTAATAACAAAAGAAAACAAAGTATTAGAGATTCAAGTCTCATAGGTTCTTAAATAATTCTCATAATGAGCATTCCTCTCTTACCTGTCATACAAGTATCTATACTTACATACTTCCCCGAAGGAGATACTCTTGGGTGCAAATCACAATCGATGTAATTATAGACTGTTTTACATTGGAATTTTTTAGGAGAATTAACGCTCAATATCTTTTGAACGTCATTATTCTTCATGTCAACTTTATATAGTTGTGATTGTCTCCACTTGTCAGGATATGTATCTGTTATAAAAACATCATCATTAACAAAAGACTGGTGCCCATCTTGATTAAGCACATCTGGTCTAATAATCTTATAATCATTAACATTCTCCATGTCATAGAGGACATGACAGCTCTTGCCGTCAATGATACAAGATGCAACGATCTGATTCTTGTTGTTCCATACATAATGAGAGCCAGAAACCTGCGTTGGCAGCAATATCAGTTCTCCATTGTTCCGATCATATACCACCATCATCGTGACTCTCTTGTTAATGTCGCCACCTTCTTCCATCCTACGGTATAAGAAAGAAATATATCGCCCGTCTTTTGAGAACTCCGTATGGGTCACATAATGATAGTACTTTTCCGCCTCTTCCTTACCAAACTTCTCCATTAAAGTCTTAACTGGGACTATTAACTCTCTTTCCCCCGTTTTAATGTCCATCAAAAAAAGACCAGTTTCGGAAGGAGCCTTTTCATTAAGAAAAGATTCGTCTGAATAAGGATACCCATATCCTGGCATACATACTTGCAGTCTCTCATAGCTAAATGTGGTAGCAATATGTTCCTTCTCTGAAACGAAGGCTGTGTCTATGGGGTATGGTAGGTATCTCGAAGCCTTCGATTCAACATTTACGATTGTTGATACTATTTTCTCATCTACTGCATTATTAAATATCACCTCCTTGTTATTCAGCCATTGCAGTCTGCACCCTTTATGGTAGTTCCATGCAAAAGTTTCTCCTACCTTATGGAAATCGCCAAATTTTCCGTCTTTAAAGTCTAAATACCCCACATCTATACCCTCTCCGGCTTTTGGCATTCTCAAATCAAATGCAAGCTTACAAACCAGGACCTTTTTGTCGTCAGCTGAGAATGGCGTTACATCATGGAAACCAAAGAAATATCCTTCTCTCAGGCTATAATTACCCATCAAGTAGTCCTTTTTTCTTGGCAACAGATCAAAAACTCCTTGATACAGGTTTCTTACAGCCAACTTCAACTTTGGATGACTGTATAGAGCATGATAAACAATCTCTTCTATCTTATTCATAGAAAGTATCTAATATATATTTAATTGATTCTGTATTACACTTGAAATAGAATTTCTTTTTCATTTTAGATGTTGAGACATGCTCATTATCTTCAAGAGAGAGAGAGGGCATATATCTAACCTTTAAACCTTTGTTCCTAATTAGTTCTGCAAGGTATAACTCTTCCCCGAACAAGAAAATAGGATAATCTATTCTATCATATGCTTTGAAGAAATTCTTTGTAAGAAGCATAAAAGATCCATGACCGGCATAGATGTCCATTTCATCGTACTTCGGAGCAAGTTTTTTACGTTTATATGCGGTAGTAGTATATAAGTAAAAAAGTATCGGATACTTATACATATAGTAAAGTATTTTCAGTTTCTTTTTAGAATATCTCCCCAACACCTTAGGATTCCTATCTCTGTTTTCATCGTGAGAGTATATCCTTGGTGCTATCCAAGCTGTTCTTTCATCCAAATTAACGTGGCATAATTCCTTAAAGAAGCAGTCATCCATCTTTAGGTCCACATTTGAAATGGCCACATAATCATACTCCTTACCACACTTATTAATCACCTTTTGAGCAGCCCCTAAATAGCCAATATTATCAAATTTTACTTGATTTACTCTTATGGCTGAATATTTAGCAGCATCAACAGGCATATAATTGGATGAGTTGTCAGCAATAGTTACGTCTACCGCCAAGCCATTTCCTTGTAACGTCGCTTGGTTGATCGACTTCAGACAGCCATCTAATTCATCGTAAGAATTATAGTTAACAGCAACTATCAGTACTTTTTTTTCCATTATTGTATATGCTTTAATCCCCCAAATACGAAATTATGTCTTTTACTCTATCTGTCCAAGTATTCTTTTTTACATAAGCTTTACACTTATTTAAATAAGGCTCATCGCATGTCATATTTTCAATCTTTTCAATACAGGCAAATAACTCTTTAATATCATTATATAATAAAGCATAGTCTTTAAACTTTTGGGTTTCTCTATAGGCACGGAGGATAACAGGTTTTCCCGTACTTATGTACTCATACGCTTTTACAGGATTAACAGATAGAATCAATTCGTTTAGTTTAAATGGCATAACAAGAGCATAAGCCTTTTCCATAAGTTTAAAGATGTATTTGCGCTCAACTACCCCCATATAGTGAATTCGGCTATGGACTGGTATCTCAATATCTTTAGGGCCAAACAATACTAGATTTAAATCCTCATATTGATCCAATAGTTCTCTCATGCTATCAAAATCAAACCATTCGGACACTTTACCTATATAAATAAGAGGCTTAGATAATTGGTCTACTTGCTTGACCATATTCACGACGTGCGATGGCAACTCTATATTCTCCTGTTCCGGTATTTCGACAGCATTATTGACAACAATTGCATTCTTATTAGATTCTGCCCTTTTCAATATTTTTTCCTTCAAATATTCAGAACTACATATAATATAGTCAGATCTTTTTACCAACCTTTTTTCCCATGTTACCATTGAATCTCTTCTATTCTGAGGTAAGTCAGGGAATTCTGGGTAATCATCCATACAATCGTAAATAACCTTACATTCTGATGGTATCAAGTGATGAATGAATCTATATGTGTATGGTGAAGATACCCAGATATAATCATAACACTTAAATTTCGGCAGGTAGCGTCTAACATACAATCTATTCAAAAAGTCTGTAGGCAACCACTTGAACAAAGGAATTTTATCAAACGGAATAATATCATACCCGTTTGCCCGCATATTTGTACCTTCAGGTATTGGGTTATCTTTCAATTCGCCCTTATTCAACATTTGAATTTTGTAATACACATCAACTTTATACAAATCTGCCAGTTTCTCTGCCAGAAAATGAGGGCGCTGCTTGATTAGCCCCCAAGGTACGTGCATAAAATAAAGTATTTTTTTCATTATTAAATTAAGTTTTTCTTTCCAGTCGAAAACACATTCATATTTTTAATTCTATAAGGTATTATCCAGAATAAAGCCATTGTTTCTGTAAAGAAAATCGCCGACATAAAAGAGAGGAACAGGAAGGGTATAAGTATTGCCCTACCACAGGCGTTTGTTTTCTTCCATATTTCAAAATAAATCAAGAAGAAAAACAATCCTCCTATAATTCCCGTATGTATTAAGAACATTTGGAAATTATTAAAATACATCTCGTCCTCCGCAAAAGAATAAGCCACTTTAGATGACTTTATTCTTTCTTTAATAATGGTAGGATTATCTATTCCAATGATCTTCTCAAAAAAACTATATTCATCAAAAACAAAATACCCCCTGAATACTCTTACGAATCCAGAATCACCATTAGAGGCATCATCCTTTCCTGATAATTGATCTTGACGGCTAAGAACCCTTTGCCCTGATTCTGTACTGAAATAATAACTGCCACCTACACCCAACAGAGATACAACAATTGTTGTGTATACAATTTTATTAAACAAGGATCCTTTCCTAAAAATAAGGTATATAATAAATACAGCATATACACAAGCCATACCAATTAATGCATTTCCCGACTGGAGCATTAAAAGTGTAATGGTAATAGCCAGTAGCATCAACACTTTACCTTTGCCAATTCTAAATAATTCTATGGCTAATAACGGTGTTAAATATTGCGCAAAATGTGCTGGTTCGCTGAAAAAAGAAGATGAGCGAGCAGAGATACTTGCAAAATCTAAGTACGCGGCAGTATCACCATCCAATGCCAATGGCAAAGATGTTATTATACCAAGCACCCTATAGCCTGTTGTAAAGAATGTAAACTCTTGAAAAAAGAAGAAAGCGATACAAACAACAACGATCCGTCTATAATAGCGTATCAAATAATTTATCTCTATCAGTTCAAAGAACATTGCATACACTATTATTGTTTTAATGACACCAAGCGGTAGCAAATCAGTTAACGATCTTGCAGAAACGAGGTGCACAAAAAACCAGTACACAAAGAAATATAGCAAAGTCTTGGGTAATAACTTTTTATTAAAACCATACTTCACTATAGTCACAACAGCAAGGATAGATGTTAAAACAAAAGCAAAATTGTATTTACCAAAGCCATATGTCTGTAAAATGGGGCTTAACAACAATACAATCATAACAAACTTGGCCAACCGCGAAGTATTAATTATACAATGCTTCATTCTACTGCTAATTACATTTAAATAGACATCATTTTTCTAATGAGCTTGAAGCCAAGTAAATAGTGAATAACTTTAAGCTTGAAATAATGAGGCACTCTAAAATCTGTCTTTACAATATACGAATAACCTTTTTGGTCAATTTTTTGATATATATTATCCCTAAGCGATGGCTTTACTGAAGTACACACCAAATTACCATTATACTTAGAAGCATCATCAACATTGGAAAAAGCAAAAATGCAAACATCTTTAATCTTCTCCCACATTTTTTTCCCTTTTAGGGTATTTAACAGCAGTAATGAGACACCATTACTTCTATCAAAATCGGGATAGTAATACTGTATCCCCCAAAAATCCGCTAGCGTTATGTCTCCCTGACGAGGTACATGGGCAAAACGGCATTCATAACAAGAATAGCGATAAGTAAACCCGTACATAAAGCTATAAAGATAAGGTGAAAGCACATAGCTGGGTTTAATAACAGGCTTACGGTTTGCGAAGCCGCAGATTTCGCACCCCCCCCCTTTTTTATAATCCCGAAACTGATAACTCACAACTTTATCTTTATATTTATTCTCCATATATGAGATATGCTCGTTAAAGAGTTTCTGGCTAGGCACTCCGTGACAAACCAGATCGGAGGTAACCAATGTGGGGTAATCCTTGCGCAAATAGGCTTTTAACCCAGCGACCTGACAACCTGTACCTGTAAAATAGCACCAACGACCAGCCTTGAGATTACGCTCCACGTCCTTAAATATAGAGCCAAGGTTGCTTTGCAAATATTTGGATCCACGAAGTATTTGCAAGCTCTCTTTAGTTTCTACCCCTATATGATGAAGCTGCAAGTTTTCATCAAAAGCAGCACCATAAACCACCCCTCCTTGATTGATAATCCATTGCGCTATTGCATAAAAGGCACCTCCAGATGTACTCAACTGCCTCTCAGTTTTATCTTTGAGCACAGACGCTAATACTATCGGATTCTCGTCTGTGTCGTATTTTGAGTGCTCCCAGCTGCAGACTTTTCGACACAACCCGCAATTAATACAGGTATGTTCGTTTATTTTAGGGTATAAAAAACCTTCTTTATCCTCCTGCATAGTAATCGCAGCAGTTGGGCAAGCATTCATGCAGGCTGTACATCCACTGCAATCCTGTTTGTGTTTTGTATCAAAATACATGATGAACTTAGTTATAAATCTTTAAGGAAAGACATTGCGCGAGAGCGTTCCAAGTCAAGTTTCTGGTTAACTTTCTCATAGTCAATAATGTCATCAATCTCACTTTCAGGAATATCTCCGTCTATCATGCGGTTTTCAAGTCCTAGCAAACGAATAATACTACTTACTCGTGAAGAGAACATTGATGGTGCATACACCCAAAATTGCTTATTCAAATTGATTGAGAATGCTGTTCCATGAAAGGAGTTTGTAATAACATAGTCGGCATAATACATAAGAGACAAGAAATCTCCGGGTGAAGCATAATAGACAGTTTTGTCAGCAAGGCGTTCTCCCCAATAGTCCCAAGAAAAAGTAACAACCTGCAATCCCTTAGCGTTTGAGATCGTTCGTACTGTCTTATATATCTGCTCTTTATCTTTTATATTGTATGGGGTATATACCAATAAATATGGTTTATTTATTAATCTCTTTTCAATAAAAGACTTCCACTCATCACGATTAAGCATTAGTGTTGGATCAATTACTTGAATTGAGTCTATCCCTATTTCGTCTAACAGTTTTACGGCCTGTGATTCACGAACAGCTATTTTGTCATAGCTATTAAGTTCTTTCTTCAAAATTTCCTGCTCTTGTTTGTTCAAAGACTCCATTCCAATTGAGGCAGCATAAGCCACTTTCTTTCCATTTATCCCTTGAAAGAAGTAGTGGCTGTCAAAACCTTCATTCCATTTGAAATTCCAAACCTGATCGCTCCCTGTCAAGTATATGTCTGCTTTAGGCAATAATTTAGCGAATTCATCTTCCGAATAAATAGGGCAAGTCTGCTTTGTGTATTTTGCCAAATAATTTCTAAACAGATGTTTCTGATAATAGTAACTTGGAAAGTTTATTATCCGCCAAATAAACTTATAGGGGCTACGAAACGCATCCTGCCAGTAGCGTTTACTGGTTACACGAGGTGGTATATAATTAACCAAGATAGGTTCGTTGCCGATTTTTTTTAAAACTTCGCTAGTAGCTATCGCTTGTAGGTTTGAACCGACATTAATCCCTATATGTACAGTAATAAAAACTACTTTCATCTTATATCGTTATGTTCAATAATGTCTTTATCCAATTGTCAATTCTCCATTGATTTACAGTTTTATAATAATTATCATCAGGTGTAAAATCAGAGATAATAAAATTCTCACATAGTGACCTTACGAAACTTCCGTTTTTAACGACGAGTATTTGTTTCGGTGAATAAAAGGGGTACTTCATAATATTAGCATTAGTCGTTATTATCTTTTTTCCTGCACCGACCGCCCACATGCAACGAGCCGTAAGTCCATCTTGTAATACATTACATGTGTCAATTGTTATTTTTGACGAGCAAATTAATTTGCGGAAATCCCCCGGACTCAATGTTTCATGAGATATTAAATCTGATGAATACTCTTCGAACGACATGTCGCGCTTCAATCCTAGAAAGTATTTTACCAATCCAACAAATTTAAAAAGTTTAATATTACTTTTCTTTGGTGTATACAATTTTATAAAATAAGTAAGATTGGCTGAATCCGCTAATTCGCGGATAGATGAAAATAGCTCATAACGATTATGCGCAAAAGCACCAAAACCAAATAAATCTAGCTCTGTTGTAATATTATCACCATTATCACTCCAATATATTGGTAATAGTTTCAATTTATACTTCTCCGCATCACTCCTGTCAAATGTAAAAACTTTATCATAATATTTAAAATTTCTATTAAACTCATAAACATTTTGCGTACTATCAAATAAATAGTTTATGCATCGTATATTTGGATTCTTCTTCCTCAACAATTCAAATAGACATGGATGTATTGCCGTACCATTAATGACAAGTAAATAGTCATATTCAAAAGTATATTTTCCGCTCTCATATACCTTTTTCCAGTACTTTTCAATGCGATTCAAGAATTTCTTTTTACTATACATCCATGTGTATTTCCTACACAAGAAAAATGGATCATTGGGAAATGATTTAATAGCAATAAACTCAACTTGATAACCTTGTTTAATTAATTCGTCAAGAATGTCATTATACAAGTTCATATGTGTTGGCGCAACCAAAAGTAATCTTTTCATTTTACATAGTTTATAGTTATCTTACTGACCTCCATTGATTTTCATCAAAGTCAAAATACTTTATCACCTTTGCAGGTGCACCAACAGCAACAGAATAGTCTGGTATATCATGAGTTACGACAGAATTTGCTCCTATTACAGAACCTTTACCTACAGAGCATCCGATGATACAGGCATTCTCACCAATCCATGCCCCTTCTCCTATCTCAACCTTTTTAAGTTGCCGTATTGGTTGTTTGACTATTGGTGAGTTTATATCATTATAGCTATGGAGGTTATCTGATATATAGACATTATTTGCTGTGAGAACATTTTTTCGAATGACTATCTCATTCGTAGCAAAAATATGATTAAAGTCTCCTATC
>JAEEGL013970100.1_pt1 | contig 12339 bp, 11 predicted proteins | sample 9134231 | NCBI WGS metagenome assembly JAEEGL01 (sample SAMN16246548, study PRJNA631951) | gut metagenome | biome: gut microbiome; feature: rumen; material: fiber-attached | host: Bos | place: Iran: Karaj | collected 2018-10 | reverse complement strand
TTTTGTCCCATTTGCGGAAGAAGATTTATGCATGAGGAGGAGAAATAAAGCAAAAAGATGAATCCGGAAGAAATGGTAAAGATGCAAAACATTCTTACTTCAATGATGGAATGGAATCCTTCTTTTTCTTCCTCTGGGGAAACCCTGCCGAAAGACTTTTCGGCAGAAGACCTGGGTATTCCAAAAGTAAAAAAGGTAATCTTTATGTAATATCGTGAATTATTAAAGAAGGGGGATTAAAAATGTCATTGTTTCATAAAAGAAAGGAACCAGTATTTGATAAATTGTTGGAGACGCCCTTATTTCCTGACGTAACGGAAAACGTATTTTTTAATAAGAAAAAGGGAGCCATTCCGTTTATCTTATCGGAATATCAATCCTGGATTAAGGATACCGGCAATGAAATGCCTCCCGTTTTATTTTTCCTTGGGGTGCATAAGGAATATGGGGAAGAGCTTTGGAGTTATTGGGGAAGCTGCATATATACAGAACAGTCCATTCTTGAGGAGCTCAAGGAAAAAATCATGAATTTCCCAAGAAATAAGGATTTGACTGACTTTTCCGTAAAGCTTTTTACCTATGACGACGTCACCACAAAATGGGATCAGGTGGAAGAAAAGAAGAAAAATTGGAAGGGCGATCCCCAGGAAGAAGAAAAGCTTGATGATCAGGGGGAAAATAATCTTAGAATGTCCATTAAAAATTGGATGGAAGAGACTTCTTTTGCGGACTTTGAAAATGACTTAAAAAAGAAAGTCATTGGACAGGAAGGATTATCCACGGTTCTTGGAAGCGTTTATTATTACTTAAATTCCATTGCAAACGGAGGTTCCAATAAATGTAACGTGATCATTACGGCTCCTTCCGGAACCGGAAAGACGGAAACGTTTCGGTCCCTTAGGCAATATTTTCAGAAATACGTTCCTGATCTTGTCATTTCCCAGATTGACCTTTCCCAGATTACTTCGGAAGGGTTTAAGGGAAAAGATACGAAATACATGGTATTGCCATTACTTGAAAATGCCAACCAAAATGGCATTGGCATTATTTTCCTGGATGAATTTGACAAGAGACTGGTCCCGGCAACCACGACGGACGGGGATGACGTCAATAAGGCCATCCAGTCCCAGATCCTTACGGTCGTGGAAGGGAACATGTTTTCTGCCTCCATAGGTAAAGAAATCCGTACCATCAATACGGAAAACACGCTTTTCATTGCTCTTGGAAGTTTTGATGAGATCAGAAGAAGAAGGGGAGAGATTTCCAAAAGGGAGATTAAGGGATTTGGTTCCCAGGGAGAGAAAAAGGAAATCCTTCATTATGAACCGATCACAAGGGAGGACATGATTGAGCTTGGCGGAATTTATGAACTCCTTGGACGGTTTCCCCTTGTCATCAATTATCAAAAGCTCTCCAGGGAAGCAGCAATCCTGATCATTGATAAGATCCGTAAGGAAATCGGCAATGGCTTTGGAATGCCCATTGAGATCAGTAAGGATTATCAGGAAAAACTGATTGCGTCAGTCAATACGGAATATGGCTGCAGACAGATTACTTCCATGATCTATGAATCGGCCATTCCTGCCTTTGTAAGGGCAATGAAAACAAGAAATTCCAGTCCGTATGAGATTTACTTAAATGAAAATGGAAATGGATGTCTTCGGGAAGTAACTTTGGAAAAGCCAATGAAGGCCATGCAGGTTTCCCTGGAAGGGGAAAAGGAAGCTGAATATGAATCTTAAAAAATCCCATTTTTGAGAATGCCTTTTTCATATAAAGGAGATGGTTTTACGTTTCAGAAATCCAAAAGGACCAGTGATTGATAATAATACCAAAAAAGAAAGACGTGGACCTTCAAAATAAAATATTTCCCCAGGAGGAAAAAAAGATGTTCAATAAGAATGAATTTGATACCAAGGATTTTGTAAACATGTTAAACAGGCTGGATCATCATACGGAGGTTACCACTTCCGATGATAAGGCTTTTGCAGTCCGCAGAAAAGGTTACATCATTGATCCGTCAACCATCACGGAGAATTATTATTGTTATCCGAAGCAAAATGGCGTAGGAGAGGAAGCGACGGCAGTGATCAGACTCTTTGATGCTTATGACGAGATTCCCGATGCAGAGAAACCGGATCTTCGCCTATTCCAGGTCGGCAGCGTTGATGAGGCCTTTCTGGATGCGGTAAGCTTTTCGGAACTGACGTTTCAGGAGCATCCGGGAGAGTATGCGGCCATTAAACCCGAGAGAACGAATGATGAAGGGTTTGGATATGGCGTCTGTGACATTGTAAGTCTTAAGACCGGTCAGGTGATCATGAATGTATCCGTTGACGTGGAGAAGGTTTTAATGAGACCGAATGATCAGCCTTTTCGTAGGGAAGATCTGACGACGCCTCTCGCAACCCGTGATCGTGATCTGGACATGGACAGATAATTTGACAAAAGGAAAGGGTTTTCCATTTTGGAAAGCCCTTTTTTTATACATATAAAAGTATGGTTTTAATGAAAATCCCTGTCAAAGAAATCCATTCCGGGGATCTGGAAGGTCTTCTGGGAATCCTTAATGATTTCCATTCCCGTGGTTAAGACGTTCCTTGCCATGTCATAATGAAATTCCGGAACGGAGAATTTCTCATATTCCGTCTTCAGAATGGAAAAGAGAAGTTCCTCATTGGGAATATTTCTGTCTTTTTTAAGTAGCCTTGCTGCTTCCTCTCTGGATAAGTCATTGGATGGATATTTTAACCTGATCCACTTAAGATCCTCAGGATCCGTCATGTTAAAACCAAGACAGGATCCGGAATCAAAGATGGGAGCAAAGGATTCTCCCTGTTCCGTCTTTAAGATTCCGTAATTCTTATCATGTCTGTCAACGTTACCAAAGAGAATGTCAATGAATAACATGTCATCCAGTTCTTCCTGATATGCCTGGCGGAAGAATGCTTCCCCGCGGCCGGAAAGTCCGCTATGGGAAACCTGCAGGGCATTTACGAAATCCGTGCGTTCATTAGTTACGAAACATGGACAGATACAAACGGGAGTATCTCCCATTTTTCCATATTCATATTCGACAGTCCTGGTTTTTAAGGAAAGGGCCTGAGTTACCTTTGAAACGACGACTTCATTGGCCGCCTGGACGTTCCGCCATTTCTGGTCCATCTTTACAAGACAGGGGACGCCTCCTACGGACATCCAGAATTTTTCCATGACGCCATCCGTCACGAAATCAGGCGTAGGACTCCATTCCAAATCCTTCAGACCGGCATAGACATTGCCAAATAAGGGATAAAATCCATTTTCATGAAAATTTACGTCCTTCCAGGTTAACGGAGAATCCTTTTCCTTAACCCAATAAGTATCCGTTAAGGATACGCCATGAAAATCCAAAAAGGAATCCGCCATTGACTTATCTATTTTGGAAAGGATGTTGGAAAGACCGGGCCTTCCTTTTGGAATGGCTCTTGATTTTAACCAGTTACGGTAAAGGGTACCTTGAATCATGTCATTGTCATTATATACTCCCACGGGAAGTTCATTTTTATCAAGTACCGATATGATTAAATGAAATTCCGGATCTATGATGGCACAGGGTTTATCTCCATGCATTAAATATGCCTTCATGCAATTACCCCCTTCCTTCCAAGATGCCATGCCGGCAATGGATAAATGCGATAAAACCGATGATCCGAGAACATGCAGGCATGAATGGTATCTTTTACCGGATAGATGCAATAATCATCCTCAGGAAGTTCAAAATGGGAGAGAAGGGCATAAAGACACTGACCGTCCGTCATTCTTCCAAGCTTAGCCCTGGATTGTAACAGACCAAGTTCTTCCATGATCTGACCATCCGTTTTTCCTAGTAAGGTTTTATAAGCCCTTTTATTTAACCAGTTTTCAAATCCTTCCTTATGATAAAACATCCGGTTTTCACTGATCCAAAACACAAAGGCATAGGCTGCGTCCATTTCCCCTTCAAAGGTAAATAACGTTTCGCCAGTCTTTTTATTCATAAACGCATATTGATTGCCCCTCATCAAAAACCTCCTCCCAATCCCAAGGGAATAAAAATCTCATCTCCTTTTTTATGTAAAAAATACAGTCAAAAATCCTATCCATTTTCAAAAATATTTTCAATTTAGAAAAAGAGAGTAAAAATTGAAAATTTTTTCAATTTTTACGTTTTTCTTCCAATTTTACAACTCTTGTTTTGAGGATATTTTTTAGAAAAAATGAAACATATAGGAACAGAAAAAGAAAGAGGTACTAAAACATGCACGGTTTTACGGATCATAATGGCGTAATGGATGAAATGAGTGAATCAGAATATCGGATTGCACTCATCGTTGAATTTTGTTTCTGGGTATTCTTATTGCTTTTATGCATTGGATTCATTTTAACGGGAGAGAAGACCTTACCTGAAATGACTGGTCCATTTGGCGTTATTTTTATTCTAGCCATGCTCAATGGAATTCACGTCATGAATTATAAGAGTAAATATGCCGGATATGAAAAGAAAAAGAAGAATAAGAAAGGGAATGATGTTAAAATTTCCTAAATTTGCACATTTTGAAAAATAATGCTATAATTATGATGATTTTAATACATCTTTGAGAATTTTTTTATCATATAGGAATATGAAAGAAAACCTCTAAGATCTTTAATAAAGGAGAAATAGAAATGAAACATAGAAAGTACGTTGCAATTGCATTATCCATTTCAGTAGCAATCCTTTCCTTATCCGGATGTTCCCTGGAGAAGGTGGATGCAACTTCTGAAAGTCAGGAATATTCCATCTCCCTTCCAACGGAAATGCCCTCCGTTTCTTTAGCAGAAGATGATGGAAGCATTCCTTCTTTGGAAAGCATTTCCGGATCTGGTTCGGAAGCTATTAAGGAATCAGAAAGTTCTACGGAAGAATCAAAGGAACAGGGATCTGAAGAATCCGGATCTTCCATTGAGGCTACAACCCTTCCAACAGCTGAGAGCTCTGAAGAACATGAAGGAGAAGGACAGGGAAGCAGTGAACCGGTAGTGGGCCCGACACAGACTCCAGGCCCTACGGAAACGCCGTCTGCGACGCAGACTCCATCCGCCACCAGCACTCCAAGTGCGACGCAAACCCCTAGTGCTACGCAGACGCCGCAGGCAACCCAGACTCCTCAAGCGACAAGTACACCGGCTGCAACACAGACGCCAAGCCAGACGACAACTCCTCAGCAAACAACAACGCCTCAGGCAACTCAGACGCCATCCGGCGGAGGAAGCAGTGAAGCTCACCAACATAATTGGCAGCCTAAATATGTCATTTCCAGTGATTATCTCGGAAATTGCATGTTTCAGGATAACGTAATGTGGATTTGTTATGGTTGTGGGCAGGAAAAACAAGAAAAGAGTGATCCTTATGCAATCCATAATGCAATCAATTCTGCTGAAGGATTAAATCTTGTAGAAGTAAAACCTACTTGTACCACTCCCGGGTATTCAGATTGTGATAATCATTTCTGGTGTGATTGTGGGGCCGTTGATCATTGGACACATATTCATCATGATTATCCGGCATTAGGGCATTATTATAATCACATTCAACATGATTGGGATCTTCAGGTAGATGCAGATGGAAACGTAATTGTTTATTATGAAGATGTTTGCGGAAACTGCGGTCAAGTTGGTAGCAGTGGATGGGAATTATATTAAAAGATAAGCAGCGAAAATAGGCAATAGTCTAATCCACACAAAAAAATAAATAGGAAGAAAATGGATAAAATCAGAGATGGTTTTATCCATTTTTGTTTTAAAAGCATATTATAATAATATCACTTACTTTACGAAAGGAGTTTTTTATGAGTAATCAAAATGAAATTGTCTCTGATAATGAAGAATTGTTTGGGGAGGCTCAGCCATTAAACCATGTAAACAGATTTCTGCAGATCCCTGAACTGATCGAAGATACTAAAAGAGCTTTACGGGCTAATGCTTTATTTTCAGCTCTATCTTTGTCACTATCCCTTGCTGCTGAATGTTCTAAAATTAAATATCCAGATGAATGGTTTGAAGAAAAGGCTGATAATGATCCATATTTAATGAAGCAATTTCCGGATTATTTCGATGAAAATGGTATCTATTTACGTAAAAAATCAAAAAATCATGATAAAGAACGCTTTATGATGTGGTTTGATGATTGGAATAATTCTCATAATTGTTCAAATGATATAAAACAGAAAATGATTGACTTTGAAAGGAAGAACGAAGAGCATAAAAAAAATAAAGATGGTTCCATTTCCCCTGATATAAATGGAGAAATTTTATATCAGATTAGATGCAAGCTATTTCATGAAGGAACCAATGCAATTGATTTTCAGAACAAAATTATGGATATTGGAAATCATAATATTGGAGATTTTAATTATGTTTTAACGGATGCAAGCAACCCGTTTCTTGGAATTTATGGACATTCAAGCAGTTCAAGTATTCAACCAGGATCTTCCAGTATGAATATTTATTTGCCAGAACTTATCAATGGTTTGTGTTATTATGTGGAATTATATTATTCAAAAAAGGCTCCGGAATTTTTTAATAAAATTCAGGTTATTGATTATACCGATGTATATAAAAGGAATAATGAAAATTAAAAGACTATATACCCATTCTACAAAGGATGGGTATTTTTCTATTCTTGAAATGTTTTTATCCATATATAGAAAAAGTTGAATAATTTGGAACAAGATGTATGAGGATATTTGATATGATTATAAATAATTCCAGACAAATAAATAGACAAGATTACTCAAATAAATTAGTTGAAATAATTGAACATTATTTGAATTCATTAAAGTGCTTGCAATCTTTGGAAGGTCTTCATTATTTTGTAAAATTTAAAGGCGAATTTTACTCAAAAGGAAAATTAAGGGATAAAATTGCTCAAAAAATGTCGGTTTTTGATAATCCAAATTATTCTTTAGATTTTTTACAAAAAATTATTGATAAAAAAGAAAAATTTTACGAATGGAATGTTCCAATATTCTATTTACATTTTACGGAAAATGCTGAAGAAATATTTGAAAATGATTTTAATGACGAAATAATGAACTATACGGGCGGCATTATTTCTGTTTTAGATGAACTAATGGAATTATCTCCAAACAAAGGAAATAAAATGCTTGATTTTTTGAAAAAAGAAATAGATGGGAAAAGTTCTCAACGTGCGTATAAAACTCTTTTCGAAAATCTTCAAAAAATTGATTATATAAATACAAAGAAATCTTATGGCGAAAAAATAATTGAAAAGTTTTTGAGGGAAAACAACATCTCTTATAAAACACAATTTGATACCATTCACTGTTACAATCCGGAGACCAGGGCTATTCTTCCTTATGATTTTGAAATTCCAATTTATAAAATTATTATTGAGGTTCAAGGAAATCAACATTATAAATATACTCCTTATTTTCACGAATCAGAAGAAGAATTCCATAAATTACAAGAAAGAGATCAGTATAAAAAAGATTTTGCAATCAATCATGGATATACTTTTATTGAACTGGATTATAAGAGCATTATGAATGAAGATTATATCAATGTTCTTCAAAAAATAATTAAAGAAAAAAATAAAAAAATATATGAAATAGAAGACCAAGAACGATAAATACCCATTCTTTTCAGGATGGGTATTTTTCTTTGCATTTCTATAAAATCTCAAAGAATGTCAATCCATTTCAAAGGGGGATATTATGTTGAATTATGTTGTAATATAATGTATAATGTAAAAAGAAATCAGTAAATTTGACGAAAAACAAAAAATTTCCAAACATAATATAGGTGATGGTTTATTTATCCTTGTTATTATGCAGGAAGGGGTATTTTGATTTGGAAAGATTGATTAACATTAACGAAAGTCCGGTAAAGGATTACTTAAAGGCACTCCTTAAGGACAAAACAACAAAGAAATTCATCATGTTTGCCACGACGGCTTATTCAGAGCAGTTTCCGGAAATCGAGGTTAAAACGCAGATGACTCCCGAGATCCTTTCACTTATGGAGGATAATGGCGTAGCCATTCAGCCCCGCGTAACGAAATCCCTGGAGGAGCAAGCTGAGAGAACCAAGAAAAAGGCGGAAGTGTTCACTCCCTCATGGATCTGTAATAAGATGAACAATCACTGTGACGCTGAATGGTTCGGCAGGGAAAACGTCTTTACCATTGAGAAGGATAAGGACTGGATTCCCGTGGAAGGAAAGATCGAATTCCCTGGGAAGAAGAAATGGCAGCGTTACGTGGACTCAAAACGTCTTGAGATTACCTGCGGTGAGGCTCCTTACGTCGTATCCAGGTATGACACCACTACCGGAGAGATCATTCCCATTGAGCGTAGAATTGGCATTCTTGACCGGAAATTACGTATCGTGAATGAAAACGCCCAGACCGATGAGGAATGGATGAAATGGACGATCCGTGCGTTCCAAAGCGTATATGGTTATGAGTTTCAGGGGGATAATCTTCTGATTGCCCGCATTAACCTTCTGCTGACGTTCATGGATTACGTGCAGGCAAGACTGGATCGTACTCCTACTCCCGAGGAACTGAACGTCATCGTGAATACGATTGTATGGAATTTCTGGCAGATGGATGGCATTACCGGAACCATTCCCTTTGGAAAGCCGAAGGAAGAGAATCATCAGATGACGTTCTTTGATTATGCTCAGGGAATCAATGATACGGAACCGGAATCAGTGAATTGTAAAATTTATGATTGGAGAAGGGATAACTCCCTTACTTATATCAGCATAAAGGAAGGAAAATAAAACCATGAAATTTGACTTTTGCATCGGAAATCCGCCCTATCAAGATACTACGCTTGGAGATAATAAAGGTTATGCTCCACCGGTATATGATAAATTTCTGGAAGCCGCCTATGAGATTTCAGATAAGGTTGAGATGATTCATCCCGCTCGGTTTTTATTCAATGCCGGGAGCACCTCCAAGGTTTGGAACGAGAAAATGCTAAATGATGAACATTTTAAGGTTTTGGATTATGAGGAGGATGGTACAAAAGTCTTTAGCAATACAGATATTAAAGGCGGTATTGCCATAACATTTCATGACAATGTGAAGAAATTTGGAGCAATTAAGATATTTACAAAATATCCAGAATTAAATGGAATTTTAAGTAAAACAAGATTAAAGAATCCAGCTGGCGGTATGGATACAATTTCAGTATCTCGTACTGCTTATAGGCTTACTGATAAATTCCATGAAGATTTTCCTAATGCAAAATATAAAGAAGACGAAGAAGGAAATAATATAGGCAAACTTAGTAAGGGACACGACTATGATATGTCCACTAATATATTTGATAGAATTCCGGAAGTTTTCCTAAAGGAAAAACCACAAAATTCAAAAGATTACATAAGAATTATGGGGCGTGAAGGAAATGAACGTGTTATAAAATGGATTAAAAAAATATATGTGAATGAACCAAAACCACTATATAAATATTCCATTGTTCTACCAAAAGCAAACAATACTGGAAAGTTTGGAGAGACTCTATCTCAACCAGTTATTACGGATCCGGGATTAGGAACAACCGAAACTTTTATGAGCGTTGGCTTATTTGATACGGAGCTTGAGTGTAAAAATTGCTTAAAATACATATCAACAAAGTTCGCAAGGACATTACTTGGTGTTCTTAAAACAACTCAAGATCTTACGCCTGATAAATGGCAACATGTACCACTACAAGATTTTTCATCCAACAAAGATATTCACTGGGATTTATCAGTCAATGATATAGATATTGAGCTATACAAGAAATACAATCTTTCCCAGGAGGAAATAGATTTTATAGAAACTAATGTAAAGGAGATGGCATAACATGGCTATAAAAAGCATATCAGAGACACTGCCTTTGATCTATTGCTATTCTACGCCTGGCGTCATATACCATGAAGGATGGGTTAAGATCGGATATACCGAGCAGACCGTCGAACAGAGGAATAAATACCTCAATACCGGCGGTATCAAATGGGTTGATGAATGGCATGATTTTGCCGTTTATACGGACGGATCCGGACTTACCTTCACTGATGACGATTTCAAGGCGTATTTGAAGTCAAAAGGTGTCAATAATAAGAATGAATTTGGAAACGACGGCGAATCCCTTGGAGATGAATGGTATAAAATCTCTCCCGAACAGGCAAGGGTTTATTTTGATGAGTTTAAGAAGAAGCCATCTCCCGTTAAGGTTATTCGAAATTATAGACTCCGTAACGAACAGAAACAGGCTGTTGAGGACACGTTAAGCCTTGCACAAGACAACGAAACGAAAGCTCTTTGGAATGCAAAACCCAGGTTTGGTAAATGCCTTTCTTGCTACGATTTCTGCGTAAAAATGGATGCTAAAAAGATCCTGATTGTAACGAACAGACCTGCCGTAGGCAATTCCTGGTATTCTGATTACGTAACCTATTTTGGGCGTGAATCCGGCTATTTCTTTGTAAGCCATGTCCCGGAAATCGCAAAAGAAGATCTGGTTATTGATTACCCTGATTATAAAAAGCAGGTAACTGCTCGGGAAGAATATATTGCTAAACAGGGCGGAGAAATGAAGGAAATGGGACTCATCTACTTCGTTTCCCTGCAGGACATTAAGGGTTCTCAGTATTTTGGTACTGGAGGTTATAATAAACTTAAGGAATTAACTACGATCGACTGGGATATTTTGGTTGTGGATGAGGCTCATGAGGGAGTAGATACATATAAGACTGAGGCTGCGTTCAGGTACATTACCCGTAAGTTTACGCTTTACCTGTCTGGGACGCCTTTTAAGATCATTGCTAATAATGATTTTGACGCGGAGTCCATTTATAACTGGACTTATGTTAATGAGCAGGAAGCAAAGGAAAGATGGAACGGCGAAGGTGAAAACCCTTATCAGGTCATGCCAAAACTTAGCATGCTCACTTATCGCCTGTCTAACATTATTGGCGGAGCTAATCTTGATTTTAGTGGTGAAGATACCGTTTCCGCATCTGATGACATAAATGAGCTTTTCAGATATGAAGGAAAGTTTGTTCATGAACATGAAGTTGATTTGTTTCTTGACATTATCTCAAGCGATGAAAAATATCCTTTTGGAAGCGAAGAAAGCCGTGCTGAGCTGAAGCATACATTTTGGCTTCTGCAAAGCGTAGGTGACAATGAAACGGCAAATGTTAAGGCATTGGCATTAAAACTACGTGAACATCCCGTATTCGGTCAGTACGAGATCATTGTTGCTGCCGATGACGGAAAAACCGATGAAGATGAAAGACTGGAAAATTCTTATAGTCATTATAAGCGTGTAATGCAGGCTATCAAGGATTGTGAGGACGGCGTCAGCGGAAAAAAAGGAACCATTACTCTTTCCGTAAGCTCTCTCACTACGGGAGTTACCGTTCCCCAGTGGACCGGCGTTTTAATGCTGTCCAAACGCAAGAGTGAGCAGGAATATATTCAGGCTTCCTTCAGGGCACAAAACCCTTACATTTTCAGTAAGACGAATAAGATGACCGGTGAAACAATGTTCTATCGCAAGACAAATGCATATGTATTTGACTTTTATCCGGAACATACCTTAGATATTATTGAGAAATTTGCTAACAGCCTTTATGCTGAAACCGCTAATGGCAGGGGCGATTATGACACACGTAAGGCAAACATCGAGAAACTCCTTCAGTACATGCCGATTACTGGTGAAAATGAAGAAGGAACAATGCAGCCTTATGAAGCTGACATGGTAATGTTGCTCCCGAGAAAGATCCGTTCCGAGGAAGTTGTTCGACGCGGATTTATGTGTGCTTCTCTGTTCCAAAACATCAGAATTATTTTCCGGACAACCGAATTGACAGAAACTTCAAGCAAGATCATTGATAAAATGAAGGTTTGTACGGATAAAACCTCCAAAAAAACTACGGAGGAATTCAAGGTCACAGAAGAAGAAATCGAGGAAATGCACCTTGACGAAAACGGTGAAGTAAATGTTACGGACGAATATGTGAAAGAGGAAGTTGAGCAGACCGTAACTCCGGAAGAAAAAGAAACCGTGGTTGAAAAGGTTACCGAAGACATTAAAAAAGTAGAAATTTCCGCTACTTCCAGTGGAAAAGAATTGGATGCGGAACGCGAAGCATTTGTTAATGCTTATACGCAGAATGTCGTTCAAATGGTAACGGAAGACATCAAGCAAAAGAATCCGGATGTCGTAACAAAAGCCGTTGAAAATACAATGAAACGTGAAATTGCAAAAGAGGCACGTTCTAAGGCGAATGAGTTGTATTCTGACTATGTTCACGACA
>JAEEGL013848020.1_pt1 | contig 12339 bp, 8 predicted proteins | sample 9134231 | NCBI WGS metagenome assembly JAEEGL01 (sample SAMN16246548, study PRJNA631951) | gut metagenome | biome: gut microbiome; feature: rumen; material: fiber-attached | host: Bos | place: Iran: Karaj | collected 2018-10 | reverse complement strand
TCATATACTGCTTTCGGAGCGGAGTCGTAAAAATTGTCATGGGTAATCTGCTCTATTTCCGCGAAGGTGTTCGTAGTCGAATCAAACTTTGTAATGTATACCTCCATCGAACGTGCATAATCGACTGCGCTGTCCATTTCCCTGTCGCTTTCGCGGGACGTCCAGGTCACAATAACACCCGACCCGGCGCGGCAGAGGCTGGGGGAGAAGTCGGCGGTGCCGTCGTCCTGTATGATCTCAGGATGGCTCCAGGTATCGGAGTGGACGTCATACAGCATATACATCAGCGCGGTGCGGTTCGCGTCGTTTCGCGATTTGTCGTCGTCGAGATATACAAGCAGTACCTTGTCACCGAGATCGATTAACTGAGGCTCTGGGTCGTCATATACGTCCGTTATCAGATCGCGCGATATTACCTTGTTGTATGCGCTTTCAAGGCGCGTGCTTTCGTTTGCGACCCATTTTGACGGCGCGGCGCTTCGCGGCTTAAGAACTGGCGCTGCCTCGGCATTCGAAGAAAGCGCGGCTTCGTTTTTCTTGTCCAGATTTGTAAGATCCTTAAAGTATCCCGCCTCGTACAGAACGCCGCTTAAAGGCGTGGGTACGGGGATGGAGAACAGCACTGCATCAAGCCAGAATTTGATTGCGCCGGTAGCCCTGAATCCCGTTGTGTGGAAATCGGGGTAAGTTCTCTTTATATTCGGCGAGACGATGAAGTACATCGCGAAGTTAAATCCGCCGCGTACTCCGACAACGCCGCAAAGACCGACTCCGGCAAATGCATTTGCGTCAAATGTTGTTCGGAAGGTGAAATCCCAGCTTAAGTCATCGAGCGGCGTCACTCCGCTTTTAACGTCTTTATAGCTCAGATTGTTGTTGCCCTCCGCGCCGAATTCGGCGATAATCGCCAGCGTTACGTCGCCGCCCACATATACGGGGACGCCTGCGAACACCATATAGTACGTATATCGGCAGTAACCCGATATTCCCACGTAGACGCCCGCGCCGCTGAACATAAAGGTGTCAATGGCCTGTCCGGAGGGCCCGTCGGGATTCGTGTCATGATAAATCTTAAAATCAAGGTACACGCCCGCGAATGGGGTAACACTCCAGACGGAGAGACCGAGCCCCATTTTGCCTATCTTGTTTTCGGAGCCGAAGTCTTTTACCATGCTCTCCATGTCCGAGAACCCGTCTTTGAAATTGGTAAGATCGTAGACCTTGCCGGTATCCGCCGTTTTCTGGCCGGAGCCGTCATATATGTTGCCCCATTTTTTAAGGAGCGCGCCGAAACCGAGGCGCATGCCTCCGGGAATCTCCTCGATGCTTAAATTAAAGCCCTTTATGTTTATATTCGTAAGCAGAGAGCCTATTATGGGGAGCTTGAAGTCCGCTCCGTCCATGGTGGGAGTGATGTTGTAATCGGGCGTTTCCTGCGGGTTTTCTTCAACGAAATACTTGCCGGTATTGAGCGGCGCATATATTGTATGCTGAAGGGTATCGGGCGTAACGGTGTTAAATCCCGTTATATTGCCGTTCGCGTCCAGAACAGGTTCCTCGGCTGTACCGTTGCCTATGACGCGGTCGGTGGTTATCCGAACGTAAAGCAGGTCGGAATCGCTGTACTGGTTCCTGCGTCCTTTTGCAAGCGCCGCAGACGCGGTCCATACGGAAGCGTCGTTTTTGTCCTGTTTACCTTCCACGACGTACTTTTCCGAATGAGTGGTGGGGTCGATAACTATGAACTCAAGGCTTTCCACCTTTTCATATCTCGTTTTTCCGTCGCTGTCGGTATAAGGCACGCCCTGAGCCGGGTCATATCCGCGGTAGTTTATTGTTGCCGTCCAATATGCAATGTCGTCGGCTATAAGTATCCTGCTGCTGTATACCTGATTTACGTCGCAGTTTACGACCGACTCAACGTAGGGGCCGCCGAGATCCTTTGTCCTTAAGACTGTTTTGCCTATATTTATTTGGGATGTGCCGCTTGTGCTCAGGCTTATGTCCTTATATTCCGTGTTGCCGCCGCCTCTTAAGGCAATACGCACACAGGTTGAGTCAGCGGCATAAAATGGCATGGTGGTCAGGCTGCCGTTGTCGTCGGTTATGCCGTAATGGAGAGAGTCGACAACGACGAACGTATTCTTCGCCGGATACCAGGCGGTATTTACCGCGTCGTTGGAATTTAAGCTGTCTTCGCAGTATACGGTGCCGGAAAGCACATAGGGCGTTGAAACCGCTGTTTTTGCTTCAAGATATACGACGTTTTCGCTTTTCAGCGCGCGGGACTCAAAGGGGAAGTCGTTCTGCGAGTAGGACACCTTTGAAAATACGGGTTTCCACACGGGAACATACTTCTGATTATTCGTCTTTGCGGAAAGCGTATAATATTTGTTTAAATCAAACGTGCCGTCATCGCTTGTAGCGATGATATAGTCCGTATATTGTCCGTTCACCTCGCTCGGACAGGTGAACACGCCCTGCGCGGTATCAAAATCCTTCAGATTTGCAGTGGGTACTCGTACTATGAGGCGCATATCCTCACGCTCTGAAAATACCGGAGCGAGTGTTGTGTTCGCATCCGTTATGCTCATGCTTACATACTCCGCATCGCCCTTTCGGTTGTATGTTATGCCTGTGTCGGAGTTATTAAAGCCCTTCCAGATGTACTGATTTGTATAATCGGGCGTTATCTTTGCTCCTATGGAAATATAGTCGCCCAGATGCAGGTTATACTTGCCGGAGGTGTTGTCCGAAAAAGGAGCTTTGGCGGTAATATCGGCTCTCGCGTCCTTTGTCACCGTAACGGTCGCGTCTATATTTGAAAGAATGGGCTGAACCGTAAACGCGCCCTTAAGTCCGTGGTCGCCGTTTTTTATATATCTTATATACGAATCATATCCGCGTAAAAAATCCTCGGTAAGCTCAAAGCTTGCGCTCGTGCCGTTGGATTTTACGCCGCTTATCTTCCATTTTTTGCCGTCGGAGCTTATGAGATTTATGCCCGTTATCCTTACAAGGGGGTGCGCCTCTATGTTTTTAAGAGAAACGGTTATCATTTCCCCGGTATGGGTAACGAGCGTGCCCGTGCCGGTGTTTGATGCGTTTTCAAGCACGGTGTCACACTTGTTCTTATATTCGTTTATGGCGGTCGCGCTGACCCGTTCGCCGTTCTCGTTTATAAACTGCACGGGTTCCGCGCCCATAAGGGAGACCTCGAAGGGACGAAGCACAGGCTTTATCGAATAGAGATTCAGCTTGGGGCTCCTTGCAAGAAAAGCGCCGGAGCGTCTGAGCTCAAAGCCTACGTAGCCCGCGAACTTGTCGTTTACAAAATACGTGCTGGTCGTTCTGCCCCATCTGTCGTCATCAATGCTTGCGATTTCCTTCCAGTCGTCGCCGTTCCAGTTATATACCCACGTATACGCCCAGCAGGGCTTGCTGGAGGAAAGCGACCAGTCTATCTGCCAGCCGCTGATGCCGCGCTTGTTGCCGGCGTTAAAGTAGTTGAAATACTGCCAGTTGGTATATGAATCGTACATGCTTCCCGTGGTCTCTATCTCCCAGTGGTCGTTTACCCACTTGGAATGGCCGGAGGCGATGCGCTGATCTTTTGCGCATGCGGAAAGATCCATGGCAGGGCCCACCTCAACGCTGGAGGTGCTGTATGCAGCCTGAAGCGTGGCGGAGGCTTCATCCTCGGGCAATGAAGAAGAATCGAAGCTCTTGTCACCGGGAGCGATTATGCCCACGGCTTCGCTTTGGTCGCCTATAACGCATCCGGAGGGGGAGGAGAGCTTTATTTTAAAGCTTACCGGCTCCGTAAGGCCGTCGCTTCGCACGGGGATGTTTACATGGCGTTCCTTTAAGCCGAAGGGGAACTGGAGCTTTGAATGCACCTCGGAGTAATTGTCGCCCTTAACGGCGGTAATGTCCTCCGTGTCGATATAAAGCTCGAATACATTCGAAATGTCGCCGGTGCGCTCCACGTAAACGGTGATAAAGCCGTCCTCGGGATGATATTCGGCGGCGCTGAACTGTACGGTGGATGGAACGTATTCCTCATCGTCGATGATGTTCAGAGTAAAGCCGCTGTAGCCTTCGGAAACGAGGGCGTTCTCCTCGGCGGAAAGCTTAAGGAAAGCGCGGCGGTCGCCGTCGCTGTCGTAGTTGTTTTTGGGAGTTATCTCAATGTATTTCTCGGTCTCGCCCTCGGCGAAGTCAATTACGAGATACGCGCTTTGAAGAGCCTCGTCAAGCTCCTCCTGGCGGTTAGTAAGATAGGGAGCGTTTAACTTCGCGTCTCCGCCGCTCATGGGCGTTTTGTCGCTCTCAAGTCCCGTGGCGTTGGCCTTCGCCTCCAAAAGAGACATGGAGCCTGTGGTTACCTCACCGTCCGGGGCAGACACAACGACAGGCTCGGAGGTCTCTCGAACGTCCGAGACAGAAGCGTCATCCGCTGTATCCGCGCCGTTTGCGTCGTCGACCGCGTCTTCGGAGGGCGCATCGGCGTCCGTCACATCGCCTGATTCGTCCTGAGCGTCGGACAAATAAGACTCGGGCGCCGTTTCGGCTATCGCGTCCATCTCGCTTTCAAGCAGCGCCTCGGCGATATCCTGCGCCTCGTTTCCTATCTCGGCCATCTGCTCATCCGTAAGCTGCACTTCCGCGTTCGGGTCAATGCTGCCGTCAACGATGGCGTCGGAGTAGTTGTATTCCTCTATGGCGTCCTCGTTTTCAAGCATTACATCGAGCATGGACTTGCTTTGGCGGGCATTTTCAACTTTTCCTTCAAAAAGTCCCGCGTCAAAAAGGCTGACGGTGTAATCCTTCCCGTAGGAAGCCGTCTGACCGAGCATGGTAAGACGCACCTTTGCCGCATCTGACGCGTCGCCTCGGCGCGCTATCTTTAAAAGATAGCCGTGTCCGGACGACTCGTAAAGCTCGGCGCCGCCGGAGGCAAGATAGAACATGCCGTCGGTCACGATGCTTTCGTCAATCTCGGTCTCCGGTAAATACTCGGGCGCATCCTGCGCAAATGCGATGGGCTGAACGGCGATGACAAGCATAGCCGCCGCAAGGATAAAGCTGAGAAGCTTCCTTGTCTTTTTTTTCATGTGAAATCACTCCCCGCAGATAAACTTAATCAATCTCTTAACAGTTTTTTCAGGCCTGCCGCCAGACCCTGCTGAGATAGGGGATACATCTTGAACTCGCGCTCTATTGCGCGCCGGGACTCGCTTTTTATGTTTATAAGGCTGTGGAAGGAGGGGTTAAGCCACACGGAATGGGGATACCTTTTCTTTATGCGCCTGAGCCACTCGAGGCCGCTGGAGTTTTCGCCCGCGTCGTAGCTGTAATAGCTGCGAAAGTCAAGCTCGTCCAGCGACATGAATGCGTCGCCCACCAATATAACCTTATAGTCCGAGGAAATGTTTTTGAGCACGCGCTCGGTTTTTATGAACTTTGTGGGATCAAGGGTGGGATCCGTATACAGCCGCGCATAAACGCAGTTGTGGAAGTAATACACCTTCAGATCCTTGAAATGGTTGCTCTTCGTGGCCGCCTGGAACAGCATGCTGCAGAGCCTGCTGTAATACTCCATGGAGCCGCCGGAGTCTATAAGCAAAAGAAGCTTTACGGTGTTCTTTCTCGGCCTTCCGTATACTATCTTAAGATTGCCCGCATTGTCAGACGTTTCGCGCACAGTCTGATTTATGTCGAGCTCGGTCTTCGGCGCGTCTATGCGCGACGAATACTGTCTTAAAAGCCTGAAGGCCATAACGAACTGGCGCGTGTCGAGGGTGTTGTCGTCGCTCCAGTCGCGGTATCTTCGCTGGCCCGCAACGGCCATAGCGCCGCCGTGACGTCCTTCTCCCGCGACTCTTATGCCCACGGGCGCCGCGCCGTTGTGACCGAAGGGGCTTACGCCTCTCGTGCCTACCCAGAACTTGCCCTTGTTGTGCTCCTTTTTCTGCTGGGTAAGACGCTCTTTTAGCATCTCTTCCATGCGCTCAAGCGTAAGGTCCTCAAGCCACGCGGAACGCTTATGGTTGATCTCCGTCGTCTTGACCTGGGGACGGCTCAGCCATTTTAAGAATTCGGGCGGTATCTCGCCCGGGAAGGGAACGTCCTTGAAATAATCAAGAAAAGCCGCGTCGAACTTGTCGAAATTCGACTCCGTTTTAACGAGGATGGAGCGGCAGAGATAGTAAAATCCCGTAAAGCTCGACCCGCCCAGCCCCTTGTCGAGAGCCTCGGTGAGCGTCATCCATTCGTTCAAAGAAACGGGAAGCCCGCGCGATTTCAACAGGTAAAAGAAAGGTTCAAACACAAAAAAACCTCCAATATCAGCCGAGTTTCGCGTGCATCAGGTCGATATCCTCATTTTTCTTCAGAAGCACGCCGGCAAAGGGTATCGTTTCGCGTATCTTGTCGTCGGGGATGCCCGCCGCCCTTATTGCGGCAATCCAGTCGATGACCTCGGAGGTCGAGGGCTTCTTCTGTATGTCGGGGATGGAGCGAATCCAGTAGAACGCCTCCATAACGTGGGTGAGGATGTTCTCCTCAAGATCGGGATAGTGTACCTTCACTATCTCGCGCATGAGCTCCTCGTTCGGGAACTCGATGTAATGGAATATGCAGCGGCGAAGGAAAGCGCCGGGCAGCTCCTTTTCCGCGTTTGAGGTTATAATAACTATGGGGCGGTGCTTTGCCTTTACGGTTCTGCCCGTCTCGGGGATGTAGAATTCCATCTTGTCAAGCTCCCATAAAAGGTCGTTCGGGAACTCAAGGTCGGCCTTGTCTATCTCGTCGATAAGAAGCACCTTCTGCTCGTCGGAATCAAAGGCCTCGCCCAGCTTTCCGAGGGTGATGTACTTCTCGATATCGTCAACGGTGTTGCCGCCGAACTGGCTGTCGTAGAGGCGCTGTACAACGTCGTATACATAAAGACCGTCCTGCGCCTTCGTCGTCGATTTTATGTTCCATATTATAAGCTCCATGCCGAGAGCCTTGGAGATTGCCTGCGCCAGCATAGTCTTGCCGGTGCCGGGCTCGCCCTTTATAAGAAGGGGCTTTTCAAGCGCCATTGCTATATTGACTGCATCCGTGAGTTCCTTGGATACAACATAGTCTTCGCTGCCTTTAAATTGCGTAAATTCCATTTGCTTACCACCTTTATACATATTTGATTTAATTATAAAATGCGCGGTATTAAAAAGTCAACAATAAATGGGTATTGTTAAAAAAACGCGGCAGGCGGCATTTAAAATGAAATATTTATATACTAAACCGCTGTTTTATGGTAGAATAATTTTTAAAATAAGTCTTTTTTGGGAGGATAGCCATGTTTTCCGGAAAAACCGTTGTAATAGGGATAACAGGCGGCATCGCCGCTTATAAAATGCCTAACCTCGTAAGCATGCTCGTAAAGCAGAACGCGAACGTGCGCGTAATTATGACCGAGGCGGCAGAGAAGATAGTATCGCCCATACCGATGGAGAGCCTGAGCAAAAACAAGTGCCTTATAGACACCTTCGACCGCAATTTTACGATGGAGACGGAGCATATCGCCGTGGCCGACGCGGCGGACGTGCTGCTTATAGCTCCCGCCACCGCGAACACCATAGCGAAGCTGGCCTGCGGCATAGCCGACAATATGCTCACAACAACCGCGCTGGCCTGCAAATGCACTAAAATGATAGCTCCCGCCATGAACACGGCCATGTACGAAAACCCAGTGACGCAGGACAATCTTATGAAGCTTAAAAAATACGGCTGGGAGATAATAGACCCGGTGGGCGGAAGGCTTGCCTGCGGAGCCGTGGGACTTGGAAAAATGGTGGAGCCTCAGACGCTGTTTGAATATATCGAGCGCGCGCTTTCAATAAAGCGCGACCTTTCGGGAAAGAACTTGATAGTTACCGCCGGCCCCACAAGGGAGGCGCTCGACCCCGTAAGATATATAACGAACCATTCGAGCGGCAAAATGGGCTACGCCATCGCAAAGCGCGCAGCACTCCGAGGCGCGAACGTAACGCTCGTAAGCGGCCCCGTGTCCATAGAGCCGCCGCTGGGCGTGGAAGTGGTTGACATAATATCCGCTGAGGATATGTACAACGCCGTTGTAAGCCGCTTCGACCGGGCCGATATCGTTATAAAGGCGGCGGCCGTAGCCGATTACAGACCCGCGGTCAGGGCGGAGGACAAGATAAAAAAGAGCGACGGCGACATGAAGATAGAGCTTGAGCGCACGAAGGACATAATAGCAACGCTCGGCTCCATGAAGCGTGAGAATCAGTTTTTGTGCGGGTTCTCCATGGAAACGAGAGACATGGTGGAGAACTCGAAAAAGAAGCTTGTAAAGAAGAACCTCGACATGATAGCCGCGAACAACGTAAAAGTGAAGGGCGCGGGCTTTGCGGGAGACACGAATATACTCACCGTCATAACGAAGGACGGTGTGAGGGAGCTTCCGCTCCTGTCAAAGGAAGAGGCCGCCGACGTGCTTCTCGACATGATAGCCGAAAAGATGGGACTTTAAATGGACGAAAGATTTATATTCAGAAAAATAGAAAAGGAAGAGCTGCCCGCAATGTTCGAGCTTATAAAGTCGCGCATACGCTGGATGGACGAGGTGGGCATTGAGCAGTGGAACAAGACGCATTACACCGACGTTTATCCCATGTCGTACTACGAGGGCCACAGAAAAGACGGGCGCGTGTTCGTACTTATGGACACCTCGGACGGCACGATGGCGGCGGCCGCGGTTATAAAGACGGAGGACGACCGCTGGCCTGAAAACGACGTGCCGGCCTATTATCTTCACAACTTTGCCTCCGATATAAAGAAAAAGGGCTCGGGCTCCGTGTTCCTTTCTCATATGGAAGAATACGCAAAGTCGCAGGGGATGGCATATATGCGCCTCGATTCGGCGGTGGGGAACCGCCCGCTTGAGGATTACTACACCGCAAGGGGATACGTGCCATGCGGAACGTGCGTGGACGGCTTATATGAGGGAATACTCAGGCAGAAGGCGCTTAAAAGCTGACGGACGGCTTTTTTTACTGAAAAGTATTGAAAAGCGGACAAGTCTTATGTATAATAGTTTACGCGCAAAAAACGCGATGATAAAACGGTTTGGAGTATTGACAGAATGAAGACTTCGGCTATAATGAGACAGACAGACAGACAGACAGACAGACAGACAGACAGACAGACAGACAGATAAAGCTGTCTTCTTTTGCGCGCGCATAAATGTAAACAGAGAATATTTAGACTCTTTTGGGCATAGTATCAAAGCAAACAGGCTTTGATGCTGTCCCTTTTTGCGTTTCCCGAAAAAGGGGAGACGGAGCATAAATACGAAAGGAATAAAATTTATATATATTCCCTAAAACAAATTCAAGGAGGAAAAAGAAAATGAAAAAAGGTTTGAAGATCCTGGCGCTTGTGCTTGTGTTCGCAATGTGCGTATTCGCATTTGCGGCTTGCAGCAGCCAGAAGGCTGAGGATACCGCAGAGCAGGCACAGGATCAGGTTGAGGCTGCTGTTGACGATGCAGAGGCAGCCGTTGACGACGCGGCATCGGCTGCTGAAGATGCAGCACAGGCAGTTACGGGCGACGTTTGCGACACCGGCGCGTTCTCCGTTACCGTACCCGCAGGCTGGAAGGCATTCCCCCAGTCCGACCCCAATAAGCTTAAGATCTACAAGGGCGCATCCAGCGAGGACGACATGTACACCAAGTCCGGCATCGACCTTACTTACAGCGCAAGCGGTTCGTATTACCTGGTAACGGGCGTATTCGATTCCTATGAGGAAGTTGACGCTCTTACGATAGGCGACCGCACCTGGAGCGGCGCTGCAGGCGCATACAGCTCCACGAAGAACCTCACGTCCTTAAGCACCGTTGAGGGCGACGGCTACTTCGCAGCTGACGTTTGGGATGTATCCGGCGAGAACATCTCCGTTGACGACGCGGACGTACAGGCTATCCTTTCGAGCCTTACGGTTGACGCAGCCGAGTAAGATAAATCGGTTTTTTCCTTTCAGATATTGTGTTCATACGAAAAAGCGCATGCCCCACGCATGCGCTTTTCGTTTATAATAAAAGCCCGCCGAAAAGGCGGGCAGTTTTTTATGTTCGTTTTGTATTCGGTACGGCGGATAACCTACTTATTCATATTATACAATCTGTCAAGGCCGCGAAGCAGAAGATTTTCATCATAGATTATTTCACGTCTGCAGTTCGGCACAACGTACTGCGCGAGGCCGCCCGTTGCGATAACGGTGGCTTTTTCGCCTATCTCGTCCTCAATGCGCTCTATCATGCCGTCCATCATGGCGGCCGCGCCGAAGATGCTTCCGCTCTTCATGCAGTCGACGGTGTTTCGGCCTATGCAGCTTCCGGGCACCTCAATGGAGACCTTGGGAAGCTGAGAGGTGTTGGAGCTTAAGGCGTTAAGCGCAAGCCTCAGTCCCGGCACGATGACTCCGCCAAGGTAGCGTGAGTCTCTGCCGACTACGGATATCGTCGTAGCCGTGCCCATGTCGATAACAACGGCGGGCAGGGCGTAATCGGATGCCGCCGCGACAGCGTCGGCAATAAGGTCGCTTCCGAGCTGCGCGGGATTGTCGATGTCTATCGTAAGTCCCGTGTTTAAGCCCGCGCCCACGATAAGGGGATCGATGCCCGCGAGCTTCTTTACCGCGCCCGTCAGAGCCGACTTTATGGGAGGCACAACGGAGCACACGATGGCGCCGTCTATCTTCTTATAGTCCACGTTTCCCACGTCCATGAGCTGGCGGAACGCTATAAGATATTCGTCCTCGGTCTTGCTCGGGTCCGTCGATACACGAAACACCTTGATTATTTTCTCGTTTTCAATAAGCCCGACAACGATATTTGAATTGCCGGCGTCGATTGCCAAGAGCATGATATTATCCTCCGCGTTCTAATTTTTCGCAAACTGTTTGCCGAAAGCCTTTAAAAGCGCCTTTCCGATAAGCGTAACGAGAATTGCCGCGGCTATCGCCTCGGGTATGCCCGAAGCCGTTACGGTAGCCATGACCAGCGAAAAAACAGCGGTGAGAGCCACGTTTCTCGCCTCGGCGTATTGCTGTGCGAAAAGCACGTAAATGCTGCCCATAACGAGTATCGTATTCGTCATAGAACCGATAAAGCCTACGATGGGGAGCGCGGCGAAGTCGTTCATCTTTGTGCGGGAAAACGCTCTCCATACCCAGCCTGCCACAACGCCTATAAGTATGCGGCAGCCGACGGCAATCCATACGGCCTTAAGCGCGCCGGGGATGCCCGTGGTGCTTAAAAAAGGCGAAAATGCAAAGGAAAGCAGGGTAGGAGCCATGGTGTTGCTTACGAGCGAACAGATACCGAACACACCGCCAAGGATGGCGCCCGCCAAAGGGCCGAGAAGTATCGCGCCGATTATAACGGGGATATGGATCGTCGTCGCCTTGATTACGGGGAGCTGTATAAGTCCCAAAGGCGTGTTCGCAAGAATGATGATAATGGCGGCAAGCAGCGCTACGCCGACCATCCAACGGGTCTTGGATCTTACAGCAGTGTTACTCATAATAATTCGACCTCCTTGCTGCTGCCCCGGTGCGGGTGCAGCGCAATATTTTTGTGAATTACCGAATACGCTTGTATTGTACAATGTAAGTACAAAATATTCAAGTACTTTGTGAAAAAAATAATTAACAGATTGTAAACATTGAAAAAGCCGCATGGCTGCGGCTTATATCCTTATTATTATCGGCTCGTGACCCACGGCGGGGAGGAATCGCTTCATTATATCCTCGGTCTTTATTTTAAGGCTCGTGGTGTTCTCGCAGGGGTGGCAGCCGATGTATTCTTCTTTTATAACGTCCTCGTCTATGATGAGCTGAACATTGCCATCACGGTCGTTCATAAGCCCCATGATGCTCACGCTGCCGGGGTGGAGGTCTAAAAACTTCTCCATGTATTCCTCCGGGGCGAAGCTCAGCCGCGATATGCCGAGCTGGGGAGACACCTTGCTCGTCTTGAACGGCTTTCCCGCGGGCATCATAAGAAGGTAGAACTTCGTGCGCTGCCTGTTTGAAAGGAACAGGTTCTTGCATATCATTATGCCGAGCGTCAGGTCCACGGTGTGAAGCTCGTTCATCGAGCGGGCGCGGTTGTGGTCGGTGCGCTCATATTGGATGCCAAGCTCGTCGAGCTTGTCGTATGTTCTTATCTCTCGTTCGCTCCGTCCCGTCGTGTCGGCGGGACGTCCCTTGAAAATTTCCATGTAACGCCTCCGGGGTATTTATATTTTTGCGGCGCTCACG
>JAEEGL012463983.1_pt1 | contig 12339 bp, 4 predicted proteins | sample 9134231 | NCBI WGS metagenome assembly JAEEGL01 (sample SAMN16246548, study PRJNA631951) | gut metagenome | biome: gut microbiome; feature: rumen; material: fiber-attached | host: Bos | place: Iran: Karaj | collected 2018-10 | reverse complement strand
TCATGGCATCTCCCACTTCTACGGGGGTTCCGAAGCTTGGGTATCCTGCAAATTTCTTGCTGTCATTGATAAATATGGTCTCCTGATTTATGACTTTTACATCAAAGTTTTCCAGATAATCCGTCATGTTTTCAAAGAGATGGTCGTAGTTGTATGTTCCGTCCTTTTTCTGACCGGATTTTAATATATTCTCATGGATCAGTGCATCACCCACTGCTGCCAGGGTAACTACCTTTTCTTCCTCGACCGTTACTTTGCATTTGAGTTTCTTTGTCTTCGTGGTCTCACTTTCGGGGTCGGTGTAGGTAACAGTCGCTGTGATGACTGCCTTTCCCTCTGAAAGGGCGGTGACTTTTCCCTTTTTTGAAACCGTCGCCACTTCTTCATCAGACGAATCCCATGTGAGCTTCAGGTCGTTCCCCTGTCCGGTCAGTGTCACGTCGTCTCTCGTGATCTCGAGCCTTAGTTTATCCCCGGGTTTTAGTACTGTTTTTTCACAGTTTATAGTATACTCCTCGGCAGCCCTGACACCTCTCGTTTCTGTGAAAAACCCCAGAAAACACAGACCCAACGCTAACACTAATAATGATTTAATAACTCGTTTTAACATCCTCTCCACCTCTTCTTTTTCTTCTCGGTAAAAATTATCCCCAGGGTACCTCCAACTTACTTCGTCTAAATATACCTACCAACCTAAATATATTCACCTCATCCGGCTGCTTCGCAGCCACCTTCCCCTTTATAGGGAAGACCTGGAGCAGTTCGTACCATAAGTTGAGGACAAAACAAGGTTTTAACCCTAACATAATTATATATAAATAGAAAAAAATTACAAGAAAAAAGAAGAGACCTGTTACAGTCTCTTCTTGAAATCATATTTAATTCTTTTGTTCCTGCGGATTATTCGTCATCACTGCCCATATCGTCAAATGAATCATCGTTCAGTTCTTCATCATCGAACTCCTCGAATTCATCATCCTCGAAGCTGTCAGCCATGTCGTAATCCTCGCCTAACAACTCGTCATCCTCATCGTCATCCTCGTTGTCATAGTAAACAGCGTCGGAGTCATCCTTCCTGTTTCTGTTCTGCTTTGCCAGGAACTGCTCATTCAGTCTGTCTGCCTTCTGCTTCTCCTCGAACTCGGCGTCGGTACTGAGGTTGATCTTGCGATATGCCTTCATACCTGTTCCGGCAGGAATCAGCTTACCGATGATAACGTTTTCCTTAAGACCGAACAGCTTGTCGACGCTTCCGCGGATAGCTGCATCTGTCAGAACCTTGGTGGTCTCCTGGAATGATGCTGCTGACAGGAACGAATCTGTAGCCAGCGCTGCCTTTGTGATACCAAGGATAACGTCCTTGCCCTCTGCAGGCTTCTTGCCCTCTGCTACTGCTTTCTCATAAGCATCTTCAAATTCGAATCTGTTAACTGTGGTTCCGGGAAGCAGATCTGTATCTCCGCTCTCGCTGACCTGAACCTTCTTGAGCATCTGACGTACGATGATCTCGATATGCTTGTCGTTGATCTCAACGCTCTGCAGACGATAAACCTTCTGAACTTCCTCGATCATATAATCCTGAACGGCTCTCAAGCCCTTGATCTCCAGGATGTCACGAGGATGGATCGAACCTTCTGTCAGCTCATCACCGGCTTCGATATTCTGGCCGTTCTGAACCTTGATATGTGAACCGTAAGGTATGGTATATGTCTTTGCATCTACTGAACCGTCTTCGTTTACACGTGATACAACAACTTCTCTCTTGTTATTGTTGTCTTTCTTGTTTCTGGTCTCTTTAATCGATACAGTACCTGCGATATCCGAGATGATAGCAAGTCCCTTAGGCTTACGAGCCTCAAAAAGTTCCTCGACACGGGGAAGACCGTGTGTGATATCATCACCGGCAACACCGCCCATGTGGAAGGTACGCATCGTACGCTGTGTACCGGGCTCACCGATACTCTGTGCTGCGATAACACCTACAGCCTCGCCGACCTGAACAGGCTCACCTGTAGCCATGTTTGCACCGTAACACTTAGCACAGATACCGATTCTTGAACGGCATGTAAGTACTGTACGGATTTTAACCTTAGCTTCAAAGCCTTTTTCTTTTATAGCCTTTGTCTCTACGATTCTTTCAGCACGCTTTGATGTGATCATATGGTTCTTCTTTACGATGATCTCACCATTGTCATCATACATATCTTCGCATGCGAAACGACCGGTAATACGCTCTTTAAGTTCCTCGATAGCTGACTTCTTCTCGTCACCTTCCTGAACTTTTTCTGTGATGGCTCTGACTTCCATACCGGGAATGACCTCAGCACCTTCACAGCAGTCATTTTCACGGATGATCTGATCCTGGGCAACATCAACAAGACGTCTGGTCAGGTATCCTGAGTCGGCTGTACGAAGAGCTGTATCGGAAAGTCCCTTACGAGCACCGTGAGCTGAGATGAAGTACTCCAGAACGTCAAGACCTTCACGGAAGTTAGCCTTTACAGGCAACTCGATGGTCTTACCTGATGTATCCTGCATCAGTCCACGCCATCCGGCAAGCTGCTTGATCTGATCCACGGAACCACGGGCTCCTGAATCTGCCATCATGTTGATATTGTTGTATTTGTCAAGACCTGCCATCAGCTTGGCCTTGATCTCTTCATCGGCTGCCTTCCAGATTTCAAGTACCGACTTATGACGGTTCTCTTCGGAAGCCTCGCCTCGTAAATATGCATAGTTGATATCTTCAACCGCTTCTTCAGCCTGAGCGATGATAGCTTTCTTTTCGGGCGGAACGGTCATGTCCGAAATGGAAACAGTCATGGCTGCCCTGGTAGAATACTTGTAACCCAGTGACTTAATAGCATCAAGTGTCTCAGCGGTCTTGATAGCTCCGTGATTGTTGATACACTTCTCAAGGATTCCTTTGAGCTGCTTCTTCTTTACGAGGAAGTCAACTTCAAGGTCAAGGAAGTTTTCTTTCTTTGATCTGTCAACAAATCCCAGATCCTGTGATATAGCCTCGTTCAGGATGAGACGTCCGAGGGTTGCGTCTATAACCTTCGAAATCTTCTCGCCTGTAGCAGGCCAGATACCCTCACGGCGAACCTTGATAGGTGACTGAAGGGTAATATATCCGTTCTCATATGCAAGGATTGCCTCAGCGGTATTCTTGTAGAATGTCCCGGCACCCTTGTCTTCGTCCTTCTTTAATGTCAGGTAGTAAATACCGAGAACCATATCCTGTGTAGGTACGGCTACGGGACCACCGTCTGAAGGCTTTAACAGGTTGTTGGGTGAAAGCATCAGGAATCTTGCTTCTGCCTGTGCTTCAACCGACAGAGGAAGGTGAACAGCCATCTGGTCTCCATCGAAGTCGGCGTTGAACGCTGTACATACGAGGGGATGAAGCTTGATAGCCTTACCTTCAACAAGGATGGGCTCGAAAGCCTGGATACCCAGTCTGTGCAGTGTAGGTGCACGGTTCAGCATAACGGGATGCTCATGAATGACATCCTCTAAGATGTCCCATACCTGAGTCTCCAGCTTTTCTACCATCTTCTTAGCCTGCTTGATGTTGGTGGCGATTCCGCGGGCATTCAGTTCTTTCATGACGAAAGGCTTGAAGAGCTCGATAGCCATCTCCTTGGGCAGACCACACTGATAAATCTTAAGTTCGGGTCCTACTACGATAACAGAACGTCCTGAGTAGTCAACACGCTTACCTAAGAGGTTCTGTCTGAAACGTCCCTGCTTACCCTTTAACAGATCTGAAAGTGACTTCAGGTTTCTGTTTCCGGGGCCTGTTACTGCACGACCTCTACGGCCGTTATCGATCAAAGCATCCACTGCCTCCTGGAGCATACGCTTCTCGTTACGAACGATAAGCTCGGGAGTACCTAATGTAAGGAGCTTCTTTAATCTGTTATTTCTGTTGATGATCCTGCGGTAAAGATCGTTCATATCGGATGTTGCGAAACGTCCGCCGTCGAGCTGTACCATAGGACGAAGGTCGGGAGGAAGTACAGGGATGGCCTGAAGGATCATCCATTCAGGCTTGTTGCCTGATCCGCTGAATGCTTCAAAGGTTTCAAGTCTCTTTACAATCTTCTCTCTCTTCTGTCCTGAAGACTTTTCAAGTTCTTCACGAAGATCTTTGCACTCTTTTTCAACATCTATATTCTGTAAAAGTTCATAGATGGCTTCAGCTCCCATTCCTACACGGAATGCGCCTGCCTCGGGCCACTTTTCCTTTGCTTCGTTATACTCACGCTCTGAGAGGATCTGCTTCTTCTCGAGTGATGTGGTACCGGGATCGAGTACGATGTATGAAGCGAAGTACAGAACTTTCTCTAAGTTCTTGGGTGTTACATTAAGGATCAATGACATGCTGCCATTTCCTTTAAAATACCAGATATGTGATACCGGTGCCGCAAGGTCGATATGACCCATTCTTTCACGACGAACGGATGCCTTTGTAACTTCTACACCACACTTATCACAGATGGTACCTTTGAAACGGATCTTCTTGTACTTTCCGCAATGGCACTCCCAGTCCTTGGAAGGTCCAAATATCTTTTCACAGAAAAGACCGTCTTTTTCAGGCTTAAGTGTACGATAGTTGATAGTCTCAGCTTTCTTTACTTCAGCCCTGGACCATTCACGGATCTTCTCAGGAGATGCAAGCCCGATCCGGATAGACTCATAATTAATATCCTTAACAGTATCTGTATTGTAATCTGTAGACATAATTACTTCCCTTTCCTATTTTTTTCTGTGTGTTTGTTCAAAACCTATCAGACATCGTCATCCGATGCGTCATCATAATCTCCATAAGAGTCGGTGTCATCAGTATACGAGTCGGTAATGTATGAATCATATACGTCGCCGTCACTGTTCTCGTCGCCTTCGACTACCGAATAGCCTGCGCTGGTATATTCATCATCGTAACCGTTACCGTCATTGTAAGGAAGGTCTGTACCATCTTCCCAAGCCTTACCCATGTTCTCGTTTTCTGTAACATCCTCGGTAAACTTGACTTCCTCACCGTTCTCATCATAAACGGTAACATCAAGTGCCAGAGACTGTAACTCTTTAAGCAGAACCTTAAATGATTCGGGTATACCGGGCTTCATAAGGTTCTCACCCTTAACGATGGCCTCATAAGTCTTGATACGGCCCGCAACATCATCGGACTTAACTGTAAGGATTTCCTGAAGCACGTGAGAAGCACCATATGCCTCAAGAGCCCAAACTTCCATTTCACCGAAACGCTGTCCACCGAACTGAGCTTTACCACCCAGAGGCTGCTGTGTAACAAGTGAATAAGGTCCTATAGAACGAGCATGTATCTTATCGTCTACAAGGTGATGGAGCTTCAGGTAATGCATGAATCCTATAGTAACCGCTCCATCGAAATACTCTCCCGAACGGCCGTCACGAAGTCTTACTTTTCCGTCACGCCTGATCGGTACGCCTCTCCAGTTGGCTCTGCTTGCAAGGTTCTCCTTGGTGCTCAGGTGAGCCATAACATCTTTTCCGAGAAGCTTTGAATATTTAGAAGTGAAATCTTCTGTCTTGGAATCGAACTCTTCGCCCTTTTCCTCTGCCTTCTCTGCCCATTCCTTCTTCTCATCGGCATCGAAAGGAAGATTTGCATAATCGTTTGCCATCTCCAGTGTATCCTGGATATCGCCTTCGCCCGCACCGTCGAATACGGGTGTTGAAATGTTGAATCCGAGTACCTTTGCAGCCAGGCTCAGATGGATCTCCAGAACCTGTCCGATATTCATACGTGAAGGAACGCCCAGAGGATTCAGCACGATATCAAGAGGTCTTCCGTTTGGAAGGAAAGGCATGTCCTCTACGGGAAGTACACGGGAAACAACACCCTTGTTTCCGTGACGGCCTGCCATCTTGTCGCCGACCTGGATCTTTCTCTTCTGTGCTATATATACACGTACTTTCTGGTTTACACCGGGCTGCATCTCATCGCCGTTCTCTCTGGTGAATACCTTTGTATCAACTATGATACCGTACTCACCGTGAGGTACACGAAGTGATGTATCACGTACTTCTCTTGCTTTTTCACCAAATATCGCACGGAGCAGTTTCTCTTCGGGAGTGAGGTCAGCCTCGCCCTTGGGAGTTACACGTCCTACCAGGATATCACCTGCACGAACCTCCGCACCGATACGGATAATACCGGATTCATCAAGATTCTTCAAAGCATCATCGCCGACACCTGAGATATCTCTGGTGATCTGCTCGGGTCCAAGCTTTGTATCTCTTGCTTCTACGTCAAATTCCTCAATATGTACCGAAGTATATACGTCTTCGGCTACAAGTCTTTCACTAAGAAGAACGGCATCCTCGTAGTTGTAACCTTCCCATGTCATGAAACCGATGAGAGGGTTGGAACCGAGAGCAAGTTCTCCGTTGCTGGTCGAAGGACCGTCTGCGATAACCTGGCCTGCCTTTACAGTCTCACCCTTTACAACTATAGGCTTCTGGTTGATACAGGTTCCCTGGTTGCTTCGTGTATACTTGATAAGCTTGTACTCATCACGTGTACCGTCATCCTTCTTTATGGTAATGTGTGTTGATGTTGATTTCTCTACTTTTCCGTCATTCCTTGCTACAACACATACGCCTGAGTCAACAGCTGTCTTCTGCTCCATACCGGTACCTACAACAGGTGCCTGAGGATTAAGAAGCGGAACTGCCTGACGCTGCATGTTTGAACCCATCAGCGCACGGTTAGCATCGTCGTTCTGAAGGAAAGGTATAAGCGCGGTAGCTACCGAGAATACCATCTTAGGAGATACGTCCATGAAGTCAACTCTTGTCTTCTGGAACTGTGTGGTCTCATCCTTAAAACGTCCGGATACTACGTTGTTTATAAAGTAACCGTTCTCATCAAGAGGAGTGTTAGCCTGAGCTACGATGTATCTGTCCTCTTCATCTGCGGTCATGTAAATAACTTCATCTGTAACCCTGGGGTTCTGAGGATCCGTCTTATCAACCCTGCGGTAGGGAGCCTCGATGAATCCGTACTCATTGATCCTCGCATAGGAAGCCAGTGAGTTGATAAGTCCGATGTTAGGACCTTCGGGAGTCTCGATAGGACACATTCTTCCGTAATGTGAATAGTGAACGTCTCGAACTTCGAATCCTGCTCTGTCTCGTGAAAGACCGCCGGGTCCCAGTGCGGAAAGCCTTCTCTTGTGAGCAAGCTCACCCAGAGGGTTATGCTGATCCATGAACTGTGAAAGCTGTGAACTTCCGAAGAAGGACTTAACTTCTGCAGTCACGGGCTTGATGTTGATCAGGTTCTCGGGCTTTACATTATCAAGGTCTGTGGTTGCCATTCTCTCACGTACCACTCTCTCCATTCTGGAAAGACCGATGCGGTACTGGTTCTGAAGAAGCTCTCCTACCGACTTGATACGTCTGTTGCCCAGGTGATCGATATCATCCTTGGTACCGATACCGTACTCAAGATGCATATTGTAGTTTACCGAAGCGAAGATATCTTCTTTTGTGATATGCTTCGGGATGAGGAGTGCGTTACTGCGCTTGATGGCAGCCTTGAGCTCGTCCTCGTTGTCATACTTCTCAAGAAGTTCTTTAAGAGCGGGATAATAAACAAGTTCATTGATCCCGAGTTCTTCCTTTACCTTGTCATCACACTTGAAAGGAACATGGCATGCAATATCAACAGCCATATTTGAGAGTACCTTTACCAGATGATCTGCAGTCTTTACAGTAATCGAAAAGATACCTGAATTCTGGATCTCATCTGCGAGCTGTCCGCTGATAACGGTTCCTGCCTCAGCCAGGATCTCACCTGTAGAAGAATCCACAACATCCTCTGCCAGGGTGCATCCTACTACTCTCTCTCTGAGTGTAAGCTTTTTATTATACTTATAACGTCCTACTCTTGCGAGGTCGTAACGTCTGACATCAAAGAACATGCTCTTTACAAGAGATTCAGCGCTTTCGATGGATACGGGCTCACCCGGACGAAGCTTCTTGTAAAGTTCCTTTAATCCTGCTTCATAGCTGTTCTCTTCAGCTACTTCAGCGGGCTCCTTTGCGAAAGTAGCCTCAATCTTGGGCTCCTCGCCGAACATATCTATGATCTGCTGCTTTGTTCCTACACCGAGCGCACGTAAGAATACCGTGATGGGAAGCTTCTTGGTACGGTCAACGTGTACCGAGAAAACATCGTTGGGATCGGTATCATACTCAAGCCATGCTCCACGGCTGGGTATTACCTGGCTGGTGAACAGCTTCTTACCGAGTTTATCACGGGTAATATCAAAATAAATACCGGGTGAACGAACCAGCTGGCTGACAATTACACGCTCTGCTCCGTTTATAACGAAGGTTCCGGTCTCTGTCATCAACGGGAAATCGCCCATGAACATCTCGAAATCCTTGACTACCGGCTCACCTTCACCGTCTTTATTGTGAAATCTTACCTTAACCTTAAGCGGTGCCGCATATGTCGCATCACGTTCCTTACATTCCTCAATGGTATGTTTAACTTCGTCTTTACAGAGTTTAAAATCTATAAAGTCAAGACTAAGCTTACCATTATAGTCTTCGATGGGAGATATGTCCCTAAATACTTCGTAGAGTCCTTCGGTAAGAAACCACTTATAGGATTCCCTCTGTACTTCAACGAGATTCGGCATCTCCAGGACTTCTTTCTGCCTTGAGTAACTCATTCGCACGCCTTTACCACTCTTGATAGGACGTATCCTGTTCTTTTCAATCATTGATGTGTCACCCCTTAAATATATTTGGTAAAACTTTAAAAATATGTTTGCAACAGTCGAAAAATATGCTATAATAAGTAGAAAGGGCATACTTCGACACAATCGTGCATTTTTCATAATATCATCTTTTTTGCAAGATGTCAAGCCTATTTTTTTATTTTTAAAAATACGATTAAAAAATCCGGAAAAAACCGCCTGTATCAGCGTTTTTTCCGGATTCTTTTTAACAATATTTCATAAGTATCGGAACCAGCCCGTCGTGGTCACAGTCCGTTTCGGTGATGATGTCAGCCGACGCCTTCGTAGCTTCCTGCGCATTGAGCATGGCTACACCCAGGCCCGCGGCTATGAGCATACTGTTGTCGTTCTCGGCATCTCCCGCCGCTATGGTATTCTCGATAGGGATATCCAGGTGTTTCGCAAGTTCCCGCACCGCGGTTCCCTTCCCGTATCCCTTCGGTATCAGTTCCAGATAATAAGGGGACGAATACATGGTATCGATCTCATCAGCATACTTTTTGCTTACTGCAGCACGGAAACGTTCCTGCTTTTCATGGTCGTGCAGGTCGATGCAGATCACTTTGCAGGGAGGCCCGTCGAGGTGCTCGGTCGGATCCTTACAGAAAAGGATGGGCGTGGAAACCTTCGACCGGTAATCCTGTATCTCCTCATCATCCTTAGAGGTCAGTATATATTCATCACTGTAGGTATGGACGTACTCCCCGTACTCGTCAGCCATCTCGAAAATATCTTTTACCGTCTCAAGCTTCAGTCCTACCTTAAAAATGGTCTTTTTGCTGTCACAGTCATATATCTGACATCCGTTATAGGCAGCTATAAAACTGTGCGGGAACTCCAGACCGTATTTCTTCTGTACCTTTATGGCACTGTCCAGTCCCCTTCCTGAACATATCACAAAAATATTCCCGTTATCGCAGAATTTTTTCAGTGCAGCGTATGTATCAGGCAATACTTCTTTTTTTGTATTTAACAGTGTATCATCAAGATCCGAGAAAAAAATATATTTAACCTTACTCATATGTATTCCTTCCTGTACCTGTCAAAGTCACCTCGAAAACGCCTTTAGCGTTTCCTCGATAACAAAACGATGCTCCGCATCTCTTCTGTTTTGTTATATTACCGAATAGTAGTCTAGCATATTTCTCGGAAAAACGAAAGATATTTTTATTTGCCAAACCGGTAAATATTTGCTATTATGTTACTGTTTACTCCGAAAACCATTTAAAATGGTTTCCCGACTGCAAAAATATAGGATAATGTGACAGGAAGAAGCGTTCTCATTGTCACATCAATGAAGATTATTTTAGTATAAAGAAAAACACAGGACATGTACTTTGAATAAGTGCATGTATTATATAAAAACGAGGAAAGAAAAATGATGGATGCGTCAAAATACGGGATAAGCTATTTTCCCGTAGACAAAACATATAATAAATGGGCCGCCAGGGACCATATCGAAAAAGCCCCCGTATGGTGCAGTGTCGATATGAGGGACGGCAACCAGAGCCTGATAGTCCCTATGAGCCTCAATGAGAAGCTGGAATTCTGGAAGGTTCTGATCGACGTCGGATTTAAAGAAATAGAGGTCGGATTCCCTGCTGCCAGCGAGACCGAGTATGAGTTTCTGAGGGCTCTTATAGACCAAAAGCTCATCCCCGACGACGTGACCATTCAGGTACTGACCCAGTGCAGGGAGCATATTATAAGGAAAACTTTCGAAGCCTGCGCAGGCGCACCAAACACTATCATCCACTTTTATAATTCCCTGAGCAAAGTTCAGCGCGAACAGGTATTTGATAAATCAAAAGAAGAAATAAAAGCTTTAGCTGCCAACGGAGCCAAACTGGTAAAAACCCTGTCGTCGGAATACAGCGGGAACTTCCGCTTCGAATATTCCCCGGAATCCTTTACAGGAACGGAACCCGAATATGCCCTGGAAGTGTGCAATGCGGTTCTCGACGTATTGGGCCCCGATGAGAAAAACAAAGTCATCATAAATCTTCCGGCTACCGTGGAGCTGAGCATGCCCCATGTGTATGCATCGCAGATCGAGTATATGAGCGAAAACCTGAAATACAGGGATCATGTCATACTGTCCCTCCATCCCCACAACGACAGAGGAACCGGAGTGGCAGACACGGAACTGGCTCTGTTAGCCGGAGCTGAAAGAGTCGAAGGCACCCTGTTCGGAAACGGAGAACGTACAGGAAACGTGGATATCGTGACTCTGGCACTGAATCTCTATTCCCACGGCATAGATCCCGGTCTTGACTTTTCCGACATGGACAGGATCAAAGACGAGTTCGAGAAATGCATGAGAATGAGGGTTTACGAGAGAATGCCCTACGCAGGAGAACTCGTATTTGCCGCATTCTCCGGAAGCCATCAGGATGCTATAGCAAAGGGCCTGAATTACCGTACAAAGAACAATCTTCACCGCTGGAATGTGCCATATATCCCCATAGATCCAGCAGACATAGGACGAACCTATGACGCCGATATCATAAGAGTGAATTCCCAGTCCGGAAAAGGCGGCATAGGATACATTCTGGAGAACAACTTCGGATTTACCCTTCCTTCAAAGATGCGCGAAGAACTGAGCTTCTTATGTAAAGGAATCTCGGACAGGGAACACAGGGAACTCGGTTCACAGGATATACTCTCGATATTTACGGAAAACTACCTGAACATAAAAGGATATATCAGTATCACGGACTATGAGTTTATGCCGACCGGAAAGGATATGAAAATATATATTTCTTTCATGAAAGATAATGTCGAGACTGTGATAGAAGCAGAAGGAAACGGACACTTGAGTGCCATAAGCAATGCCCTGAAAAAGCTGACCGGCAGGAAGTACATACTCCAGGTATTTACGCAGCACTCCATGCAGGGCCAGGGTTCCCAGAGTGTGGCTGCCTCATATATCGGCCTTGAAAGCCCCGAAGGAAAGATGTTCTGGGGCGCCGGAACCGACACTGACGTCATTAAAGCCAGCGCCAATGCACTCATAGGTGCATTTATACGTATGACCAGATAATAAAAAAACAGGACTATGACAGTCCTGTTTTTATTATTTACCTGATTCCCTGTTAACACGATGATATTAGGCTTCCCTTTGAGGGAAACTGTCAGCTACGATGACTAACGAACTGTTTTAATTCGTCAATCAGAACTTCACGGTTCTGGGAGCTGAAGTAAATGACGAGAATACAGCTTCCGCATCCTCAAAATACAGAACCTCTGAATTATCATCATCCTCCGAGTACATCCCCCTTAAATTAGGATAGCTGTCAAGCATATGCTTTTTAGCCTCACGTCTGTCATCGGGAATGAGCTTGCCGGATACACGGATCCATGTACCTGTAGGGCCGTCAAAAGCACATATCTCAGCCTTGGGGTTCTTATGGAGCTGCTTTGAACACTCCTTCACCTTACCGGTCTGGATATAGAGTTTGCCCTCAAAGATATCCACTGTACCAAAAGGACGTACTCTCGGCTGATCCCCATCAACCGTTGCCAGATAATATGT
>JAEEGL012061938.1_pt1 | contig 12339 bp, 14 predicted proteins | sample 9134231 | NCBI WGS metagenome assembly JAEEGL01 (sample SAMN16246548, study PRJNA631951) | gut metagenome | biome: gut microbiome; feature: rumen; material: fiber-attached | host: Bos | place: Iran: Karaj | collected 2018-10 | reverse complement strand
TCGACGCGGATGTCGAAGGGCCCGTTCTTCGTCAGGGAAGGGAGGACGTACTCGGCGATGTTGTGGTACAGGTCCGAGGACATCGGCACGTCCGAGCGGATGTCGTACCCGGCGGCGAGGGCCGTGTGGAGGAGGAGCACGACGAAGGCGTCGCACCTCTCCCAGACAAGGTACTTCCCATATTCCCCGGGAACCTCGAAGAACAGCGTCTTCGTCTCTTCAGAACGCCCGCTCCCGCCGCTGGACGAGATCGCTAGGTCGCAGGCGACCCTGGCCCTGCCGCCGACCTCGGCGTACCATATGCGGGCTATGCGAAAAGCCCCTATAGCCTTTCTTCCGTCCTCGTCCATCCTCATGCGCCTCTCGCGTCGTGCACTGTTTCCGAACCGTCCTCGGGAGCATGCGCTTATGCGTTTAAAGGAGTGCGCATCGTCACAGGCATTGGCTTTTTATCGCCGAAAAGCAAGTACAGGTCACGAGTGATAGAATGGTGACTGAACTCAATGAATCCAACTTCGACCAGTTCGTAGACTCCAACAGCCTGGCCATCATAGACTGCTGGGCGCCCTGGTGCGGCCCCTGCAGGAGGATGGGCCCCATCGTGGAGGAGCTGGCTTCGGACCTCCAGGGCAAGGCCGGAGTCGCCAAGCTAAACACCGACGAGAACCAGGCGATTGCCGTCAGGTTCAACATCAACGCCATACCCACGCTCCTCGTGTTCAAGGACGGCGTCCTCGTGGACACCCTTGTCGGCCTCAGGCCCAAAGAGGACATAATCGCCCAGCTCGGCCTTTGAACATGGACGCCGACGTCTTCGTCATAGGCTCCGGACCCTCGGGGGTCCAGGCGGCCATTCATGCGGCCAGGAAGAGAGCCTCCGTCGTCGTGGCCGGCAAGCCCTCGTCCAGCTCGATGTCGGGGACCGAGATAGAGAACTACTTCGGGTCTCCCCCGAGGCCGGGGGACGAGATCCTGGCCGAGGGGATAGCCCTCGCCAAGTCCTTCGGGGCGGCCTTCCTGGGGCAGAACGTCGTATCGGCCTCCGCGGAGGACGGGAGGTTCAGGTTCTCCATGGAGGACGGGACCGAGGTCGTCGCGAAGGCCGCGGTGATAGCCACCGGAATATCCCGCAAGTCCCTCGGGATCCCGGGGGAGAAGGACCTCTTCGGCAAAGGGGTCAGCTACTGCGCCGTATGCGACTGCAACTTCTACAGAGGCCGCAAGGCCGTCGTCGTCGGCAACGATTCGGAGGCAGCCGTCTCCGCGGAGCTGATGACACGCTACGCTTCCGAGACGCACTGGGTCGCCTGGGACGCCGAGGCCGAGGAGACGCTCGTGAGGAAGGCCGCCGAGGCCGGAGCCGTGATGCACGCGTCCAAGCCCAAGGCCATAGAGGGCGACGGCAAAGTGGAGCGCATCGTCCTGGAGGACGGGACGATCATCCCGACCGACGGCGTCTTCATAGAGCTGGGCGCCAGGTCTTCCGCCGACATAGCCATGGACCTGGGCGTCATGCCGGAGATGGACGACTCCGTGAAGGTAGGGCCAGACTGCTCCACCGAGGTCCCGGGGGTCTTCGCCTGCGGGGACGTGACCGGAAGGCCGTGGCAGGTGGCCAAAGCCGTAGGCCAGGGGTGCGTCGCCGGCATGTCAGCGGCGGACTACGCGAGGAAGGCCGAATGACCGTCGAAGACCTCATATCGGGGATGCTGAGGGAGGAGGGCGGATTCCAGAAGTCGTTCCGCGACATTCTGGACAACGAGCTGAAGATGTCCCTGAACGAGTTCTGCCAGGTGGCTGGGATCTCGCAGAGCACCATGTACAAGCTGCTGGAGGACCGCCGCGAGCCCAACCTCAGGACCGTGAGGCAGGTCATCAAGGCTCTCAAGATCATCATGAGGTCCGAGGAGAGCCGTTTCATCGCGGTCATAGCCTCCACGAACGTCGTGGACAGCCTCCCCAAGTCCGTCGACTACAACGGCACCGAGGTCACAGTCAAGGAGTATCCAGTCGGTACGGTGGAGGATGCGATCATAGCCGCCGTCCGCGCGGAGAGGGACGGGGCGCTCGGCGTGGTGTGCGCGCCTATAGTGGCTCCCACGGTGGAGAAGATACTGTCGATACCGGTGTCCCGCGTCATCCCAACGGGCAGCGTGACCCTCGCGGTGGACCGCCTCCTCGCATCTTTGTGACCTAGCGGGGGCGGCCTCTTAAGGGGAAGGCGCCCCAGTTTCGTGTTCACCTAAAAAATAAAACATCGGACGTTCTCACCTCCCCCAGGTGAGATCACTGTTCGAGATGCAGGTCGTGAGCAACACCCCCTTGGTGGGGGTTTCGGATCCGAACGTCGTGGCGGAGACGTTCCTGACGCAGATAGGGTACCTCCCTAAGGGCTACGACCCGAAGACGGACGTTTCCGGCGTCAGGGACAGCGTGCCGTACCGCATTTTCATGGAATACCTGATGACATACCCGGACAGGGCGTGGTCGGCGGAGGAGCTGGCGGCGCTTCTGGGGACTACCAAGCCCACGGTCTACCGCCATCTGAACAAGCTCAGGGCGATGGACCTGCTGGAGTCCATGGACACCGACTTCGACGGGCAGGTGCGCAAAGGGTACCGCATAAGGTTCGGGGACCTCTCCAAAGCCTGGGCGTTCGTAGAGTCCAACGTTTCCATGGCCATGGACAACTACCGCAGCACGGTGGCCCATTTCCAGGGTCTCATGTCCAGGAGGCGATAGGATGGACGACAGGTTCGACATGGTACCGGGCAGCCGTTTCGCGGTGCACCACGGCGAGGGGAACGTGACCGAAGGGGTCTTCAGGGGGATATCCGCCCTGGGAGGGGGCGTGGCGCTGGTGTTCGAGCTCGACGACGGCACTCTGCGCTACGTCAACCACTCCAGCATAGAGTTCATGGACCGCATGGGCGCCCCTCCGGCCGCAGAGGAGCCGCCTAGCACGATAGGGAACGTCTATTATGGCTGACGACCCTCGCGTCTCGGCGCTGGCCGCGGAGATCATCGCCGCCGTCAAGGACGGATCGGTGGCGGACCGCGCCTCCCTCCAGAACCTCAAGCTGAAGCTCTGCAAGAAGCACGGGCTTCCGGGGGTCCCTCCGAACTCGGAGATCCTGGCGGAGGTGGAGCCGGAGGACAGGAAGCTACTCACGCCCTTCCTTCTGAAGAAGCCCACCAGGACCATCAGCGGCGTCGCCGTGGTAGCGGTGATGACGTCCCCTCACGACTGCCCCCACGGGAAGTGCGCATACTGCCCCGGAGGGGTGTCAACCGGGTCCCCCCAGTCGTACACGGGTAAGGAGCCGGCCGCGAGGCGCGCGGAGAGGAACCGCTTCGACCCCTACCTGCAGGTGAGGGACAGGCTGAAGCAGCTCTCGGACATAGGGCACAAGACGGACAAGATCGACCTGATAATCATGGGCGGGACCTTCACGAGCAGGGAGCCCGAGTACCAGGAGCTCTTCGTCCGCAGATGCTTCGACGCCATGAACGGCAGGGATTCCGAGACGCTGGAGGAGGCCCAGAGGCTCAACGAGGCGTCCGCATGCAGGTGCGTCGGGCTGACGGTGGAGACCAGGCCGGACGTGTTCGACAGGGAGCAGATAGAGAGGGCCATGGCTCTCGGCGCCACGAGGGTGGAGCTGGGAGTTCAGATACTGGACGACGGCGTCCTGGCCGGCGTGGACAGGGGCCACGGGGTGGAAGACGTCCGCAGGTGCACCAGGGAGTGCAGGGAGCACGGGCTAAAGGTGTGCTACCATCTGATGCCGGGGCTGCCGGGCTCCTCCCCGGAGAAGGACCTGGAGCGCTTCCGCGAGGTGTTCGAGGACTCCGGATTCCGGCCTGACATGCTGAAGTTCTACACCACGCTGGTGATGGAGGGCACGAAGCTCCACGACATGTGGAAGGCCGGCGAGTACGAGCCTTACGACGTGGACACCGCGGCGGCCCTGCTCTCCGAGATGAAGTCCATCGTCCCGGAGTACGTGCGCATACAGAGGATACAGCGCGACATCCCGGTCCCCCAGATAGCCGCGGGCATAACCAAGAGCAACCTGCGCCAGATCGTGGAGGGGAGGATGGAGGCCGAGGGCAGGAGGTGCAGATGCATCCGCTGCAGGGAGGTCGGCCACGCCGGGATATCCCTCGACGACCCCGGGAAGGTCTCGCTGAACGACCTGGAGTACGAGGCCAGCGGAGGGGAGGAGCACTTCATATCGTTCGACTACGGGGAGTGGCTGGTCGGCTACGTCAGGCTGAGGCTGGACTCCCACGCGACGATAAGAGAGCTGAAGGTCTTCGGAAAGACCGCGGCCATCGGCGACGAGGGCGAGGACTGGCAGCATCGCGGGTTCGGAAGGGAGCTGGTGGCCGAGGCCGAGAGGAAGGCGAGGGAGAAGGGATACGGCAGGATCAGGGTCACCAGCGGGGTGGGCGTCAGGGGGTACTACCGGTCGCTGGGGTACGAGGAAGATCTGCCTTACATGGCGAAGACGCTCTGATAAGCTTCAAGAGCCATTCAAGACGCGCAAGCAGCATTATCGCTTCCCGATGGTTTTATCTGCACATTCCGCCAATCTCGAATCAATGATGGATGCCCCTTCTAGCTCTGCAGCCGACGACCCGGCAGTCCAAGCCAGATACAGGAGGGCTTGCGAGCTTTTCGGCTCCGAGCCGCTGTCCTCGGAAGCGATCTCCTTGCTTCGTTCAAACATCGAAAAGGGCTGCACTTCCTCCATGGTCCGCCTCGGAGTGGCGTTCGCAGACGGCGACGAAGCCCAGAGGAAGGAGTCCTTGGAGCTGTTCGAGAGGGCCGCCGGCATGGGGGATTCCTCTGGCATGCGCAATCTCGCGTATTGCTACGCCATCGGCCTCAACTGCGACAAGGACAAGGCCAGAGGGGCGCAGCTGTACGAGAAGGCGGCCGAGATGGGGAATCCCAGGGCCATGTGCAACATCGGCGTCATGTGCGACTACGGCAACGGCGTCGAGAAGGACCCGGAGAAGGCCTTCATGTGGTACGAGCGCTCCGCGAAGGGCGGATACGCCAGGGGTATGACGAACCTGGGGGAGCTGTACATGTGGGGCAGAGGGACCGCGAAGGACCTCGACAAGGCAGTGGAATGGCTCGAGAGGTCCGGAAGCCCTCGTGCGGAGTATCGTCTCGCCGAGATATTCCTGGACGAGCTGGGAGACTGCGACAAAGGCATGGAGCATCTGCGCAGGTCGGCCGAAGGCGGCTATTCCCGGGCGCTGTACCGCTGCGGCTCGCTCATAGAGGAGGAGGACCGCGGCAGAGCCTTGGAGATGTACCGTCAGGCTGCTCTCAAGAGCAACAAGGACGCCATCTGCCGCCTCCAGGAGCTGGGGGAGGAAGTGCCGGAGCCGTCCTTCAGGAGGAAGAGGGGGAAGTCCTGACATGGACCGGAAAGACGTCACAGCAACGGTTCTGGCGGCGGCAGCGGTGGCGGTGCTCTCCGCGATACTGGTATTGACGATCTTGGAGCGCAGCTCCGGAGCGCTCGAGGCCGGAGCCTTCGTCAATCGCTGCGTGTCTCTGACCGGGGTCCTGTCTTTCGTGGTGCTGATATACGGGGCGTTCATGCTGAGGGATTCGGGGTCCCCTTCGAAAAGATACGAGGAGTATGCCCGTTCGCGCGAGGACGAAGGCGACGAGGGACGGCAGAGGCCATGAGTCCCGCCCTTCAACGATGCATTCCCCCAATAGCTTTATCTTGATGTCGTCCATCTCATCGGCAGATGCCTACTGTTAGCAAAAACATGATGATCATGGGCGGCGTCGCGGCTGTCATCGTCGTCATCCTGGCAGCGATGTTCCTGCTCAGCGACTGAGAATCACGATCCGCTTGGCGTTCCTGCTCGTTACGGACTCGTATCAGCTGTGGCTATGCGATTCCATGCTGTTCAGGAGTAGAAGCCCGGGCCTTCCCATCCGTCCCTGCGCTCCTTCAGCTTCGCCTCCAGGCTCTTGTAGCTGTCCAGCACCTCCGGCTTCACCGACGGCTTCACCTGCTGAAGCGCCGCTTCGAAGTCCTCGGGGCCGACTGACGAGGCAGAATGGTCATTCCTGTAGGCGCAAAGCGCAGCTTCTCTGCAAAGCGCGGCGAGGTCCGCTCCCACGTATCCGTCCGTGCGGCGGGCGATGCCCTCCAAGTCCACCCCTTCCAGAGGCATCTTCGACGTGTGCACCTTCAGTATCCCGAGCCTGGACGCGGCGTCGGGCTTGCCTATGAGGATCATGCTGTCGAACCTTCCCGGCCTCAGGAGGGCGGGGTCGATCATGTCCGGGCGGTTGGTGGCCCCCATCACGAACACGTCCCCCACGTTCTCCACGCCGTCCATGGACGTCAGGAGCTGGGCGACAACCCTTTCGGAGAATCTGCTGTCGGCCCCGTTCCCGCGGATCGGCGCTATGGAGTCTATCTCGTCGAAGAATATTATGCATGGGGCCATCTGCTTGGCGCGCCTGAAGGTCTGCCTGATGGCCTTCTCGCTGTCCCCCACCCATTTCACGATGAGCTCCGGCCCGCTGATCGATATGAAGTTGGTTCCGGACTCGTTGGCCACGGCCTTGGCAACCAGGGTCTTCCCAGTCCCGGGAGGCCCGTACAGCAGCACGCCTCTGGAAGGCGGTATTCCCAGCCTCTCGAACGCCTCCCTGTTGGCGTCGGTCAGGAACACCTCCTTCAGCCTGCTCCTCACCTCGTCCAGGCCGCCTATGTCGTCCCATGTGACCTTCGGTATCTCCGCCAGCACGCCCCTCATCCCGCTGGGCTCCACGTCGGCGGCGGCCGAGGCGAAGTCTGCCATTGAGACCTTCATGCCTTCCAGGACGGAGTTGGGTATGGGCAGGCTCGGGTCCATGTCGCTCTTGCACCGTCCGAGGCATTTCATGGCAGCCTCCCTGCATAGAGCGGCGAGGTCTGCCCCGGCGAAGCCCTGGGTCATGGCGGCTATCCTGTCCACGTCCACGTCCTCCGAGAGGGGCATGTTCTTCATGTGGACGGTCAGCACGTCCTTCCTTGCGCTGCGCCCGGGGATGCCTATCTCTATCTCCCTGTCGAACCTTCCTGGCCTCCTGAGGGCGGGGTCTATGGCGTCCTCCCTGTTGGTGGCCGCTATAACTATGACGTTCTCCTTGCTCCCGAGCCCGTCCATGAGGGTCAGGAGCTGGGCGACCACCCTCCTTTCGGCCTCCCCTCCGGCTCCGTCGCGGCTGGGCGCGATCGAGTCTATCTCGTCCAGGAATATGATGCTGGGCGCCTTGGCGGCCGCCGCCTTGAACATGTCCCTGAGCTTCTCCTCGCTCTCGCCGTGGTACTGGCTGATTATCTCCGGCCCGCGGACCGAGAACAGCGTGGCGCCGGACTCGTTGGCCACCGCCTCGGCTATCAGGGTCTTCCCCGTGCCGGGCGGCCCGTACAGCAGGACCCCTCTGGGAGCGGTTATCCCCAGCCTGTCGAACAGCTCCGGATGCTTGAGGGGAAGCTCCACGGCCTCCCTTATCTTCCTGATCTCCTCGTCCAGCCCTCCCACGTCGTCGTAGGTCGCCTTCTGCCTTCCGGCCTGCTGGCCCTTCACCTTCTTGGCCGTGCCCATTATGCACAGCTCGGTGTCCTCCGTGACCACCACCGGCCCTTCGGGGACGGTCGACGAGACGCAGAACGTGGAGCGGTTCCCCATTAAAGCCACGTTCGGGATGATAATGTTGGTGTTCTCCATCAGCGGCCTTCCCACAAGCCCGCGCCTGAACACGTTCTCTATCCCCTTCTCGAAGCGGATGACCTTTCCCTGGGGTATGTTGGGGGACAGGGTCACGCTCGCGGCCGGGCGAGGCTCGCAGCGCCTGACGACGACCTTCTCGTCCACGCTCACCATGGCGTCCGTCCTGGTCAGACCGTCTATGCATATCAGGCCCAGGCCCTCCTCCTCGGGGGAGCATTTGAATACCTTCGCCACAACTGGGCGCTTGCCGAGTATCTCGATGGCGTCCCCTACCTCCGCTCCCAGCGCCGAGCGGGTGGCCGTGTCTATGCGCGCGCGGCCGTATCCCGCTTCCGATTGGCTCTGCGCCATGGCGACCTTCAGGGTCATCTGTGCCGGCATGCGCGGAGTATCGTGTTCGGTACGTCATAAAAGTTCCTCGGAGGGAAGCTCGGAGCCCCATGGCGTCCCTCAGGTCTTCGAAGTAGTCCTCGAGAATCCTCTTGTCCTCGATCAGGACGTCCCCGAGGCAGCGCATGGCGAGGTCGTTTATCGAATTGATGGTGGAGACCCTGGTCCTTTTCTTCGAAGCTCCTTCTGAATCCTCTATCATGGCGGCGAGGACCTCCTTCTGGGTATCGGACAGCGATCCCACGAAGCCGTCCCAGCCTTTCGGAAGGTCCTCCTTCGGAGGCTTCCCAGCAGGCGCGTCGCACGAAAAGGCGTCCTCCGCCTCTTCCACGGACATCATCTCCGTCGTCCTCCTGAGGTTCTCCTGGGCGGCATCTATCGCATCCATGTTCAGCTCGACATCCCTCTTGGCCTTAGGAGCGGCCGTCCTTGACGAGAAGTGTTCTTCCACTATCCCAGGCAGGCCGTCATAGCTCACGCCGAACAGTAAGAAATGGCTGTTGTCGACCTTCTTTCCCGAGCGACGACTCTTGACGGCTTTAGCGACGCATTTGAGGAGCTCCCTGCATTCGGACGTGAAGCTGCGGCTGGAGAAGAAGTCGTAGATGCTTCTGGGATACTGCACCGGCTTCTTGTTGGGCCAGTAGAAGTACTTCAGCTCGTTGTATACCTTCACTTTCAAGGTCGTCCTCCGCATGCGGCCGTAGGAGACCACTCCGTCCTTCGATTTGGACCTGCGGTTTATGTCGTGCAGGGCTCTGCAGAATATCCGGGCCACGTCGTCGTCTACTTCCTTCTCCATGGCCTTCGTCGCGATGCTGATCGCGCTCACCCCCTCCCTGCTGAGGGTCGCGTCATCGCCGTGGAGTATGGCTTCCAGCGCGGCGTCCGCAGTTATCCGAGATGGGTACAGCGAATCGCCCGGGAGGTCCAGATCGTTCACTATGGCGTAGTCCACGCAGGTCCTCCCTATTATGTGGGCATAGTGGGACATGTACCAGTCGTAGCAGTCGTCGCGGACAACGTCAAGCTCGTACGCGGCGCACAGGCCTTCCAGGGAGCGGTAGACCGCCGCAGGGTCGGATTCCCTGTCGTTGATGAGCTCGCATAGGTGCATCCATACGTACCCTATGTGCGTGGTGATGTAGACGCCTCTCCTCGCCTCGGACCTCCAGTAGAGGTAGAAGCTCATCTGCTCCTCGCTCAGGCTGCTGTACTCGGGCGTGTAATAGGGGGCGTCCACGTACGGGGCAGGCCCGCTGTCCTTCTTGGCGACGTATTCCGGCATATCGGACCTGAACCTGGAGGACACGTCGTGGTGCTCTCCTCCTTTCGGTATTATCAGGAACCCGGGGCCGTCGGACGCCTTCAGCGGCGAGGCTTTGATATGCTTCGCAGGATCGTCCCTGGGCATGGACATGCAGCCCTTGGCGTGGACGGAGGCTATTATCGCGCGGATCTCCTTTCCGATCATCGAAGGCACGGCAGGGCCCTTCTCGCCGCTCTCCTTGCAGACGACGCTGACGCAGCATCTGTAGACCCCTGCCAGGAAGCTCACCACCATGCTGTCGGCGGTCGCGTCCCTGTATGTGATGCAGTACTCCTTCTCGCCATAATACGGGATGCGGCGGAAGACGCTTATCTGCGAGGTCTTGTCCGGGCCCCCGTACAGGTCCAGGATGCCGGATCCTCTGGTCTCCCTGAGATAGCCGTCTATGGCTCTGACCGATTGGTTGAACAGCACAGGGACCTCTGCGTCGCTTTCGTGCTCGTAATGGCTGCGCTCCAAGGGGTAGCCTACTAGCCGATTCACGTCTTTGACGAACGAGGCCGGGCTCTCGAGCTACATGCCCCTGCAGGCCGCTTCCCTGACGGCATCGCACGGCATCATGTCGCCCAGCCTCGCCCCCTGGGTCACGGCGATGTCGAACATCATCTCGGCGTAGTCGTCCGGGGAGAACGCGACCTCGTCTTCGCGGCTCATGAGCCCGATCTGTGCGAGCGCGGACTCCGCATCCTCGGGGATGTTGGCCAGTTCGCACATCCTCAGGAAGAAGTAGCCCTTGTCCGCCTTTATCGCCTTCCCTTTGCGGAGCTGATCCCTCCAATAGGCGTAGTAGCGCATCTGCTCCGGGGTCATGTGGGTGTAGTCTATGCGTCTGAAGTCGCACGGAACGAATCTGCATTCTTCCACAGGGTCGTCCTTGTGGGCTTCCATCTGGGCCATGAAGTCGTTGCCAATCTCGGTCGACTTGGAGGTTTCAGGCATCGTGAATATGAGCATGCCGAATGAATCAGATATACAGGATATAGAACATGCCTGCCCGGTCCGAGCGCTAGCGGAAGCGGATCCGGAGGCAGGACTTGTTACCATTCCTAGATAAGTAGCACTAAATATGTATCGATTAATGACGTTGCACCCATGAGCAAGGAAGACGACCTCAACAGGATGCTGGGAGAGCCGAAAGCGGCCATAAGGAGCATGATAATGCCGTTCCTGGTAGCCTTGGCGGTGGTCGAGGTGAACCAGTTCGTCGACACCTACTGGGTCTCCGGCCTCGGGGCGCAGTCTGCATCCGCAGTCTCCACCATAGTCCCGGTGTACGGCCTCATGATGTGCGCAGGCCTGGGGGTCTCCGCCGGAGTGACCACCACCGTGGCCTACCGTCTCGCCCGCGGGGAGAACGACGCGGCTTCGAGGCTCGTCTCCAACTCCATACTCCTCGGCATCATCTTCGCGGTCGTCTCGTCCGTCCTCGTGGCCCTCTCCATCAACCTGGTCATAGATATAATGGGCGCAGGCGATGTGCGCGACGAGGCCGTGAAGTATATGGTCCCTTACATCGTGCTCTCTCCGGCCGTGCTGCTCATATCCGTCGTGGGCGGGATGCTCAGAGGGGAGGGCGCCGCCAAGAAGTCCACCATAATACAGTCCTCTTCCGCGATCCTGAACATGGTCATCGACCCGGTGCTCATCTACGGCCTCGGTCTGGGAGTGCTCGGAGCGGGACTATCCACCGTCATATCGGCTTCCATAGCGGTCATGATAGGGCTGTCCTGGTATTTCAGCGGGAAGACCGTCGTCAGGATGGACCGCTCCTCGTTCCATGCGGACAGGGGCGCGATGTCCGAGGTCCTCGGCGTCGGGGGGCCTAAGACCATTCAGATGATGATTTCCAACCTCACCGACTTCATACAGAGGGTGTTCCTCATCATAGCCGGAGGCACGCCTGCGGTGATGTTCTACAACTACTCCTGGAGATACATCGGCATGGTCAACCTTCCCGGGAGGGCGGTGGACATGGCCATGCTGCCCGTCTGCTCCGCCGCGTACGGGAAGAAGGACATCGAGAGGATGAAGACGGGGTTCCTATACTCGGCGAAGCTCGTCATAGGGTTCGGAACCGTCTTCGCGGCTGTATTGTTCCTGTTCGCCGAGCCGTTCATGTCCATAATGACGACGGAGGAGTCCATGCACGAGCTGCTTCCGACGTTCGTATGGACGCTTCGCGTGGCGGTGTTCCTGATACCCTTCAGCGCCATGATGGGCGTGGCATCGTCGATGCTCCAGTCGATGAAGAAGGCCAAGGTCCCGATGTACTACTACATGCTCTGGGGGGTCGTCAAGCTGGGCCTCTACGCCCTGGCCGCATACGGCCTGATGGGGGTCGACCCGTACGAGGGCATAATCTACTCGATGGTGGCGGTCCACATCTTCGGAGCGGCATGCCTCATAGGGCTCGCGATGAGGGAGGTCAGGAAGCTCGAGAGGCAGCTTGCAGCTGGCGCGGCGGAATCCGCCTGAGCTCAGACCGCGTTTCGAAGCTCGCGACTCGCACATCGGCCTGCATGCCGTTGCGTCCTGACTGCGGTCGGCGTTCTTGCTGATGCAGCCTATGGACGTTTTCACGTGCATGCACGCGCAGGCTACAAAAGCCGACCGTGGCATCGAATGGTGCCGAACAAGGCAGGATCGGAACATGTACAAGAGCAACAAGTGCATACGGATGAACGCCAAGGACTCGATATTCACCGGATTTTTCAGGGAGAGGAGCAACGTCTTCGACCTTTACAGGGAGCTTCATCCTGAGGATCTGGAATCCTCGCTGGAGGACGTCACGATACGCACGGTAAAGCACTTCCTGTCGAAGGGATACACCAACGACCTGGGATGCTCAGTCG
>JAEEGL011487312.1_pt1 | contig 12339 bp, 11 predicted proteins | sample 9134231 | NCBI WGS metagenome assembly JAEEGL01 (sample SAMN16246548, study PRJNA631951) | gut metagenome | biome: gut microbiome; feature: rumen; material: fiber-attached | host: Bos | place: Iran: Karaj | collected 2018-10 | reverse complement strand
TGATTTCACGCAAGTTGTGATATATTATATATTATTAGAAACGAAGCACGGACCGGAGGTATCTAAGATGTTCGGAAGAAAGAAACAGGAAGAACCCGAAGTAATAGTCAAACCGGAAGTCAAACAGCCGGCTGCATATGTCCCTTCGAGACTCACTACCATAGGAAAAGGCGTTGTCCTGGTGGGCGACTTCATAACGGCCGACACCCTTGAGATCAAGGGATCGCTGAAAGGAGACGTTCTGTCCGAAGGAAAGATACACGTCGCGGAAGGCGGAGTACTCAACGGAGACGCCAAGGCGTCGGACGTACTGGTGGACGGAGAGATCAACGGCAACCTGGTCATAAGCAACATAGCCGAGGTATCGGATACCGGATCCTTCCAGGGATCTCTCGAAACGAAAACATTCGTCACTAACCCCGGTTCCTACTTCGAAGGGAAACTTACCATGATCCCCGACAGGATGAAACAGAAAGAGGAAGAGACGGAAGACTCTTCCACCATAGAATACTGATCCCAGACAGCTAATGCCCTGTAGCTTTCCCGCTACAGGGTTTTTTGTTTGTATTCTTCGAAAAATATGTATATTATTTATCTTTTTTCGCATATAATACTGTTGTATTCATTTTAAATAATAATGGAAGAATTCGGACCGACAAATACAAATAACAAAGCCTACGCCGAAGAATACCAGTTCTCCGAATACGGAGCCTTCGGCGGAAGCGGAAAGAAAAAGCACTACCTGGTCAAGCAGACTTTTGCCGACAGCGTAAAAAGCGTGACCAAAGGCCTTGCCGTGGCTGCGGCGGGCATCATTCTAGTGGAATCGTCCGTATTCGCGTCAGATACTCAGGGCTTCATTGACAACATCACTGAAATGCCCGGATCGAATCCTTCTCCCAGCTCTGTCGAAGAGCTGGTGATCGCGACTGAAGAGCATGTCTGGGACGACGGCATCGTCATAAAAGAATCCACCTGCAAAGAAGAGGGAACTCTTCTCGTCAGCTGCAAGATCTGCGATAAGACCAAGGAAGAAAAGATCCCCCTGGCGGATCACACCAAAGCCGAAGAAGCCGCAACGGAAGCAGACTGCACACACGCAGGACATACGACGGTGATCAGGTGCTCGGTATGCGGCGAGATCCTGGATGAAGGAGAAGAGATCCCTGCTCTGGGCCATCTCTGGGGAGAGGCCAGGACCGTCAGGAATCCCAGCTGCACGGCTACAGGCCTTCGCGAATACCTGTGCGGCAGGTGCGGTGAATCGAGACAGGAAACCATTGCCGCAACAGGGCACAGACCCTACTACACGGGCGCTGTGGCGGCGACCTGCACGGAAGCCGGGCATACGGCGGTCACGAGATGCTCCGTCTGCGGAGCCACTCTCGACGCAGGGAGCCAGATCGCGGCCCTCGGCCACGACTGGATGGCGACCTCCGACATAAGGGAAGCTACCTGCACCGAAGAAGGAGCCGAGTATCTCGTCTGCTCAAGATGCGGACTGACTCAGGAAAACGTCGTTCCAGCCCTGGGCCACGTGGACTCCGATTCCGACGCAAAGTGCGACAGATGCGGAGCATGGGTAGTCGATATAGTATTCGATCACGTGGGAGCCGTTATGGAAGAATACACTACGGAAGCATGGTTCAGGCTCACGGTGAACGTGCCGGGGTCCTTCGTGGTCGCATTAACTACGGAAGATTATGATGATTATCTCGGTATAGAAGGCGGAATGGCAGACGACGAAGGCAACATCCTGATCTATCTGTATCCTGATCTTGATGCTCCCGTAGACGGAAAATACCAGTTCCACCTAGATCTGTATACGGAAGACGAAGAATTCATACTTTCGAAGGTCTTCACTTTCGACCTCAGTTCCGAAACGCTTATCTATTGATAACATTGAAAAATATATATACGATCCTCTGATCCAAGGAAAGGAATCATCATGAACGAGAAGAAACTTAGTAAAGGACTCATCGGCAGGATAATCGCCATAGTCATCGTAGCGCTGATAATCATCGCATTCTATCAGCCCTCTCTGCTCTTCTTCCTGTCGGAACATCAGCAGAAAACAGTACAGTACTTCACTGAAAATTACATCAAGGCCTTCCAGCCTCTTAAGGATGCCGACGGCAGTTTCGACATACTGAGAGTCTTCGGGCTCCTGCTCATGTTTGCGGAATGCTGGCTGGTCAACGCCATAGCCCAGTTCCTGTTCAAACTGGCCAAGCCAAAAACCAGAAGAGGCAAAACGCTCATAAGCCTGTCATCCAGCTTCTTCAAGTACATCGTGGTCATATATGCCGTCATATATGCCCTTTCCATCTTAGGATTCAACGTTGGGGCCGTGATCGCCTCTCTGGGAGTCTTAGGTCTCATCATAGGCTTCGGAGCCCAGAGCCTCATAGAAGACGTCATCACGGGCCTGTTCATAGTCCTTGAAGGCCAGCTCCAGGTGGGAGATATAGTCGCCATCGACGAATGGAGAGGTACCGTTACGAACATAGGCATAAGGACCACCACCATAGTGGATACGGGAAACAACGCAAGGATAGTCAACAACTCCGATATACGCAACCTGGTGAACCTGTCCAACGTGGCGTCCAAGGCCATAGCCATTGCTCCCATAGCCTACGATACAGATCTTCCCAAGGCGGAAGAAACTGTAAGAAAACTCTGCAAGGAGCTTCCTTCTATGTATCCGGATCTCTTCAAGGTCGAACCCCAGTACCTGGGAGTCGAAGCTCTGGGCAGCAGCTCCGTGGATCTCAAGATCACGGCGGATGTGGACGAGGCCAACATATTCATCGCGAGGCGCACTCTCAACAGGGAGATCTTCCTCGCATTCAGAAAGGCCGGCATCGAAATACCCTTCAGCCAGCACACCATACACATGGCAAAAGACTAGAAAGCTTCTCGTCAATATTTACAAAGAAAAACGGCCCGGATATCCGGACCGTTTTTCGAATTGCTTTTGCTACTGTTATCCGCCTATGACTACGACGTCTGCCTCGAGACCGAACACGTGCGGAATGACAACGTCTCCGAACTCGATGTCGTTGGGCGCCGTGAAGTGATTGATCTCCCACATGACGTCGTAAACGTTCTCCTTGGGTACAGGCTGGCTGGTCTTGACGGCCACCACTCTGCCGTCTGCGCAGCGGACCGTGGAGGAAATGCTCCTTACGGGGTGGATCGCTTCCGCGCTGGCGTATTTCAGCCCTCTCTTGCAGTTGTGGCCTGTCACCTCGATGATGTTCTCACCCTCGTACTTTACTGTTACTACGCAGCTGTTAGGGCAAATCACACAGGTTATTTTCTTTTCTTCTACCATTTCTACTACCCCCTCACATACTCCGCGGCAGCCGTTCCCGCCACCACGGCATCTTTCGATACGTTATCTACAAGGTCGAATACCTTTCTTACGTTTCCGCAGGCGAATATTCCCGGTATGGACGTCTGATCGTCTTCTTCGCTGCAGACAGCTCCGTTGGTCCTCGGGTCTATGTCTATGCCCGCCGCTCTTGAGAGATCGTTTTCCGGGATGAGTCCGCAGGACAGGAGCAGAGTATCGCACTCGAGATATCTCTCCGTTCCGGGCTTCGGATTGAAATCCTCGTCCACGTCGGCTATGGTCACGCCTTCGACTCTCTCTCTACCGTGTACCTTCACTACGGTGCAGCTTAAGCGCAGGGGAATACCGAAATCCGATACGCACTGCTGCACGTTCCTGGCAAGGCCGGAGATCTTCGGAGCGATCTCGCATATCTGCAGGACCTGGGCTCCCTCCAGGGTCATACGCCTCGCCATGATGAGCCCTATGTCTCCGGAACCCAGGATCACTACCTTCTTGCCCGGCATATATCCCATGATGTTGACGTACTTCTGGGCCGTTCCCGCCGTATATATACCGGCAGGTCTTTCGCCCGCTATGGTAAGGGCTCCTCTGGGTCTTTCCCTGCAGCCCATGGCCAGGATGACAGCATCGGCTTTGACGGTGATTATGCCCTCCACGCTGGAGGTGGCCTTTATGGTCTTCTTTTCCTTGCCGTCTCCGCCGTTCAGCTCAAGTACCATGGCGTTGCAAAGATAGGGTATCTTCGCTTCCTTAACCATCTCCACATATCTGTGGGCGTATTCGGGCCCCGTCAGTTCCTCCTTGAACCTGTGGAGTCCAAAACCGCTGTGTATGCACTGCTTCAGGATGCCGCCCAAAGACTCTTCTCTTTCGATGATGAGTATATCTTTCGCAGCTACGCCGTTTTCATATGCCGCAAGGGCCGCGGACATGCCCGCGGGGCCTCCCCCTATAACGGCGATCTTGACTTCTCTTACGTTCTCCATTGCCGTTACCTCCTTGCCGCTTTCGTATATCCCGTGAGTATGTTGGACTTGCCGCCCGTCTTTGTGACTTCAGTCGCGTCTATACCCAGTTCCTTGGATATTATCTCAACTATGTAGGGCGAGCAGAAGCCTCCCTGGCATCTGCCCATCTGAGCCCTGGTCCTTCTCTTTATGCCGTCGAGATCCGTGGGCTTGGGGTTGGTCCTCATGGCCTCTATGATCTCGCCCTCCGTCACTGTTTCGCATCTGCAGATTATATGTCCGAAGGCAGGGTCTTCCTTTATCTTTTCGTTCTTTTCTTCAAGGCTCATCTCCGTGAAGTAGTGGGCCGGTTTTCTGCAGGGGTTAAACTTAGGATCCGCTTTGAGCTCTATATCCTTTCCCACCATCTCCGCCAGATATACGCCTATGGCCGGAGCAGAGGAAAGTCCCGGGCTCTCTATGCCGGCTGCGTTTATGAAGCCTTTCTTTGGCTCTGTGATTATGAAATCGCCGGTGGAGCCAACGCTGCGAAGGCCCGTGAAACTGGTGATGCTCTTTCTGAGATCTATGCCGGCTACCTGCTGATGAGCGGACTTCTTTACGAGGGCCTGACCTTCCAGCGTCGTGGTCGTGTCGTCCTTATCCTCGATGTTTTCTGCCGTAGGTCCTAAGAGAAGGTTCCCGTCTACGGTAGGCGTTACGAGTATGCCTTTTCCCATGGCGCTGGGGCATCTGAACACAGTGTGTTTCGCGGTGCCGCCCGCCTCTCTGTCCAGAAGCACGTATTCGCCTCTTCTGGGAGTGATGGTGAAGGAATCGTCTCCTATCATACGGGCTATCTCGTCGGCGTGGCAGCCTGCGGCGTTGATGACGACGCGGCTCCTTATCTCGCCGTTGATCACATATCCGTCTTTATCCGCTTCGATGGACTTTACGGGATAATTGAGCTTAAGCTCAGCGCCGTTGTCCATGGCGTTGCCCACGGCTGCTATGCAGAGTTCGTAGGGGCAGGTGATGGCGGAGGTTGGCGCGTAGAGAGCGCAGCATACGGTCTCGCCTATGCCCGGTTCTATCTCGAGAAGCTCTTCTCTCGACTCTATGAGCCGGAGCTGCTCGACCCCGTTCTTCACTCCTCTTTCAAGAAGGCCTCTCAAGGTCTCCTTGTCCTCGTCTGAAAATCCTACTACGAGGGCTCCTATCCTCTTGTATTTGGCTCCCAGTTCTTTGCAGACCTGTTCGAACATCTTCGAACCTTCCACGTTGAACTTTGCTTTCAGGGTCCCTTCCTTTGCGTCGAAACCCGCGTGTACAATGGCCGAATTGGCCTTCGTGGCGCCCATGGCCACGTCTGAAGCGGCCTCGAGAATGCATATAGAGACGTCGTATCTCGATAGCTCTCTTGCCGCCATGGCGCCCGTTATACCGGCGCCTATGATCGTTACATCGTAATCTGTCATATACATACCATCAAACAGCAATAGTTTATCTTATTTATTATACTATACTTTCGGCCTTTCGGACCCAAGTATATTCCGCTTTTTGAAAAAAGCCGCACTTCCTATTCAGCCCAGAATACTCTTCCTTCTTTTCTCTTCTGAGGAGCAGGGATCTCTCCGTCTATATATCCTACGGCGCAGTGGCCTACTCCTTCGTAGTCGCCCTCTGCTCCCAGGTCTTTCAGGAACTTTTTCCATTCATCAGTTTCGAATTCTTCCTTGGCTCTGTGGATCCATATGCTTCCGAGGCCTAAAGAGTGGGCCGCCAGCATCATATTGCCCATGACCAGGCTTGCGTCGTATACGCTGGTGGTGCAGCTTTTGTCCGCCAGGGCTATGAGTATCACGGGAGCGCCGTAGAAAGGATCGCTGACAGGTTCCTTGCCTACGACTCTTAAGTTGTCTTTGGACAGCCTGTCCCTTATCTCCTTGTTTGTCACCGCCACGATGATAGCAGCCTGTTTAGCCTGCCCGTTGGCGGCGTAAAGCCCCGCTTCTATTATCTGCTCGATGTCTTCCTTCTTTGGCATGTCGGGCTTGAACTTCCGTATGCTCCTTCTCTCTTCCATCGCTTTGATTATGTCGTTCATGCATATACCTCCTTTTACGTATCGTTTTTACGAATACATTGTATCAGCATAAAGGCTCTTTGTCCCAAAAAAATACCTGCCCCTTTCGGGGGCAGGCATATATAGGAATTTATGAGTTTGTCTATTCCGCAGCTTCCTCGGGAGCGTGCTCTTCCACCTTTTCCGGAAGCTTCTGAGGCTTCGGAGCGGCGGGGTTCTGAGCGGCTCTCGGGTCTTTCGGGAATACGTTGATGATGTGTCTCGGGCAGACCTTGGCGCACTTGCCGCAGGACTTGCACTTGTCGTAGTCGATGACTGCGTGGTTGTTCACCACGTGTATCGCGTCGAAGGGGCATTCCTTCTCGCACTTGCCGCAGGCGATGCATCCCCTGTCGCAGGCCTTGGTCGTGGCTTTGCCCTTATCGCAGGAAGAGCATCCTACGACGACTCTGGACTTTAAGGGAACGATCTCGATGAGATGCTGGGGGCAGGTCTTGGCGCAGATGCCGCAGCCTATGCATATGCTGCGGTCTACCTTGGCCACGCCTTCGCAGACCTGGATAGCGCCGTGGGGACATGCAGCTTCGCAGTCTCCAAGGCCCATGCATCCGTACTTGCACTCGCCGGGACCTCCGAAGAAGCCTTTTGCGGCTGCGCAGGACTTCAGGCCCTGATATTCCATCTCTTTCTTGGTAACGTCGTCTATGCCTGAGCAATGGACTATGGCTACCTTTTCGATAACGTCCATGGCTTCCTGGCCGAGGATGGCAGCGATCTTGGTCGCAGCCTGGTCTCCGCCGGGAGCACAAAGGTTGGAAGGTACCGTGGGATCGTCTGCAAGAGCCTGGGCGTAATCGTCGCATCCTGCGTATCCGCAGGCGCCGCAGTTGGCTCCGGAAAGACATTCCCTGATCGCTACCTGCTGCTCATCCACGGGCACCGAGAAGAACTTCGATGCCAATGCGAGCATGATCGCGGCCACTGCCGCTATTCCTACTGTAAGGAGTACTGGTGCTAAAAATGCTGGCATTACGTTACCTCCTTACATTCCGAAGAGTCCGGAGACGAGTCCGGAGAAACCGAGGAAGGAAAGGCTGACTATGGATGCCGCAACGAGAGTGCCCGCAACGCCCTTGAAGGCTTCGGGGTAGTCGTTGGTCTCGATCCTGCTTCTCACACCTGCAAAGAGGAACATGGCGAGCATGAAGCCTATGCCTGCTCCGAAGGAATTGAGAAGAGCCTGTCCGTATGTGAATTCGTTGGTGATGTTCAGTACGCACACACCCAGTACGGCGCAGTTGGTCGTAATGAGCGGCAGATATACGCCCAGAGCCTTATGCAGGCTCGGGATGAACTTCTTGAGTACTATCTCAATGAGCTGTACCAGAGCCGCGATGACTAGGATGAATACGAGGGTCTGCATGTATCCTATGTCGTTGGGGTCCAGAAGGTAGGTCTGGATGGGCCAGGTCACCGCCGTAGCTATGACCATTACGATGGTAACTGCCACCGACATGCCCATTGCGCTGTTCAGTTTCTTGGAAACTCCCAGGAACGGGCAGATACCGAGGAACTGTACCAGAACGTAGTTGTTGGTTATTATCGCTGTGAATACTAAGAAAAGTGCTGCTTTCATTACTGATCACAACCTCCTTCCTGAGACTTGGAGCAGAAGCTGCTTCCGGGGCAACCCATACACTTGTTTTCCTGCTTCTCTCTTACCTTTCCTTTGGTGAGCTTGTTCATGAGGGCTATGATGCAGCCGAATACGAAGAAGCCTCCCGGAGGAAGAGTTGCGATGGAGAACGGCGTAAGGAAATTGACTGTGACTGCCATGCCGAATACGGTGCCCGCTCCGATGAGCTCTCTTACGCAGCCCATGAAGGTGAGCGCTATCATGTATCCTACGCCCATGCCGAGTCCGTCGATGGCGGAGTCGACTATGGTGTTCTTGCTGGCGAACATTTCAGCTCTTCCCAGTATGATGCAGTTTACTACGATCAGGGGGATGTATACGCCCAGGATACCGTCCAGTTCGGGCATATACGCCTTGATCACCAGCTGCACTATCGTTACGAAGGTAGCGATGACTGTGATGAAGCAGGGGATCCTGACCGAGTCGGGTATGATCCTCTTGAGAGCCGAAATGAATATGTTGGAACAGGTAAGAACGAAGGTCAGAGCAAGACCCATGTAGATACCGTTCATTGCGGCTGTGGAGAGAGCCAGAGTGGGGCAGGTACCCAGTACCAGCACCAGGATCGGGTTCTCCTTGATAAGGCCGTTAGTAAAGATCGAAAGTTTAGATTTCTTTTCCATTACTTCTTGCCTCCTTTCTCCTTACCGAAAGCAACGTGCTTTGTAAGACTGTCGATATGCGGTACCAGGATGTTCATGAAGAGTATCGCGAAGGAAACTCCTTCGGGATAACTTCCGTACATTCTGATGAGCATCGTGAGCACTCCGCAGCCGATACCGAAAATGACTTTTCCGGCATTGGTGATCGGAGACGTGACGTAGTCGGTTGCCATGAAGATGGCTCCCAGCATGACGCCGCCGGCGCAGACCTGGAATATGGGATCGAGTCCGAAGACCAGGGACATGACTGCGACGGATCCGATGAAGCTCAGAGGAATGACCGGGGAGATGACCTTGCGGATGACCAGGTATACTCCGCCGATGATGAGAGCTGCCGCTGATATTTCTCCCATGGAACCGTTGATGTTTCCGAGGAACATCTCAAGGTTTGTGGGAACTGCGCTTCCCTTTGCGAGAAGGCCTAAAGGTGTCGGGCCGGATATTGCGTCTGCCCCTGCCACGTTGACTATGGCTGAGGACATTCTCGGCGTAACTGCCCAGGTGGACATCTGGGTCGCGAAACCTATGAACAGAGCGATCCTGCCTACGATGGCGGGGTTAGCGAAGTTCTGTCCGAGGCCTCCGAAGAACTGCTTTGCAACGACGATCGCAACGAAGCATCCTACGACAGCCATCCAGTAGGGCATGGATACAGGAAGGTTAAGGGCAAGGATGAGACCTGTTACCATGGCGCTCCAGTCGGAGGTCGTGTCGGGCCTTCCCATTATTCTTCTTGTCGCCCATTCCATGAAGACGCAGGCTGCGCAGCAGACAAGCGTCAGGATAAGGGCCTGCAGTCCGAAAACGTAAACCGCTACGGAAACGGCGGGGATGAGCGCTATGCACACATCGCGCATGATGCTCGCCGTATCCTGAGGCGCATTCACATGAGGCGCAGCAGAAACTATGAGGTTGGTATGTTTATCTGCCATCAGTTCTTTGCCTCCTTTTCTTTGCGTTTTTTATCGTCCTCCTGAACGAGGCCTTTGGCCATTCTGAATTCGAAGTTGAGCGGCTTTCTCGCCGGGCAGACGTATGCGCAGCATCCGCAGTCCATACAGGTCATTACGTTGTATTCGCGGAGCTGATCCACGTCCTTGTCCTTGTAGGCTCTGGAAAGCCTTGCCGGCATCAGGTTCATGGGACATGCGTCGACGCATCTTCCGCAGTTGATACAGGCCGTTTCGTCGGGTCTGTTTGCGAAGAGATCGTCGAACACCAGTATGGCGTTGTTGCTCTTCAGGATGGCAAAGTCATCTCTGGGGATAGCTCTTCCCATCATAGGTCCTCCGAGAAGGATCTTCTTGACTTCGCCGGTTGTGCCGCCGCAGAAATCGATTATCTCGTTGATGGCCGTTCCGATGGGGGCTTCCACGTTCTGCGGATGAGCAACGAGGTTTCCGTCCACTGTGAGGAACTTCGAAACAAGGGGCATGCCCGTTTCGAAATACTGTTCGAGCTTGAGCATTGATACCACGTTGCTGACTATGCATCCCACGTTGATGGGGAGCATGCCGGCGGCGCATACCCTGCCCGTGCACTCGTAAATGATAACTCTTTCAGCGCCCTGGGGATAGGTGTGGGCAAGAGCTTTGACCTCTATGTCCTTTTCTCCCTCCAGCAGCTTCCTGAAGTTCTCGATGGCATCCGGTTTGTTGTCTTCGATGCCTATGATACCGTGTTTGATACCCAGCCACTTCATGGTGGTCTTCATGCCCGCTATCATCTCTTTTCCGTAAGAGAGCATAGCCGCATGGTCAACGGTGATGTAGGGTTCGCATTCTGCACCGTTGAGTATGAGATACTCAGCCGATCCCTCAGGCACGTTGTACTTGACGGACATGGGGAAGGATGCTCCGCCCAGTCCTACAAGTCCGGAATCTCTTACTGCCTTGAGGAAACTTTCTCTCGAATCGATAACCGGCGGAACTACAGTTTCTGCGACTTCCTGTTTTCCGTCGGCCTGGATAATGATGTTCGTGTCTACACGGCCGTTCTGAGTCATGAACTGCTCGATAGCCACGACATCGCCCGATACGCTTGCGTGTATCGGAGCGCTCATCGGTGCGTCAGTGTTTCCGATGAGCTGCCCGAGCTTGACGTGGTCTCCTACTGCCACGACAGGCTGGCAAGGGGCGCCGATGTGCTGAGACATCGGGATCGAAACACGCTCGGGAAGCGTCATCGGTATGATGGGCATCCCCGCTGTGTTCTTACAGTGATCCACGTGGGCCCCTCTGAGGTGTTTTCCTAAACTCATAAACTTACTCCTTTGTAAATTTCGCAAAAAATTGACATAAATGACACACAAAAATACGTCTTTTACGACAAATATGCGTTTTAATAATACCCTTAAATGAGTGTTTTGTAAACTTGATACCTATAGTAATTAATGCTAAAATAGTTAGACTAATTGGATGAAATAATACAATATGAAGAGAAAAAGAATATACAAATCGATCTGTCTGTGTCTGTGCGCCCTGCTTTGTCTTTCCCTGCTCAGCGGATGCGAGTCGTGGAACAACTTCCGCAAAGCTTTCATAGACCCTCCGCAGCCCGAGGTGTACACCATAAAGGTGGGTATCCTGGAGCCGCAGACGGGACGCAGGAGCTACGACGCAGAGGATGAAACGGCCGGAATGGAACTGGCCCACGAACTCTTTCCCAAAGCCGGGGAATACGACGTGGAACTCATATATGAGGACAACCGCTCCAACACCGATATCTGCAAGGAAGCCACCCAGAGGCTCATAGACAAGGGATGCAGCGTCATCCTGGGAAGCGTCTCGGATACTCTGTCCCTGGCAGCCAGCGACGTGATACAGGAGAACAAGGTGCCCGCCATAGCGGCCACCTGTTCGGTACCCATACTCACCAAGACAAATCCCTACTATCTTAGGGTCAACGTGGTCAACAGTTTCGACGCAGAAGGCGCGGCTGAATACGCCTACAAGGTCCTCGGAGCCAAAGCCGTGGTAGTGCTCCTTCCCGAAGGAGACGATTACGCCAGGACGAAGGCGGAAGTGTTCGAGCAAAATTTCGTGGAAGCTGTGGGTTACGACACCTTCGAGTATTCGTATACCGAGCCTGACGAAAGCGGAAGGCCCGTAGAAAAAAGAGCCATGTCGCCCACCGTATACTACCTGTATATAAACGGCGAGGAAACACCGGACAGGATGGAGCAGGTCTTCCTCAACATGGACAACATGGGCTGCTACACCTTCTACTGCCCCTGCAAAGGCAGTATGGCCCTTCCCTGGATCGCCGCAGGACAGGAATTCGAATTCCCCTACGAGGAGCCCGAGAAACCAAAGGTACCGGACAATCTCACCACCATGAGCTATACGGACGAATTCGGGAACACAGTGGAAGAGACCGGCTACTGGGATGAATGGGGCAACTGGGTCAAATGGGTCGCCCCCGCAGAACCTCAGCAGGACGAGACCCCGGAGGAGAAGAACTTCACGTGGATCGGTACCGATCTGTGGAAGGATATAGAAAGCGAAGCCGCGACCCTTTACGGATCCACGTACATGCTTTACAACGTATGCTACACGCTCAACTACGATTCCACAGTCTCCCAGTCG
>JAEEGL011472123.1_pt1 | contig 12339 bp, 7 predicted proteins | sample 9134231 | NCBI WGS metagenome assembly JAEEGL01 (sample SAMN16246548, study PRJNA631951) | gut metagenome | biome: gut microbiome; feature: rumen; material: fiber-attached | host: Bos | place: Iran: Karaj | collected 2018-10 | reverse complement strand
CGAAGCACGTTGTCATATTGGTCAAGACGGCCAGGGTAATCCTACCGCTTGGTACAATTTCGCTGCCGCATCTGCTGGCACAGTCACTGATGAAACTGGCATACCAGAATCACCTTACGATATCTGCCCGAGAGGATGGAAGCTCCCGAGCGATATAGAAATGTCAACCATAATTGGCCACGAAGCAGAATTTCAAGGAGTTAGTGGTGGCGCATGGGACGATGGTGTTCTAAAAGACGTAGAGTATGGCTATTGGTGGTCTTCAAGTACCAGTGATACCGGACAAAGCACTTTTACACAAACATTAACATATAACAACAATCCTTTAGATTCCGGTATCGATATAAACGATCGCGGCACCGGAAGATACGTCCGTTGTATACGTAAAACTTCATAAATTAAAATAGGCACAGGTAAAATCATGGCGGACAAAACTATAAACAAAAAAACAATCGGAATCATCTTAATATCGTGTCTACTTTTAGTCGGCATCATCTGTGGAATATATTTCATTGTTAAGAAAATTACTTCAGAAAACGAATCAGAAACACCAACAGATGGCTATACCGAAATCGTGAAACAAACCGAAAAAGCAATCAACTCCGCAAAAAGCGATGAGGATAGGGCTAAAATATATATCGACGGAATACATGAACTAAAAAAATATATGAAAAATACCGAAACTGATACCTGTACTAAAATTATCGAATATTCTGAGCAAGTAAAAAAACTTACGAACGATGAGTCTTTACTTTCTCTTAACAATGGACTGTCATCATCTTGCACTACAGCAACAGAGCACACTGGCACCATTAAAACTGGAGTAAACACGCAATGATAAAAAATATAACAGCTAAAATATTCCGCAAAGAAAAGCATAATCACCTCATTATTTCGATAATTTGTATACTATTCTTTACTATCCTAACATCACTAATATGCGGAAAAAGTGTTTATGCAGATGTAGATTATGATCACATTGTAGGAAACGTTGAATTTAATGTCATAGCAAGAGATAACAACAGAGATGGATTTGATGTCTACTTTCAAGTACTTGACGTAGGAATGGACATAGATGATCCGAGTGGTCCAAGGTCAAACCTTTACATAAGAATTGGCCAAAGCTTAGATAATCTTGAGCCAGAATTATATCTCGGATATAGAATTGGTGATGGCCAGGTTTATGACAAGCATACCTATACTCTTAATAACGGCAATCCCGCATATCATACATTCTATACTTACGAAACAGTCAAAGAGAGAGCGACAAAAATAACAGAACTCTATGGATACAGAGCATATGTGTATGAACCAGAAATTTTTGGCTTCGTTTATTTTCGAGAGATAGGTTCCTCCAACTATTATGATGGTCTACCAGGAAAAGGGTCCGCCACGGTCACTCTTCGTGTTTACGAACAAATTGGCGTCACTCTTACAGGCAAAGCAGTAGATATGGACGGAAACTTTATCAACGTCATAGAAGATGTCTCTGATACCGTACCTGTAGGTAGCACAGCTACTATCACAAGAAGAGAAAATTCCGATTATTCTTTCTTAGGATGGAAAGTCGGAAGGTATAGTGAATCTTATTTAGGCTACAATCCTACCTACTCAAGAACAATCAATGCGGATACTACCGTTTATGCCGTATATACTCCACGATATCGTATCACCGCCATATCTGTCGACCCTAATGGGAACGAATTATCAACTATACCCGGTCTCGAAACAAAGTACAGTCCCTTCGTCAACAAAGGTGAGTACGCATCGGTAACCAGAGGATCAGCGTCTGGCTACTCCTTCAATGGCTGGAAGAGCAGCGCTAATGCCAACACATACATCTCAACACAAGGAACCTATGGCAACAACCTCAATTCAAATATTACAATTTATGCTGAATACGAAAAAAATGATGGCGGTGGCAAAATTGACACTTATCTACCAGGCTTTAACTCCACAGGATATTTAAACCGTAACGAGAACGTCAGTTACGAGAAAAACGATTGTAGCGCAACTGCAGGTTGTGAAATCAAATTTAAACATTTCCTTAAACGCGACTCAGGAACCGGAGCTATTAATTTTACCATAGTACGTGTTACTAAAAATGGTGACAAAAGCAGCAGTGCTACAACACTCAAATCGTCAACCTTCAATGGTGCGAAAGGCGTAGAATCGAATGTACTTAATGATTCAATAAAACTATATCCTGGCCAATCAGTTTGTGAGACACTTACTTTTGACTCATTCAGCGACAACAACCAAAGCGTAGCCATTACATCCTGCGTTTTGGTAGTTGGTAACGCCCAACAAACAACGCTCCTCGACATACACGTCAAAAACGTCAGTGTAACTAAGTATAATTCATATCAAAAAACCGTCTATGCCAAGCCAACAGACACAATTACATTTAAAGCCACATATGAACCAATGGTCCAGTATGTCTATGGTATGAAGCCAGCCCAAATGAAAATCACCTGCATCGACAATGGTTCAAACAAAGTAGTTGGTCCATTCAATAACAGTTCTTCACAAACACTCTTCTCATTCTTTAATCAATATAAAGGCGAGTGTAGCAACGATCTAAAAAACTGGAATAACGCATTTGGCATTATTAAATCTAACTTTAGTAGTGCGCAGAGTGGCGATCTCAATATAACAAACACCATAGGCCGTACCGAAAAAATCGAACCGACCAACTCATATGCCGTTGTTAGCGCCAACGTAGGAAAAGAAATTAAAGAAACTGCAAAAATGAACGCCAATCTTAATACCGGCGCAAATGTCAAAAGCTCACCTACTCAAGTCACCTTCAGCAATAATAACGGCATCAACTTAGCAAATGTTATTATCGGAGACAATTCAAGCGACGCAAAAGTTATTGTCCCGTATAATTACGATACAAGCATTATCATTGATGATGACGAAGAAGAAGCCGTTGATTCTGGTGGCACAATAGGCGGCGATTTTACTGTAATCATAGAAGACAAAACCAACGAATTGACCACCAATAATCCAAACGAAAAATACCACACAAGAATCGATCAAGCCAAAACCCGATTTATTATCTACACTACACCAATAGATGGAGAAGATGGTGGAATTGATGAGTATACTGGCTCGAATTTATGCTCATATTTCCATAATAACCGTGCAGCAGAAAGTTGCGAAGAACAAAGCGGTAATTCTGGCGACTCCATCACCATCGAAGACAGATACAATACTGGTCGTAGATATTTTGAAGTACCTGATATTGGTGCAGGCATGCGTATTTGTATCGCCGGTGCAGTATATCCGGCAAGGAGCGGTGGCGATGCCGAAACCAATCCAAGCGGTAGCAATAGCTGGCGCATCTCAAAATCAAAATGTTACTCCATTGGTAAAAAACCGACATTCCAAATCTGGGGAGGTAGTTTCTACTCATATGGCAACGTAGTCAGCAATACCACCACTAAAAGAGTTTTGTCTGACGCAACGCTCAATGGCAATGTTTTAGCCATTAGCCCATGGGCGGAATACAGTGTTGTTTCAAATGGCTCTGTAACCAGCCTCACCTCAGGCGCTGCTACTGGCCTGTTACAAAACAGCGGTAATATTATGGCCGGAAGCATCGAAAGACCAAACAATAATAACTATTGTCAGTACAGAACACTACTAAGCATTGCTAACGACGCCGGAAATAACGGTAGAATTCCATCTATGTGTAAAAATGGTAAACAAATCACCGGTAATTCTGGTATCGTAACCGACAGTTTGGATATTGACGCAATCATTTCTTCGCTCGAAGTATATCAACTCCGTCATGCGGATGATAATAATCCACGCAAAATTAATATCATCATAGATAATGATAATGGTAATTTTGATATAGGCGACGTAGACATTCCACTTAGTACAAACATGGTCTGGAAGCGCGCCAACGATACAATTACGATAGTCGGCAATATTCTTTATGATACAACGCCATATACAGATCTCAACAAAATTCCAAAAGCCATTATTTATGCTAAAAATATTGAAATCGATTGTAGTGTTAACCAAATTGACGCAATATTAGTAGCTAAAGATACCATTAATACTTGCTCAGGCGCTTCAAATGACACGCAAGAAGCCATCAATTTGCCAATTCGCTCTACACTTCTCAAAATCAACGGCGCAGTAGTCGCCGACAAATTAATACTTAATCGCACATATGGCGTCGGTACTGGATATAGTTCTGCAGTACCAGCAGAAATTATTAATTATGATTCAACCATTGTCGAGTGGCGTCGCAACATGCTAAATATTAGCGGGTATAACATTCTGTCTACAGTATACCAGAATGAACTTGCACCGAGGTATTAAGGTTGGTAAAATAAAGATATGAAAAACGCTTACGCTAAAAATAAAAAAGGTGCCGCCTCATTCTATGTGGTAGCGTTTTCCACCTTGATTTTGGTTATTTTAGCTTCGAGCTTTGCGGCAGCAGTCATTGTGCAAATTGCTCGTTCTTCTAACGATGATTTAGCTCAATCAGCTTACGATTCGGCAATGGCTGGCATAGAAGATGCCAAAGTAGCCTTCGCAAATTATTACAATTGCATCAACAGTGGCGTAATAGAAAATGAAGCCAACGCAAAGCTTCGTGACGACTTACCGGAAATAACCTGTGAAGACATTGTCTATTGGGTTAATCATCCAAATGAGAATAGCGACAAATATAAAAGTTGCGATATGGTAGCGCACATACTTGGCAGAATCGGCAAAACCGAATCCGGCGAAGTGCCAATTCGCGAATCGGTAGTTAACAGTGAAAATGAAGATGTAGACAATGGTATGGATCAAGCCTATACTTGCGTTAAAATTGAAACTCGATTAGACGATTACCGAGCCACACTTACTTCCATGAATCCATACAAAATCGTCAAAGTCAATTTTACTCACGCTGACGCCTCTAAAATCAAAAAAGTACGCATAAGCTGGCAACAAATCGATAATGAAACAAACCTAACATTTAATAATGCCACGTCAAATGGAGCCACGTTCCAACCGTTGCTATCTAAAGAAGCGTCTGTTCCAGCAACTTTAGCAGTAACGCTTTTGCAATCATCATTTGACGGTAATATCCAAGAAATGATGAACAAAATTATGATCGGCAATGAAAGCACAGATCGCTCGACTATGTACTTCGTCCCAACCAATAACAGAGGTGCAGCAATGACCAACAATCTAACTACTACAGAAACCACCACCTTCCGTGGCCTATATGACGGTAGTGATAACGTCATCGGTAAAAGCCTAATAGCAAGTATGAACGACCACGCCAAAGACTATCCTTATATGGTGTATTGTGACACATCCGAAGAGTATGCCTGCTCAGTAACATTAGAACTGCCAACTCCTGTTGATGGCTCTAAAAACCGTGACGAAAAAACATTTATGTTTATTGTACAAATGCCTTATGAAAAGCCAGACACCGACTTTGCCATTGAATATATTTGCGGGGACGCGAACGACAACTGTCATGGAGACTCTACAATTACAGAAAACAGTGCCATCGCTCAAATCGGCAATGCGCAAATTCTAATCGACTCTACCGGTAGAGCAAATGATTTATTCCGTCGTGTCGAAACTCGGCTCGAACCAGCTGACAGCGTATTTGAATATCCATATTATGCAGTTCAAGTAGGTTCCTTATGGAAAGATTTAACCGTCACAAGCGAATACGGCGATTATACTAATTATTATATCGACGTCGATCCTCTCAAGGAGCCAGAACCAGACTGTCCTGCAAATACTATTTGCTATAGACCAAACGGCGCAGACGGCGGCATCGATACAATGGAAAATCAATCGGTTCGTTCCAATTCTTCAGTTACTCTTACGGCCTCCAACTATAGCCGCGAAGGATATGGATTTGCCGGTTGGAACACCGAGTCAAATGGTTCCGGCACCAATTACGGACCTAATCAAACCATCACAACAGGAGACTTAAGTGCCAGCGGCTTAATTCTCTATGCAAGATGGGTAGAACCTACCGGTAATCTTCAAAACTGGAACGGTTGTGGCGCTATGTCCTCAGGAACTGTAACTGCCTTAAAAGACACTCGCGACAATCAAGTCTATGCCGTAGCAAAACTCGGAGATGGTAAATGCTGGATGATTGAAAACCTTCGTCTCAATCCACAAACCGCCAATATAAATGCCTCTAATACAAATAATCCTACCAATGCTTTCTTATCAGAAAGAATTCAGCACGGCTCTGAAGTATCCTGGCCATCTAAGTGTTCTGGCGGCAGTGCAACTACCGCTACAGAAGCTGCCTGTCCAAAAGAATACCAGTTTAACAACGACAATATTAATAGATCACTCCCAGCCTCAGACACCGCGGGCGGCAGTGGAGGCGCATCATGGTACTCCTATGGTGTTATGTATAATTACCATGTTGCATCAGCTGGCAATAACATAAGTCTCGGCTCATCAGGCGGCACACTCAGTGGCGATCTCTGTCCTGCTGGTTGGAAACTGCCTTCTTCGAATATTTCCGGCGGAGATGCAGATATGCTTAACAGGGCCGTTAATGGCGGCTCTCGAAATACGAGCGCTGGCCTCCGTACTTATCCAAATAACCTCATTTACTCCGGATTCTACTATCTCAACCGTGCGAACACCAGTCCATACCGTGGCGCATACGCCAGTCTTTGGGGTGATGGTCAGCATGGCGTGAGTGGCTATTCTTCAATTATAAACGCTGATACTATAGATTTTGATGCAAGATCAGTTACGGTTACTGGATGGGCCTCCGCTATTGGTGTCGGTCAAGGTATTAGATGTATTGTAAAAACCTCAAGTACGCCTACGCCTACGCCTACACCAACACCAGATGAACCACCAGTCACAACAAACAAGTGCACCAACGAAGCAACCTGCATGCAAACCACCAATAATTGTAGTGGAACTCTAACCGACGCTCGCGATGGAAAACAGTATCGCGTTGCCACTATTGCTGGACGTTGCTATATGGTTCAAAACCTTCGCTTTACCGGCACCGTTTCTAATGATGGATTATCAAATTACTCTGGCGAAAGCTACAACGTATGCGCTCAAGACTTAGCAAACGGCACCGGTAATACAATGTATATATCAAGATGCCACAGCACTTCCGACACGGTATGGTACAACTATGTAGCCGCATCGGCAGGCACAATTACAGGACAAAAGAATACCACGAATGACGCCACGCAAGACATCTGTCCTGCCGGATGGAGATTACCTTCCGTATATGAATATTCAAGAATAACCAGCTATGTATCACTATTCTCTCCAGTATATGGCGGATTATACGTTTCTGGTGCACCGGATTATACATACTGTGGATATTGGTGGACATCTACAGCGGTCAACCCGAACACTGACATTTACGGGCGATATCGACTACGCTATGTTAGTGGACGATTAGAAACATCTGAAGGTTCATATTCACTCCATCACGGTCTCTACGTACGCTGCACGAAAAACTAACTAAGCTAATAGTATATTTGACGAAAAGTAAAAAAATCATATAATAGTAATATGAATAAGAGAATTAATATCGCAACGTCAAGTATCGTTGCACTTATAATGCTCGTTGCTATGGCTGGCGTGATCGCATCTGGCTTGATGCAAGTAAATCAAAAACATAATACTGCCGTAGAAGAGCAAAACACAGCAGAAACAATTGAACGATACATGAGCTCAGTAAAAACCACAGACTCGGGTACCGTAATGAGTACAGAAGTCAGTAATTATACAACGGAGCTTTCTGAAGAACAAGTCGCCCAAAACGAAACCGGCTTTGTCGAACCGCTCGGTGCCACCACAGCCGTACGTGATGAAGCAAAAATCTTTGGTACTGTAATGAATATTCAAGCATTAATGCTTGGAGCACTATCAATCGGCGCAGTTGCAGTAATAGCTCTTACTATTTTGAGTTCACGTAGTGCTAAAAAACCACAACAAGAACAGACAATTAGCGAATAAGATCTAAAAGTTAGAAAAATATTGTGTCCAATGGGTGCGGTATTTTGTTGTAATGTCGTAATAAAAACCAACGGCAAGTTTAGTATATTCAGGATTCAAAATATTTGCACGATGCGACTCAGAATTCATCCACGCAGCAACAGTCGTTTCCGGAGAAACAGCAGAATTTCCGGCCACAAGATTCTCTCCTTCTATGTATTTAGCATTGTCCTTTGGCTCTACACAAGCAGTATCCCACGTAGTGCCATCAGGTCGCATATGTGAATAAACCTTAGATATTTCTACTGCACGAATTTCAGATGCATCAGCACAAACATTCCCCCAACTTAATTTATTTAATCCATTTCGCACACGCTCCTGATTCACTAATGATAAAACTTCATATTCCCATTTAGTTTTCGGAGCTTCCACTACGGTTACTTCAATCGAGTCACGACGCAAACCATCATATGTACCGGCAGTAATAGTAGTAGTCCCAGTGCCAGCAATTATCGGAAAACGACATGTATCAGAAGAATAACCAAGCCACGTACGTGCAGTAGAGTAAAAACCTGCAATTACATCAGTATTACTGGTTTGCCAATACATCTCACCAAGATTTGATAATTCTCCACCTACGCAAATATCAAAATTTGCCGTTTCATAAATAGCGATAGACTCTTCGCCCCACAGCTCACCGTCAGACACCGGAGTTGAATCAACGCCGGAAGCTACACGCACAGAAGTGATATAAGCTTTTTGTTCGTCAGTCAGCTTAGCAGAAACATCACTCTCAGCATCCATCATCTCATATTCTTCAATCTTATTCGCAACCTCATCGCTCCGTTCACTCACTACCCTAAAGTCCATACCATCTTTTAAAAAAATTGCACCGGCAATCAGCACACCACTAATCAAAAGCACCACCGCATTTATCGACAGAAGAACAGTCAAACGCGTCTCTTTTAATGTTGGTGTCATCATTATTCCTTTTCTCCCATCCGCCCCAACAATCTTTACAATATGTGTTTTTTAATTTTATGTTTATCTGGATGAACTACAATAGGTATTACTTGCGCTACCATTTCAATCGGCACAAGATCGCGATCCTCAAAATTAATCTTTCCGCTCGGTTTACCAAGTAGCATTTGCCCTACAACTTTCCCTTTCGTATTTCTCAGTTCTGCTAAAGCAACGATATCATTGTCTCTAAGTAATTCAGCAAGTGTCGGTCCCGGCTCTAACCATATTCCGCCATCACTTTTTCGAAGATTAGATATTTTTTCTATTACATCTGTAGGAATCTTCAATTTCTTCGACCCCTTCAACTTTCCGTCCATAACAAAACCAACATATTGGAAATGCAAATGATCACACAAAAAACCCGAAAGCTCATTTAGATTAACTTTATTACCCACTAAAAGCGTCATTTTCTTAACTATATAGGCTACATCAACTTCATCTGCTGAAGCCAACGAGCTAATAAAAGTGCTGAGTTCATTTAGCACCGGGAATAACAACACTACAGCAATAATCATCAGAGCATTAAGAAGCACTACTTGCAAAGAAGGCGCCGGAACTCTAAATAATGCCGCAAAAATAATAAAGAATATCACTAAATAACAAATCGCCGCAAGCGACATCACAATAATACGTGAAAAACTCTTGAGCCATGGGCTCGAAAGATCCAATAAACGATAACGCAAAATCGCAAAATAATGAAAAATCCATGCAATAGACATTGCAAGAATGCCAACCCATATAGTATCGTATTTCCCAAAATACGGCAAAATCAAATCAAAAATCAAAGCCAAAATCCCAGTAATCGAGAAACCTACGAGCACCATGTAATTTGCTTTTTTAATTCTATCTATTTTCGCAACACGAGCCGTATAATACAAACCAACCATGCACAGGCCAACAGCAATCAAATGATACACACCATATAATATATAGAATACACTTTGATTAATATGCACGGCGTTACCCGTTACCCCATTCAACTCAACACTACTATATAGATAATTTGGGTTTACCATAATCATGCCAATTAGTACTGCACATACCACTGCAAGTAATACCATAGAAACTTTGCCTAAAGTATACTTATGGCAGGCGTATGCCATTAGTCCCCAACACATTATCGGTGCACCAATATGCATCATCATTACTGCAGCATATGCCGTTTCCATATTTGAACCCGTTGAAAGCGAAAGAAAAATAGCTACTCCCACAGCCCAAGAAAGAGCCGCTATGGTAGTGAGGAAGAACAAAAGCGCTTGTGCGCGTTCGCCCTTATGAGCGCCGGATAAAACCGCGACACCAGACATGGCTGTTAAAATTGCAACCACCACCAATAATAGAGTAATCAGTATCATTTGATTTCCTTGTTTATACTAATAATTATACCATAACTGTTATGGTTTAATAGCCACCAGATTGGTCAACATACTCAATATGATAATCATCAGTTTTATAACCAAGTTCAATCAACTTTACGATAGCCGGAACGTAATTATTTCCGCTATAGTCCACTACGGTCAGCACAAGCTTATCTTCATCATCAAAAGAACCGCGTATTTCATAATGAACAGCTCGACGCTCTTCAAAATTAAAATAATCCACTACAATTTGCAGTTTTTCGTACAAAGGATTGTTTTCAATTCTTTCTACATCAACAGTAGTATTATACATGCTTTTACACATAGAATCTGGATATTTACTCTGGGATCTATTTGTGCAGCTAATCACAATGCCATCCGATACCTCCACCGTATCTGACCAACTCGCCGACACTAAATATGTCTGCTTATATTCATCAATATCCACTAAGAATTTCATTGTGTAAATATCGCTATCTTTAAGTCTTTCAATCGAATCACTACGAATCTCAGCCTTTATCTTTTCTTCTTCCGATGCATCAAACATTTCTTTTAGAATATTTTTTAATTGTAAGCCAATATTTTCATAAACATCCTCCGGTAACCCTTCAGGATATTCATTAATAGAAACTACCTGCGCTTCTTTGATTACATTATTCCTGATAATAAAAAATGTTGAAATTCCAATAATAGCCAATAAAACAACAGTCGCAAAAACCACGATTGTCTGCACCGATAATGATTGTTTCTTTTCTTTTTTATTCATTACAATCCCTTCAATACATTATCCGTATACGCATAGGTCGGTCCATACTGAGAAGCACTATTAGTATATTGAGATAAACTATATGCCGTAGCTCGTGGGCGGAAAGAACGACTGCCTCTGCTCGATCCACAACTCGCTTCGCCAATAATAATTTGATCACTTTCCTTATTAATACCAAGTACTATGCCGGTATGATTATACCAGCCATCAGCAGAACCGGAAAACGGACCTGTACTCACTACGGCGTATGCTTTCGGTGTTTTCCCACCATCAATCAAAGAAGGAAACGACGAAAGATATTCGCCCACAGCTCGCGAACCCTGACGAAGGCCAGCACCACTTGGACCAATCGTAGTATAACGATTCATAAACCACTGAGTAAATGCAGAACAGTTATTAAGCGTTCCGCTCGGACAACCGGCATCATTAATGGTCGCGCCATCAAATATTTGCGTACCGGTTGCAAATTTATCTGATTCCCTGGCATACGCTTCCATGAATGATTGTGCCTGTTCAAGAGTCATTCCGCCGTTGATTAGCTCACCGGCAGAAGCAGAACTATCATCACCAATTTGCTCACCGCTAAAATCTTCAACAATAAACTTTCCGCCATCGTCATAATAACCGCATTTACCGTTAGCTAAACAATGGTAATTTTCAGGTTTATCGTCAAAAGGGTTTGCACCACCGCAAAAACCTACCGCATCAAGACCAGAACCGCCAGATGATTCACCACCAGCTCCTTCAGCATTCTTAGCCGCATTTTCGTACCATTCCGGATGTTTATTGGCTAGTTCTGCAGACGTTTCCCAGCCCTCATCTTTTATTACACCTTCAATCATGGAAATCAACGAAGATAACTTCGAAACATAATTTGGATCAGTTGCGTAACCTGCATCCTTGATAGCCTGAGCATATGCATACGGATCGGTAACCGTATCGCCCTGAAATACACCATGATTACGATAAGTCGGAGTATTGGCAATGTTTTTATAATACCCTTCCCATCCAGCTTCCGGAGTAGGATAAGAAAAAGCATTATCAGGATTAGAATCAAAAGCTCCTATGCCAAAAAAGTTATTGCGTGTGGTAGCAAAGGAAGAAGTACCGGACGCAGATTCAAGTATCCCCTGTGCCATTACAGCCTCCCAGGGAATTCCATATTTAATACTTAATCCTACAGCAATATCATGATATTGTTTAATAAAACTGAGTTGT
>JAEEGL011275024.1_pt1 | contig 12339 bp, 4 predicted proteins | sample 9134231 | NCBI WGS metagenome assembly JAEEGL01 (sample SAMN16246548, study PRJNA631951) | gut metagenome | biome: gut microbiome; feature: rumen; material: fiber-attached | host: Bos | place: Iran: Karaj | collected 2018-10 | reverse complement strand
TGACCTGTTCCTTCATCTTACAAAGGCAGAAAAGCTTCTGGCTCCGGAAACAAATATCCGTAACGGTTTGATTTTGAGCCAGCACACAATTGAAAACGAAGAGCTTCAGAAGGAATTCAATATTCAGATTACGGCTTCGGCACGTAACCTGCTTAGAAAATATCATGGTGATGAAAATCATGCTGAATGTGTACGCATGATTGCGGTAAAAATTTACGACACTCTGAATAACGACCTTGGTTATAACGAGCACGTACGAACCCTGCTGGAAACTGCAGCGATTCTTCACGACATTGGCGGCTTTATCCGCTATGACAATCATAATCTGCACAGTTCGTATATTATCAGGAACTCAGAGATTTTCGGACTTTCGCGAAAGGATAATACAATTGTTGCAGAAATTGCAAAATATCATAAGGGTAATTCTGTTCCGCAGGATGAAGACAGCTTCCTTATGCTGCCGCGTTCTGACCGTATGACAATTTTAAAGCTTACGGCAATTTTACGGATTGCAGATGCCCTTGACCGCGGACACAGTCAGAAGTTCAATGATTTTTCCATTAAGCTGCAGCAGAACTCGGTGGTTATTCATACAAAATCTTCAAAGAATACTGTACTTGAAAAAATTGCCCTTAACGAAAAGTCTGGTATGTTCGAGTCGGTTTTTGGTTATAAGGTGATACTGCTTTAAGGAGCGTACTATGCAGGAACGATATTTCAACCGCGAGCTCAGCTGGCTCGAATTTAATGCCCGCGTTTTATTTCAGGGGCTCAATAAAGAGCTGCCTCTTCTGGAGCGTCTGCAGTTTCTTTCTATTGTTACTTCTAATTTTGATGAATTCTTTCAGGTTCGCGTTGCTTCGTTAAAACGTCTTCTTGCAGAAAATCCTGGCTTTGTTGATGTTTCGGGGCTTTCTCCGCAGATGGTTTATACTTCTGTTTCTGCACGTGCTCACCAGATTATCCGCAGTCAGCAGGAATGTCTTATGCAGGATATTCTGCCGGCGCTCGCGAATGAGGGGCTGGTGTACGTTACACCTATGCAGTACACGCAGCCGCAGGCTGATTATTTGAGCGGTGTTTTTAATACAGAAATCTTTCCTTTGCTTACACCGCTGCGTACAGATATTGAAGCGTTTCCTCATATTAAAAATCTCACGACCTACGCGGCGTTTTTGCTGGCGCCTATTGCTGGTATTAAAAAGTCTGCGGGAGCAGAAGAGTTCCGTGGTAGTGAGGATGCGCCGCGAATTGCTCTGGTGGAAGTGCCAGACGGGATCCGCAATATTTACTGGCTCTCGGGGAATAATGAGGCGGGCAGCCGGGGCGGGCAATTTGCGTTACTGCAGGATATTATTACGGAATTCGGAACCAAGCTTTTTCCGGGCTTTGAAGTAGAAGAGACGCTTTTGTTTAAGGTAACGCGTGACGCGGATTTTGCGGTGGATGAGGATGCAGGAAAGAACTTCATTCATGCAATGGAAGATGTTCTGATTCAAAGAAAATCTTCGTTCCCGGTTCAGATGACCTGTAATTCTTCAAGCTCAAAAATTCAAAAGTTTTTGATGGAAAAACTTGAGCTTGCTGAAGATGATGTTTATAAGATTGATCAGATTATAAATCCGGGTAACCTTATGGAGCTGCGTGAAGCAGATGAAAATGGTTCTATGAGCTTTGAGCCGTGGGAGCATTTTTACCCGGCTGATTTACCTGAAGAGGAACCTTACTGGGATACGCTTAAGCTGCACGACAAAATACTTCACGTTCCATATGAAAGCTATGATCCTGTTGTAAAATTTATTTCTGATGCAGCAGATGATGACGATGTACTGGGCATAAAAATGACTCTGTATCGTACCGGCCGTAACTCTCCGATTATCGATGCTCTTGAACGTGCGGCACAGCGCGGCAAGCAGGTTGTTGTTCTTGTAGAACTCAAAGCGCGCTTTGACGAGGAACGAAATATTGCCTGGGCAAATGAGCTGGAGCAGGCCGGCGTTACTGTTATTTATGGACTTGTAAATCTTAAGGTTCATGCAAAAATCCTGATGGTAATCCGCCGTGAAAGCGATACAATCCGCCGTTACGTTCATCTGGCTACAGGAAATTATAATACTAAGACTGCAAAGCTTTATTCTGATATTTCTCTGTTTACAGCTAACCCGCAGATTGCAAATGATGCAACTTTGTTCTTCAATCTTGTTACAGGTTATTCAACCTTGCAGAACATGAACTGCTTAAGCATGGCTCCGGTTACAATTAAGTCGCGCCTCATTGCAATGATAAACCGCGAAATAGAGCGGAGCCGTCCGGAAAATCCGGGGCTTATAATTGCAAAAATGAACAGTCTTACACACGAAGAGGTTATTTCTGCCTTGTACAGGGCGAGTCAGGCCGGCGTAAAAGTTCTTTTGAATATCCGTGGAATCTGTATGCTGGTTCCTGGTGTAGAAGGCCTTAGTGAAAACATAAAGGTTGTTTCAATTGTAGACCGATACCTCGAACACTCTCGAATTTTCTATTTTCAGAATGGTGGTACTCCGGAGCTTTACTGTTCTTCTGCCGACTGGATGAACCGAAACCTCGACCGTCGCATTGAGCTTATGTTCCCTATTCTCGATAAGGCTGCCTTTGAGGACGTAAAATCAATTCTCGATACCTATTTTGCAGACAACACAACCTCTATGGAGCTTAAGTCAAACGGAAGCTGGGAGCCTGCAGCACGCGGTAAAAAAGAAGAACCGGTTCGTGCTCAGGAAGTGCTCTACAAAAAGTACCGCCAGCTCGAAGAGAAAAAGCCGAAGGGTGAAGAGACCCGCTTTGAGGTGCGCAGGAAATAGAATTCCTTGAATGCCTTGAAACTATACAGTCTTTTATATCCATGTTATAATTTAATGCTATTGGAAAAACTATAATTAGGAGTTTGTTTACTCAAAATGATAATTATGAGTTGTAAAATTTTAAATAAGCGGAATATGTTTAAGAACGCCCTCATCATTTTATCAATTCTTTTTCTTTTTAATTCCTGTACAAATCTTTTTGAATCTGATGTAAAAGAAAACAGTCATCAGCAAAAGGCAACGACTGCTAAATATGCAGAGCTTACTGGTTCTGTAATTATTAAAGGCGCAGTTCCTGGCTTGATTTCTGACCGTAGTGCAAAACCGGGTATGCCTTCTGCAACCGACACCAATTATAAATACTTTGTAAAAGCAACTCATAATTATACAGATGCAAATGGAAATCCTGCAGAAGAAGTTGTTGAAGAATATTGTGATGCAAGCTTTCATTATGTTTTAAAGCTTGAGCTTAACAAGCAGTGGGTGATTATGGCAGGCTACAAGCAGCTTGAACCGGAACAGATTCTTATGGTAGATACTGAATCAGACCCAGATCCTGGTGTTACTCCAAATCCTTTTACAATCACTTTTACAGAAGAAAATGTTTCTGTGACTGGCAAAAATTTTGTCTTAAAGCCAAGACAGACAGCAGATGGAACAGGAAGCGTACACCTTGCTTTGGGACTTCCTGCAGACATAAAATCTCTGACAATATTAAAAAGCGGTGATGCTGGTTCACTCCCTGTAGCAGCAACAGGCTTTACAAATAATGTTAGTTCAGGTGATACAGATAAATATATAGAAGCAAATAATATTAAATCTGGTGTGTATAATCTTATTTTGAATTTTTACAAACAATATAATAACGGCTCTGAAGTAATACTGTATCTGGCTTATTCAACAATTCAGACTATAAATGTTTTTGATAACCTGACAACCGATACCTGGATAAGCGAAAACGGTGCAGGTACAGATAGTGCAAATGGTGATAATGTCTTAAAACTCGAATCGGATGGAAGCTACAGCTTTACTCTGACAGAGGCTCTTGTTGCTGAATATACAAATACATTAATTTACGTCGGAAAGCCTGAAGGCTTGCCTTCTACAATTCAGGCGTCAGATTCAAATGCAGGAACTGCCTGGTCGCCTTATGAAACCCTAACAAAAGCCTTCAAAATGATTGAAGTAGCGGGAACTCCAGGCTCTGTTTACCGCATTATGGTTTCTGGAACTCAGAAGGGAAACTTTGTAATTCCTGCTTCAATTACAAATGATGAAACTACAGGAAAAGCAAAAGCAATTGAGATTTCAAGCCTTAATCCGAATTCGGCAAATCCTGTAGTGCTTACAATACCTTCAGGAGGCAGCGGCACTGTATTAACTGTAAATGGCACAACACCGGTTACTCTAAAGAATATTAAGATAACCGGCGGAAATGCTGATAACGGTGGCGGTTTAAAGGTTCTAGGCGGAGACGTAACTCTTGCAGATGGCGTTCTTATTACAGGAAATACTGCAACAAACGGAGACGGCGTTTACGTAGAAAGCGGCTCCTTTAAAATGAAAGGCTCTGCAAAGGTTGATGCAGATAATGAGGTGTATCTTTATAATGGAGCACTTCTCACTATTGCAGGAAGTATTATAACTGATGGAACCGACAAAGCAGCAACGATAACTCCTTCTACTTTTACTCGTGGAATGACTGTAATTAATACAACAGGAACTCCTGTTTCAGATACACTGCTTAGAAAATTTATCATAAGCGACAATGAATGGAGTATAGTACAGAGAATGAACACTGGTGTACTATATGCCAAAATTTATGTTGCAAGTAACATGGAAGAAGATTCTACTAGAGTAGGAGTCAAAGGTCTTTCTAGTGCAGAAGGTGCAACAGGCGTTAAATCAAAACCATTTAATTCTCTTGATGCTGCACTTGCAGTAGTTTCTCCTGATAATAATAAAATCATAATAGATGGAACAATTAAAGGTTCACAGGAAATTACAGCTGCAAAAATCCCGAATGATGTGAGCGAAATAACTTTGGAAGGATATTCAACAGGGGATACGGAACCTAGTCTTGCCGTGCTTGATGGTAATGGAGGAGGAAGAACTTTAAAAATATCCGTAGAAAAAGTAGTAAACATAAATAAGCTTAAAATTACAGGTGGACTTATATCGGAGAATGGTGCTGGAATTTATGTAGAAAAAGCAATTTTAAACCTTGGTAAAGGGGTTTTGATTCAAGGAAATGAGGCTACAAATGATGGAGATGGTGGTGGTATATTTATAAAAAGTAATGCTAAGGTTGCTATGTCTGGTGATGCCTGGGTTGGAAGTAGTGGTAACGCACCCGCAAGTGAGACCTGGAATGATACGACAAAATCACAAAAGAATAAAGCTAAGGTAGGCGGCGGAGTTTTCAATGCTACAGGAACTTTCAGAATGGGAGGAACCTTTAATTCAACAGGCACTTTTACAGTTGACCCGAGTTTTTCTGGAGGTGTAGCACATAATATTGCATACCAAGGTGGCGGTATATATCTAAGTAATTCTTATACAGGAACTCTGTGTACCGAAATAAGAGGAAATCTTTCTTATAACTATGCTACCAGCAGTGGTGGTGCGCTGGGTGTTTATGGACCAAATAATTCAATTGAAGAAGATTCTATTATAGAAGGAAATTATTCTAAAGACGGTGGAGTGGCATGTATTGGTGGTAATGGCACTCTGACTATGAACGGCGGAATTATTAGAAATAACAGTGCAGAGAGTGTAGGGGGAGCTATTTATGCTACTTACGGTACTTTTAATATGAACGGTGGACGAATAGAAAGCAATTCTATTACCGGTGAAGGTACAAATAAAAATGGTGGCGCAGTTTATGTAAGTTCAGGGGGCACCGGAGGTCATTTCAACATAAAGGGTAATTCTTATATTCCATGTACTGGAGAAAAATTGAACGATGTTTACCTTGTCAGTGACAAATACATAACAATAGTGGGCGATTTATATTTACCGTCGGGCGTGAGCGCAAGCACCCCCAACGTCACAATAACTCCGACTTCACGGACGCGCGGAACTGTCGTGGCTCAAGACAAAGACGGAAGTGAACTTCAAAGTGATATCTTAAGCAGACTCAGCCTTACAGATCCAGCTGGTGACGGTTGGGTCGTAGAAAGAACAAGCGACAAAAAGCAGGCTACTATATTTGCACCTATTTATGTGGCTTCTACAATAGCATCTGGTACCGGCGATTGGAACGGTTCAAAAAGAGTTTGTGGCGCAATAGGCAGCAACAGCAATATGGGAACAAAGAGCAAGCCTTACGCCACCGTGACAAAGGCTCTGTCGGACTTAAAAGACAGCGGCAGAGATTACACGATTTTCATAGACGGAAAAGTTACAGATAATCTTACGATAAACAGCAGAAGCGGAAGTGGCTGCACTGTGGCTGGCGCCAAAAGTATTACCCTTAGAGGTGCAACAACAACGTCAATAACTGAAGACAATGCTGACTGCCTTGACGGCGGTGGAACAAACAGAGTAATTACGATACAAGGTAGTGTTCCGGTAACTATAACCTCGTTAAAAATTAGTGGCGGACAAGTGCAGGACGAAGGCGGAGGAATTTTTGGCTTATCCGATACTGATTTGACCTTGGATGCCAACACTTTTGTCACAGGAAACATTGTAACAAAAGATGTCAGCAATCCGCTTGGAGGTGGAATCTCTGCGAACGGAACTTTAAATATAAAGGGCACTGTCAAAATCCACGATAATAAAAAACTTGAAGGTACGAAAGAAAGTGTTTCGAATCTCTACCTTCCAAGCGGAAAGGTAATTAATGTTTTGGGCGACCTTACCGGTTCCGACATAGGCGTGACCACGGGGATTCTGCCCAGCATAGACTTTGCGAGTTCGCCGGCCACTGAAAACACTGTGACCATAACGCATAATTATTACCAGGCAAACTCCGTAGATCCAAATACATATTTTAAAAGCGATGACAATTATGGAATGTTTTTTGTACCTGACGAAGAAGCCGAGTTTGGCGTTCATGGCGGAAACATTAGCATAGAACCGACTTACAAAGATTTGGCTTTCTCTATCGACAAGACTTGGATTAAGAAAGCTGATTTAGGCGGAACGGACGCACGGTTTACAATTAGCGGAAAGTTTGACGGAACCACGGACGCAAACTTCAGCAGCTCATCATCCGCATCTTATGTCAACCTTTCGTTTGGTCTAAAGTATCATGGCGAATCGCTTGGCTCGACTTATATCACTTCTCCAGCCAGCGGCTTCACCGCAAAAAAGATAGCACAACTTGCAAGCGGCCTGCCTGCGGGCGATTATGTTATTGAAGCTACAGGCATTCACAAGGGAAAGACCTACAGCGCAAGCTTTGCGATAAAGATTATTGGCGACGCAGTTCCAGACGCCTGTGTCATGACCGGCGGCGAGACCGTTACGGGTGCGGTTGGAACAAACGCTCAGTCAAGAATCTTTGTATCAGGCCGATCAGTGCCGATTCCTGTTATCATCGCCTGCAAAACCGAGGTTACCCAGGCCGAATACCAAAAGTATTGTTGTTACGGAACAAATCGTCCCACCGACGCGCTTGGCAAAGGAGACAACTATCCGGCCTACTATGTAAGCTGGTATGACGCGCTTGTTTACTGCAACTTGCGCAGCCTTGCAGAAGGCCTCACTCCTGTCTACAGCATTGGCGGAAAGACCGACCCCAAGCAATGGACGGACGTAGTGACAGGAACAGGCGACGACATAGGAAAATACCGAGGCCCGGCGGCTAACAATGACGCTTGGAACACCGTCGTCTTTGACCAAAGCGCCAATGGCTGGCGTCTGCCTACCGAGGCTGAATGGGAATACCTTGCCCGCGCCGCCAACACAAAGGACTATTGTTGCAGCGGAACTAGTCAGACTAGCGATGTCAATATTGGCCCTTATGCATGGTTCTCGTACAACTCAAAAGTCAGTGGTGTGGCTGTCGCGCATGAAGTTAAGTCAAAGCAACCAAATGCGCTTGGCGGTACAGGCAATGGCCTTTACGACATGAGCGGCAATGTCGCCGAGTGGTGCTGGGACTGGAAGGTGGCCTCGATAACCGGCGCCACGCCTGCGACGGGCCCCGACACTGGATCTACAAAAGTGTATCGAGGCGGCTCTTATAAGAGCAATGCTGCCAAATGCTACGTTAATGACCGAAGCGTGTCGTTAGCCGTTTCTGTTCCGAATGACGAAATAGGCTTCCGCGTTGTCCGAACTGCGCGCTAAGGAGAAAGAAGATGAAAAAAAACAAGATTTTGACAATAAAGACAATCCTTTCTCTGGCGGCGGCAACGCTTTTGGCGCTTTCTTTTCCGGGAGTGTTTTTGGCCTGCTCTAACATTGGCGATGACTTGTCGAGAGAAGCTGCTGTTCAGGAAGATGATAATCAGGAAGGAACTGGCACAGCAAGTGGGCAGAGCGGAACTGATGAGATTGATGGACAGAACGATGTACAAGATCCTGTATTAGTGACGGTAAGCGGTTCTCTTGATATTGGCGGTGCTTATCCCGAAGAAATTGCTGCGCTTGTTGATGGCGGTCATGACGGAGTAGAGCGTTCAGCATTTCCCGGAATTCCATCTGGTTTGACATATACGGTTTACGCAGAGGAAGACACCACCGAGGCCACAAAGCTGCGCTACGAGGGAACAGTAGCTGCAGATGGAAAAAGCTATACAGTAGGAATTCCTGTTACCAGCGGAAAAAAATACTATGTTTACGCAAACGCCGCCAATTCCGACGGGCTTGTAATTTTGTCCGGCAAAAGCGCCGTTTTGGATTTTAATACAATTACGAGTTTTAAGACAGATGCCAATATAACTCTTTCTGCTACGCAAACCGACACTGGAACTGGTTGCGTGTCGCTAACAATCGCCGATCCCGACCAAAAAGCGGTATCCGCATGTGTCTGTTATAAGATTGACTCTACAAACTATGAAAAGAATCTGACAAAAAGCGGATCTGGCGCTAATACTGTCTGGACACTTGTAATAGGCGAGATAAAAACAGATGCTGGAACCGGTCAAAAATACATCGAAAACGGCCTGAAAGCCGGTGCTCATATTATGTCCTTTGAATTTTATTCAGATGTGGAGGCCAGCGGAACTCTTCTGTATTCCTTTACCGAGGCTGTGAATGCTTTTGATAATATGACAACCAACAAGTGGGTTCAAAACGGCGCCGAGCCTTGGTTTGTCACCACCACTACCGATGGCGTAAAGACCACCGTTTGCAAAATCACGTCCGCAATCATCACAAGCTACGGCCTTACAGAAATCTATGTTGACCCCACTCTGGACAATAACGACGGTAGCGGAAGCTTCTTTAGTCCCAAGAAATATTTTTCCAGCGCCGTTGCCATGCTGCATGACACCAACGCCAATTACACGATTTACATCAAGGGAACAGTGAAAGAGAATGCCAACGCCAATTACGCGCATATTATATCTTCCACGGCAAGAGCGAGAACCCTTACCCTGCGCGGACTCAGCGATCCTGTCGACGGAGTTCCGCAGGACGTACTCTCTGGCAATGTGTCAAGGTGCGTTCTCTTTATAGAAGCGACATTCCCTGTTACCATAGAAAACCTAAAACTAACGGACGGAAAAGCCTCTTATGGCGGAGGAATTCTGGCATGCGGCGGCGATTTGATTCTTGGAAAAGGCGCTTATATAACAGGCAACGAAGCGACTGACAAAAGTTATGGCGGCGGCGGCGTTTATTTTAACGGAGGGGAATTGACAATGCTTGACGGCGCTGTCATAGCAGATAATGTCGCTAGTGGTTACGAATCCTCCTCCAGAGCCCATGGCGGCGGCGTTTACTTGTGCTCAGGCAAAAAATTTACGATGCGCGGCGGCGTTATAAAACACAATAAAGCTGTTGGCTATGGCGGCGGTGTTTATGTAACGTCGGCCACATTCACAATGGCTGACGGCGTGATTGGAGACGATTCAATGGAGACTCCGGCATCTAGTGAATCGTTGCGTTCTAACTTGGCGTACCAAGGCGGCGGTGTCTACCTTGGTGGCAGCGAATCGACAGTTGACGCTTTTTTTTATTTTACAGGGGGAAAGATAGCGTATAATGCGGGGGTCTATGGCGGCGGCGGCATTTACGCGATATACTGCGACGCCACTATAAGGGGCGTCATAAAATGCAACGGAGCGGTGCATGGAACTTCCGGACCCGGCGGCGGCATTTTGGCGGAAAAAAAATCCATGATTAGGCTGGAGAATTGTACAATCGAAAAAAATATAACACATGTCGATAGAGGCGGCGGCGCGATTTATATTAAAAATTATAATGGAGATGATGCTGTTGTTGTAAGCCTCAAAGGCTCTGTTTCAATTCCTTGCACAGGCATGAATGAAAACGATATGGCGGTGCCAGGCGCAAAGGTGGCTTCGAGTGGTGTCGTATCTTCTTTCCCGTTGACCATCGCCGGAAAGCTTACAGGCACAGAAACCGTGGCGACAATCACGCCCTCAATCCACAATGGTTCAACCTTAATAGGTTACGACGAGGCAATCCAAGTCCTTAAGCTTGCCTCCGGCGTCACCGACACAACTCTTGCAAACGTTTGCGGCTTGTTTGCCATCACTCCGCAAACAAGCCCCGCGCAAGACTGGGCGGTAGGCAGCGACGGCTATTTGGCAAAGCTTACATCTATGACGTCTGCAAATATAGACAGCTTTACAGTTGCCGATTTTACTGAAGGTGCCAAGGTTGTTTATGTATTTGATGAAAATGTCACTAACGATCAGATTGAAGTGTTTACAGAGAAGCTATACCACAATGCAACAGACTATAATCCAGATCAGAAAAAAGTTGGTGAAGGCTCTGTACTTGACTTTTCAAAGGCCACAAATCTTACCAAAATTGGATTTAGTAACTGGTCAAACTATGGCGTTATGCAGCCTTTTGACATAATATTACCACCTAAAGCTGCAAGTAATCTTTTTGGCAGTATGACATTTGTTTGGGCTATTCAAAATGCTCAGAATGTAATTGCTCCGCCAGATTGTATAAACTTCACTTCGGAAAATGGCATTGTATACTCAAAAAACAAAAAGAAGCTCTGTTTGTATCCCGGCGGAAGATCAGAAGCTTCTTGGACTGTTCCATCAGACGTAACGGAAATAGGATACTATGCGTTCGCATATGGTAATAATTTGAAAAACGTATCGTTGCCATCTCAGCTTACCAAAATAGGCCAATCTGCTTTTTACAGCAGCAAGATAGAATCTCTCACTATACCGGCAAACGTAACTCAAATAGATTATAGGGCATTCGGTTATGGCATGAGCAGCCTTACGTCGCTTGTTTTCAGCAATCCAAACGGATGGCACACTAAAGATAACAACGGGAACATCCTTATGGATCTTGATGCAAGCAAGCTCAATGTTGCTGGTGACGTAAATACTGAAGGAAGCACTCTTTGGTATTTTAAAAATACGGTTGACCAATATTACAATTGGAATAAGCTTGTCCGCGATTAAGCCTGTTCGGTAGTGAGTTTCTGCATGTACTGATTATAATCGTATTTCGCACATAGCATATTTACTACCTTTTTGGAATTGCGACTTAGGTAATTTGAAAGAATCCCCTGTGAAATAGAAGTAAGACGAAAATAGCCGGATATAACAAAAATTAATAAATCCAAAAGAAGTGGCATTAGCAGTTGTCTGGTATGTTTAAACATATTAGAATTGTTTAAGCGCTAGGAGGTGCTAATATGAAAAAAACTTTATCACTTTTGGTTGTTGCATTTGCCACTTGTTTAATGATGTTTGCAGAAGATCCTGGTCTCTATTTGAAAAAAGGAGACGCACTTACACCTGTAAAAGTAACCAGATTGAGTAACACTAAAAAAGGTGGTTCTGCCGGAGCTTTCAGCATTGGAAAAGAAGAACACAAAATAAAGGGTGTTACATCTGGCCTGAATTATGCAAAAGAAGATTCTTTAATTTTTGTTTTTCCTCCAAAATCTGGAAAGAAAATTAAGCTCGCAGGCCCTTTCACAGAATTCAGTACAACCGCAAACTTCCTTCTTTATAAACTAGAAGTAACCAAAAAAGAAAGAAAGGTTTCTACAGGCGTAGAAATCATGGGCTTTAATACAAAAGAAAATGGCGGTGCCGAACTTCCATTTACACAGATTGATGACACCACTTATGAAGTAAAGCTCGAAAATCTCGAACCAGGTGAATATGCGCTCTTCTATACTGCACTTAACGAAGGCGGAAAAAAAGCAGCTTCAGTTTTCAACATTGATCCTGTAGTCTGGGATGAAGCATGGTGCTTCACTGTAGAGTAATAGTTTTTACTATCTCTCGCTGACAAACAAGCCTGCGATTGTAATTGCTGCACCGAGAGCTCCAGCCAGTGTGATTTTTTCACCGAGTACGAAAAATGCAAAAAT
>JAEEGL011113222.1_pt1 | contig 12339 bp, 4 predicted proteins | sample 9134231 | NCBI WGS metagenome assembly JAEEGL01 (sample SAMN16246548, study PRJNA631951) | gut metagenome | biome: gut microbiome; feature: rumen; material: fiber-attached | host: Bos | place: Iran: Karaj | collected 2018-10 | reverse complement strand
ATGTAGCAAACATTTGAACAGAAATATTATTTTCCAAAATCACATTGGCAGTGCTAATCTTACCCGTTTCAAAATATTCTACATGTATATTTACATGTCCTGCCGGCATTGTAAAGGAATAACTTCCATCCTGGTTAATACTAAAAGTTACAGCACCATTGTTTATATTAACTGTTTTAACAGCATGTCCTGCATATGGGTAAACATTAAAAGTTACTTTTTCGCCTGAACCGGCAATTGTTTTATCAGTATCTACAACTCCTCCTTGAACATTTTGATCTACATCAATTTTCCATTCCCAGATTGCTGTAACTGTTGTATTATCCGTAATCTTTATTTCATCCCCGGGGTTTTTAGTGATTGCAGCGTTATTTCCAACTTTAACATACCAATTCTTAAATGCCTTGCCACTCGGAGCAGTGAATGTGCATTCAGGAAATGTATATGTACCGTCTTTTTCCATTCCATCCAGATTCATAGTACCGGATCCTTCTCCGTGATCAAATGAAATCTGATATTTTATATCCACTTCTATTGTTCCACTAATATTATTATAATTATTATTATAAAAATTCGGATCACTTACTACCACTTTATAATCCACATAATATTTCCCCGGTTCTGACGCCTTAGGAACATCTCTCATATATTCATTACTGTTCATTAACTTGTAAACAAAATATGCCTCGTTAGAATTATCAATAAAACCGGAAAAATCACTTGGAGCATACTCATCACTAGAAATACTCAGGCTACCTGGCGTGATTAAATCCATAGAAATTCCGGTATATATTAAATTGTTAACATATTTTGGAGATTCTATAACTTTCACATTAAGCGTATGTGTAGGAATCATATTAAAAACTATTGTGTTAGATCCATCTATTTCATAGTTACTATTTGACAGAGTTACTTGCAATTTATTTATACCCCAGGAAACCATGGCAGGCATAACAACATAACACGTGTCAGATGGTATCACCCCGTTAATGTTTATATTAGGAGCGCCATAATCTACGCTTGCTATATCACTGTCATATTTAAGTGTTACTTTTTTGGGCTTAATATTGAATTTTTTTCTAACCACTATTCCTGAATGAGTACCTTTACCTATTATTTTAACTACTCCTTCTCCGACATAAACATTATTAATATACTCAACATCATAATCAATACCAGCGTTCAATAAATTGCCATTTTCATAGACTTCTACTAAAGGGGTACGAGCTTCACCATTATATGTTTCATCCGGTATATCGGATATGGTTATATTTGAATTGCTACTCTGTACAACTGTTACTGTCAAACTATAATAAAAACAATCTCGATCATTATAACCTACTTTATATGTTATAACAGCACTATTACCTGTAGTCTCTACATTAAAAGAGCCTTTTTCATTTTTAATATTCTTTAAAACTACCGCATTAGTATCAGCACCATTATAAATATTAAAGTCAATTTCGTTCTCTGTTAAAACGTAATAAGATGCTTTTTTTACATCTCCTTTTATTGATAAATAACATCCCTCAGGAGCCGTTAACTTTATTTCTTGATCATAATCACTTGAAGAGTTGCTAGATAACGAAAACGAACTAATTCCTTCTGGAACAGAAACTTCAAGAGTTGATTTTTTATCATTTGATGTATCAAATTCTAATCCATCATTATATGTTAAAGAGTTTGAAAATACAGGTATAACAGTAACAGCAGTTGAAGGCATACTAAATGTTACAGTATTAAACTTGTCTAAATCTCTAAATAAATCCCCATTACCGCTTCGATTAAAACTTATCACATTATTATTAGCATCAATAACATTAACAGATTTTAAATAATATCCCAGTGCAGGAGTCGCTGTAATTGTAATTTTTTCATCAGGCAAAGCAGAATTCTTATCAGATGTGATTGTACCATTTTGCTGTTGAATAATATTTATTTCTTCAGGATAATCAACAGTAAATTTAAACTGTTGTGAGCCATAATAGGGACTTATTCCTGTAATAGTCAATGTATATGCATCCTCATTAACAAAATCGGATACTATTTTATTTGAACTATTTGTAATAACCTCGGAATAGTGTACACCCTTAACGAGTTCAGTGCCATCAGAATCTGAGACTGTATAGTTAATGGTAATTGTATCACCCGAATTTCCGTAATACTTATTGTTGATACCATTTATCGTGGCAATTTCCAAGTTCATGGTATCCATAATAGGTCCTAATTCCCCATTAATTATCTTCCAATAGGTGCCAAGGTCTTTGACAAGGTCATCATCTGTCTTGTTGCTTCCATCATCGCCCTGACTAGTACCAAAAACTTCTGTATAATAACAATTATTAAATGTACTGCCAGCGTTACGATTAAAAGTTGCACTATTACTAGTTCCCATCGTATTCTCACTTGGATCATATAGACAACTTGAAAAACTAACATTGCCACTATCTCTCCATCCTAAAAAACCTGCACTACTATCGGAACTACTTCCAAGTAATTTACCGGCAAATTTACAATTTTTAAACGTAAGTGAACCACCTTGCATTTTAGCTACGAAACCGCCATTACTGGAGTCTCCGTTATATCCACATGTGATACTTGTTGTTACAATACAAGATGAGATTGATGTCGAGCCGTAAGACCAACCGATCAAGCCACCATTCTCTCTGCCACTGTTATTGATTATTCCATCTACATATAAGCATCTGATTGTAGCATGATTAACATAACGGAAAGGTGCACAGGTATCATCAGTAGCAACATAGTTTACCGTTAGTTTATGACCGCAACCGTTGAATATTCCTGCGAAACAATTATATGTACGATTCGTATATGTACCAACCATAGTCGTAATAGGATCATCAGCAGAACCTATATCAGCAGTTAACTTCACATATACTCCTCTTCCCCAATATAAGTCGGAATTATTTACATTTGAAAATGTTTCCCAATCCGCTTTACTGCTGATGAGATACGGAGATGCTAATGTACCTTCTCCCGCTAACTTATCATCGGCACGTACAGTCATAGTTGTTGGCACAATAGGAATCATTCCGAGTACCAAAGCTATGGCTATCACATATGACACGATTAGCTTTAATAAGTGCTTCTTTGTCTTCATCTTTTGAGTCTCCTTCTGAATATCCTTATAATTATGGCATTTCGGTAAATACGAAATAATCTTTGTATACCAGCCGAACATATTTTATTTATAGTTCTTCTCTTTTCCCAAGATGTCATGAAACAACATTTTGTATTATAAATTACTTTTAAAAAGATTTCAAGTAACTAAAAGTTAGTTTTTTCAAAAAAAATACACCTGCCACATCCGTGCAGGTGTCTTCAAGTTAGAAAGCTTACATCAGTTTTCTATTATCCATAGGATCTCTATAGGCATTCCTAGATAACAGTCCCTCAAGTATATCATCCACTCCATTAACTCCATCACCTGATGTAGTTATCACATCCTCAGTCTCAAATACTATGATCTCCATCTCGGGTGTCTCATACCTATCTTTTTTCATTTATAATGTCCTCCATCGTAAATGCGTTATATTCTCTAACTATGCTGCAGTATAGGCCTTTGCTGATTGACCATAATAATATAACCTCTTAGCCAGTTCACCAAATTTAGCATCATTTGAAACACGGTTAATATATGTGTTCATACTATAGTTAAGATTTTGATTTATATCAGTACCATTTAAGTAAATCTTAGCTATATGAGTATCGGCAAAACTATTAGCTGACATATGATCAATCTCTACATAATAAACACTTGGATCTTTTGTGGCATATATTGTCCTTGGTTCAGTATCTTGATCGATCTTTACAGTCAGTACTACATCATTCTCTCCATCTTTAAATGTCAGCGAATTATTACTGATAGTTCCAGTTCCACTTACAAGTTTAAAGTAAAACTGCAAAGTTGCTGAATTGTTAAGATTTACATTGGCTTTGTACCAGTTTACATCATCACGTTTTATAGTATCACCGATGATTATTTTATTATTTTCCAGTAGGCCATCTGTGCCTATACCAGTAGTATCTTTAGTAGCACAGCCTAATATATCTTCACTCACTTGATATGTAACCAACTTATCATCAGAAATTTCGTTATTTACATATTTCTGAGCCGCTGCACTATAATACAATACATCAGCAAGTAAAGTCTTAAGTTCAGCTTTCTTTTCAAAAGTTAAATTCATACCATCAACTAAAGCAAATGTATCGATACAATACTGCTTTACACTATATTTTTCTATCTTGTCAGTATATGTATCGTTTCCATCAACATAACTTAACTCCGCTGTAAACAACTCTCCGATGGAATCAGGCTGTATACCTGTAAACTCAAATATATATCTGGTTTTAGCAGAATCCAATTCACCTTGGATCACAGTTTGTTTTCCATTCATTGTGATAGTAAGTGTAGGTTCATTTGTTAGCGGTTGTTCAAAATATGTATAGAACTTAACCGTAATGTTATTAAATAGGTATACCTGAGCTGAGGAAAGTTTGCCGGGCTCAACAAACTCCGCATTAACATTCACTGCCTCAGCAGGCATAGTAAATGTATATGTCCCATCCTGATTATCTGTTACTGATACTGCTCCATTATTCACCGATATATTCTTAATTATATAACCTGTATTAGGAGTTGCAGTCAGGGTTACAGTCTCACCTTCTACCGTACTTGACTTATCTGTTTTAACTGTACCACCTGTGATTTCATCGGCAATTATTACATTATAAGTCGGAAGAACTGACACTGTCAGATACACCCCACCTCCACTGTTAACGTTATCAACATAGTCAGTCACAAAGTGAAGCAAGATCTGATTGGTGCTGCCGGTAGTTTCGACTGCCTTTACAGCCGAACTTACATTTTTGAACCTACCAAGACTCGTGGCATCGATGTTGTTACCATCATAAATATCCAAATAATCCCGATCATCAGAAGAAGGATATAGTTTAACGTAACCGGATATCTTCATTACATGCCCTTGAGGAGCAGTCAGTAAAAGAAAACCATCGTTATTATAACCATATGTTCCATCTTTACCGCTATTATCATAAACTTTGAATATTTCTGTGTCCTCAGGAATTTCAAATTCTTTAATTGATCCCGATTTAGGTATATTTACAAAGAAATCTTTCTTAGCTATAAAAGTTGCAGATACATTTACAGCCGATGAGCGCATCTTGAAGATAAACTCATTATCAGTATAATAATGGACATCTCCCCAGGTCGAACCGTTTGTTGAAGATATTAACGTTACTTTACCATCATTATCGATTGCGCTGATATTCTGCAAAACATAACCCTCATCAGGATTGACAGTCAATGTAACATAACTGTTAGGGATTGCTTCCTCCGAATTACTTATCACTTGTCCATGCGCAATATTATTGCTTACATTAATAGCTAAAGGTTCTTTGCTTGAAATTAGTGTAATCGTCAGGTCAATATCCCATTCAGTTTCCATTTGCGATTCACTATATATATATACTGATTCGCCTGAACTTATTATTTTAGAATAATTATTATTTACATCATAGTTTGTCGAATCATCAATTAGTTTTGTTGCCGAAGCATTCTCTCCATCAAATACATAAAATTTTGATTTCGGATTACCTCCTGACATATGTTTTAATTCATATTTTACTTTGCCGGATAAATCCATCAGATAATCTTTGGGGGCAGTCAGTTTTAATGTCGATGTGCCCTTTCCATTAGACCCATTACTTTTTAAGTATACCTTAAATGACTGAACACCCAACGGTATATTAGAGGCATCGATACTCCCGTTAGTTGGCATAGTGATGGAAAGTCCACCATCTGTGGCAGTCCAATTTCTGGTAAAAACAGGTGTAACAGTAACTTCACTGCCGGGCATCGCGAAAGTTGCAGTATTAACACCGCTATACCAGCATATATCATTGTTAAGAGGAATTATGTTATTATCGGAATCCTTAACAACTATACTGCTAAGCAAACATGTTTCGTTAGACGGTATGGCAGTCAAAGTAACGACATCCCCTATTTTTGCATAACTCTTATCACTGGAAACTCTTCCACCCGAAGAAGGATTTATAGTAATGGAATTCGGTACCTCACTTTTAACAAGCGTAACTGTAATGTTCAAACCAAAATTCGAACCATTTGTTTGATTGCCGCTAAAATCAAGAGTAACTTCTTCACCATCGCTGACAAGAATTCCAATATTCTCACCTGACTGTGAGTTCTCTCCATATCCTTCATTTCCAATGCGGCTGCCAAGATTAGATGGAGTACCATTATATATCTTAAGTCGTGCCTCTAATACATTATTTTTTGCATATACTCCCACCGATCCTGTCAATTGAATCTTATAACCTTTTGGTGCCTTAAGTACAATTTTACGTCTAAACCCCCATTCAAAAGAATATTCGCCGTTTTTTCCACCATCATCATATACTTTGAAACTCTTTGTAAACCCATCAAGTATAGTAACAGTCTTAGTAACAGTTTGCCCGGAAGGCATATTCACATAATAGTAGCCTGTCTCGTAACTCTTATAGTCATTGTCGATGGACAGATCTTCCGGGTAGTCCACAACACTGAAACTAAACTCCTTGCTTCCTTCGCAATTTCCGATACCCGTCAAGGTCAGAGTATAGGTACCTGTATCGGTCACGGAAGTTACGACATTATCATCTTTCTTGATAGTCTCTGAATAATGTACGCCCTTAGTAAGCAAATTACTATATTCATCTGTCACGGTATATTTTATGCTGATAGGCGAGCCCGTATACAAGTAACTGCCAGCTCCACTAATTGTTGCATTATTAAGATTGGGAGATTTCCACACGGCATATAAAGTTACAGTTTCGTTCGTGGGAGCCAGGTTCATACCCCAGTACCCATATTTATAATCCAGATCACCATTATCCGTCTTACTCCAACCTGCACTCACAGCTCCGGTCTTTGTATATTCACATTTAGGCAGAACTCTCGGTTCGCCTAGTGCAAGTTTCAGGTCACTCATACTGCCTGTACCACCATTACTATCAAACTTCACAGTATATATTTTCGAAGAATCGTAAATATAATTATCTTTGATCGACCCTGTTTTAACCCCAAAAATAATTACAGTTCCACCTCTTGCACGAATACCGTAAGCTCCATCATAATTTTTGGTTGCTTCTAAGTAAGTAACACCATCCTCTATGGTAATGTTACCACTGATGGCAGTATCGTAGGGCCCTATACCAGGACCCCAAAACTGTCCGTGAGCCTTTATTATTCCACTTTTAATGATTATGTTGCCACAACTTTCTTCAGCTTGACCACCACCAATACCACAGGCTTTGCCATTGTTGGAAGCATAGAGCAAACCGCTACCCTGAATATTCAGTGTTTTGTCTTCAGGAATATATATACCGGGATAACCTATATAAAACCCTTTCACAGTATTCACAGAGCCGTCAGCCAACACAATTGTGGCATCACCTTCGCAGGTTATTCCAGCCCATTTACAATCCGAGCTGTTCGTTCCATTGATAGTGACGTTGTTCAGCGTTACCGTAGCACCGTCGGTAATGATAACGTGAGTATTAGTGCCACCCGTACCGGTCATCATCTGTCCATCGGTCAGTTTTATCTCTCCTGTGCTTGAGTCAATGTATATATCGGTATTATTATTCCTCCACATTGCGTATAGCGTAGCAACAGCACCATTCCCCGCAGCCAGACTGACTACTGATTCCTGATCGACAAAATCCACAGTACCATCAGAGATTGTAGATGTCTTCCATCCAATGAAGCTATAGCCATCGCGTGTGAACGAGCAGGAAGTCAGGGCTTGGGATATACCTACAGTAAAAGACTGGTCGCTCATACTGCCTGTGCCACCGTTTGCATCAAATTTTACTTTATAGTTTATAGAGGTGTTATAGTAGGTGTAGTTATCTGTTTTCACACCTTGTTCGTTAAATATTGTTACAGTACCACAACTGCCATTTTCAGCTCCTGCACCAATACTGTCAGGGGCATTGCTTCCTTTCGTTGCTTCGATAAATCCCACTCCATTATTGATTGTAATATCACCGCAACGTGATCTTAGGCCGCTGCCGATTCCTGCACCATTTAATCCTCCTTTGGCAATAATGCCGCCGCCATTTATAACAATATTACCACAGGAATAATCGCAGCTGTTATTCTTGAGCCCACCGCCGATGCCCGCAGCGTTATCGCTGGCACTTTCAGCATCCAGTATGCCAGAACCGGAAATAGTTAGCGTTTTGTTTTCCGGAACATAAACGCCGGGGTTACGGTAAGCACCTTTTACCTTATTGATGGTTCCTTCTGCCAATACAATCTCAGCATCGCCCAGACAGGTAATGCCCGCCCAGGTGTGTGATGATTCGTTAAGGATATTTGTGATAGTCACGCCGCTCAACGTTACTTTCGCCCCGTCTGCTATAGTTACGTGAGTGTCAGGGCCGCCTATACCTGTTAAGACATCACCATTGTTCAGCGTTACTTCACCCGTCATAATCGTAAGTATCACCGTTTCCTTCGCACTTACAATAACATCATTAGGCATTATCGGTATCATACCGATAATCAGAGCTATCGCCATTACAAATGTTACGATGCTTTTCACCAGATGAGTCTTTGTCTTCATCTTTTGTTTCTCCTTCTTTTTTACTAACTATTTATGACATTCTATGCAAAATAAAGGAACCTTGAATTCTTCTCTTTGCTTAGAATGACATAAATCATCATTATGTATTATAAAATACTTCTTATCAGATTTCAAGTAACTAAAAGTTAGTTAAAAAAACACCTGCCACATCGGGCAGGTGTCTCTGTCAATGATAGTATATAAGCCTTACATAAGTTTTCTATTATCCATAGGATTGCTATAAGGGTTCTGAGTTAACAGCAATCCCTCAAGTATGTCATCCACTCCATTAACTCCATCACCTGATGTAGTTATCACATCCTCTGTCTCAAATACAATTATCTCCATCTCAGGTGTCTCATACCTATCTTTTGTCATATTATTATCCTCCATCGTAAACATGTTGTGTTCTCTTATTATGCTGTAGTATAAGCCTTTGCTGATTTACCATAGTAATACAGCCTCATTGCCAGTTCTTTAAAATTCTGAGCAATTTCATCATTATCAACTATACGTTTTACATAAGTGTTCATACTATAGTTAAGATTTTGATTGATATCAGTACCATTCAAATAGATTTTGGCAATATGTGTATCTGCGAAAGTATTTGCTGACATCTGGGTAAGTTCCACATAAAAGACACCATCTTTTACTGCATATATAGGCCTTGCTTCAGTATCCTGATCAATCTTAACAGTTATTGTATAAGTATCTTCTCCCTTTTTAAATGTAAGAACATTATTGTTAATGTCGATAAATTCAGTTCCTTTTGCAAGCTTAAAGTAAAACTGTAAAGTAGCAGAATTATTAAGATTTACATTGGCTTTGTACCAGTTTACATCATCGCGCTTCTTATCGGATCCAGATATAATATCCGTATTTGCCAGAACACCGTCATCACCTATGCCGGTATCTTTTGTAGCACAGCCTAATATCTCTTCACTCACACCATGTGTAACAAGCTGCTCACTATTATCAGTTAGTGTAAAGTCAACATATTTCTGAGCTGCTGCACCGTATAACAATACATCTGCAAGTAAAGTCTTAAGCTCTGCCTTCTTTTCAGAAGTTAAATTCATACTATTAACTAAAGCAAATGTATCGATACAATACTGTTTCACACTATAGTTTTCTTTTCTTTCAGTATATGTATCGTTTCCATCAACATAACTTAACTCCGCTGTAAACAACTCTCCGATGGAATCTGGCTGTATTCCTGTAAACTCAAATACATATCTGGTTTTAGCAGAATCCCATTCACCTTGGATTATAGTTTGTTTTCCATTCATAGTGATCGTAAGTGTAGGTTCAGTTGTTAGCGGATGTTCAAAATATGTATAGAACTTAACCGTAATGTTATTAAATAGGTATACCTGAGCTGAGGAAAGCGTACCAAACTTAATAAATTCAACCGAAACTACTACATCCTCATCAGGCATCTCAAATGTAAATGTCCCATCCTGATTATCTGTAACTGAAACTGCTCCATTATTTATAACTAAACTTTTAAATTTATATCCGGCATTCGGAGTTACAGTCAATGTTACAGTCTTATCGCTTGCACCTATTGCAATTGCATTCTTATCCGCTGTTACTGTTCCACCTGTGCTTTCGGCTATGTTAACTGCATAGGCAGGAACAAGTTTTCTGCCACTAAGTGCCTTCAGCTCATCGGAAGGTGTATTGTGATCATAAGTATTCGTACCATCTGTAAAGGTCACGCCTTCAGCGATAGTTACAGTCGAATTAGAGAGAGATTTGTTAAATTCTAAATAGTCTGATCCCTTTTTATAGCCTAAAGTAATTCCACAATCTGACTTAATACTCCATGAATCGTCGTATTCGCATTGTAGCTCTACCTTACCGCCGTTAATGCTACATTTTCCACCTTTTATCTCTAATGGTGCATTGCTATTAAACGCTTGCATGAAGATATCTCCGCCATTTATTGTGAAACAATCCTTTGTAGAATCTGTTCCGGAAATATAAGTTTTATAACTCATCCAAAATCCGCCGTTAATTGTAAGTGAACCATTTTTTATATACACCGAAGTGCCCGAAGCGTTAGAGTTTAAAACCATTTCTCCCGTTCCTTTGTTCTGCCCGTAAATGCAGAGGTTTGTATAAGTTTCACATTCCAACGAATACGTGCCTGTGTATACATTCATCCCGCAGCCATCAACGAGTATAATATTTACATTTCCACTCGGTTTCAAAGTATTCTTAACTGTCAGACTTATCGAGTTTACCACATACCAGCCTTCCGTAAGCTCCGTCTGTGATTCATCAAGAACTGTATAGTATTCAACTGTCTTCTCTGTGCCGTCGGCATCTATGTATGCTACCGGTTCCTTAGGCTCTGCAAACACTGCAGTAACAGTAATATTGCTTGCGGGCATAGTAAAAATATTATCAATTACAGGGATTATATTTCCATCAGCATCCCTGACAGTATATGTTATGAGCCCATAGCCTTCATTGGGTGTAGCGGTAATAGTTACAGTATCACCGTAATGTGCTGTATCTGTATTTGAATTTACTTCGTTAACTTTAGTGATCACTGTACCGTGTACATTCGATTTGGTGATAGTGTAGTCAATCAGTTCAAACTCTGCTGTAAGCGTAACATCGTGATCCGGCATTCTAAATGTATTGTCTGTAACAGTAATTTGTGTGTTATCAGCCATTACCTTAATCGACGAAAGACGATAGCCGTCTTCTGGTGTTACGTTGAGAGTGATCGTTTGACCCCATTTCGGGTTGGTATTATTTTCGGTGATCGTGATCGTACCATGTTCCGTCGAAACAATATTAATGTTATACTTTTTATTTTCATATCTTGGAGATACAGTTACATTGTCGAGATCCTTCATAGTAAATGTTAAAGTATAGGTATCTGTTGATTCGTCATATTCTACTGTACGATCAGCAATTAGGTTGATTACTATATCTGAAATAGTGTACTTTTTATTTGGCACAAATTTAATCTCTATTATATCTCCTTCTTTTGCTTTTGGAGATTCATTGTCTGTATCTATAACCGACCCATCTCTCTTTACTTTAGATTCATAATAACCACAGGTATTATCATTACGAATTGTAATACTATGTTCATTAATAGAAACAAATGTCACTCTAACTTCGTAATTACAAAATCTTGATACATAAAGTTTATATGTATTATCATTTTGTTTTTTTAGAATATTTTTAGGGTCTTTTTCGCTTCCATCTTGGAATAATCGGATATCAAAGAGACGAAAATTCTCATCTGGTTCAACTGTAATTATTGAAGACTCTTTTACATAATAAAAACCAGCTTCACTAGTAACAGTAGTAACAGAGCTATTGCCCGAAGTTACGGTAACTTTTCCACCTCTATTATCAACTATCTTAACATAATAATCATATGTTTCAGCCCTTGCTGATACAGACATTCCCGGCAGGAAGTCGAGTTTTGACAATAAGCAGATGCTTAAAAGCATTATCACCGTAGCAGCAATAATTGACAAAAAATTCCTTTTTAGTTGTTTCATACATTTCACCCTTTCTATTTACTATGGCATTCTGAGGAAAACCAAGGATTTTTGTTCTCCCAAGTAAAGATTCTTTGCTTTACTCAGAATGACACAAAACAACATTATGTATTATAAAGTACTTTTTTTAAGAT
>JAEEGL016983648.1_pt1 | contig 12340 bp, 7 predicted proteins | sample 9134231 | NCBI WGS metagenome assembly JAEEGL01 (sample SAMN16246548, study PRJNA631951) | gut metagenome | biome: gut microbiome; feature: rumen; material: fiber-attached | host: Bos | place: Iran: Karaj | collected 2018-10 | reverse complement strand
TTATCTTAGTGTAAAGGGGTGCTTCGCCCTCTTCTCGTTTTGATCTTAGAAAAAACTGTGCCATATAATTATTCGTTTAACTGGGTGCAAAGGTACAATAATTCTTCGAAAGTTGCACCCAATTTGCACCCAATTTTTGTTATTTAACGAATTTTATACATCCTGTTACCTTTCAATACTTTTATGTAACTTATTGGTATTTAGTTTCTTATAATTTCTAATAATTTCTGTTAGTTTCATATATTCAGGTTCAAGCCCATCCTGAAGCGCAAGAATCCCAAGAGCAATCTTGGGATTTTTTGTTGTTCTAAAGTCCTTATTTTAAAGACTTTCCGCGATACCAAAGGGATTCCGATTATCCAGGTTCTGCTTTTCCTCAAAACTCCAGATTCTCTAAAATCAGCGCATTTTTAACCAAATGTTGACCGCTTGTTGACCTCTGGTTGACCTCTGAAAACCGCCTATCTAAAGTAGAATCGGGCAATATGGTTTCAGATTGTTGACCCCAAGTTGACCGCAGTCAGCAAAAAAACAAAAATTACAATGCTGACAATTAAAGCAGAAGTCCAAAAGGACAAAAAGAGGATGGATGGAACGTACAACGTCAAACTCCGATTCACTAAAGACCGTGCCGTAAAGCGAATCTCCACAGACATTTTCGCTACAGAAGCCGACTTGACACCTAAATTGAAGTTTAAGGAGAACACCGACACCAAACAGGAAATTGACAAGTTGGTGCTGCATTACCGCACGTTGCTAACCACGCTACACATCGACACGGAGAATCTTGACCTTAACGAAATCGTCATGCGCTTACAGAATAAGGATGAAGCCGATAAGCCTATTGACTTTATCGCTTTTAGCAAGAATTGGATTGCAACCGCCCCGATTAAGAGCAAGGACACCTACACGACTGGTCTCAACGCCTTTATTCGTTTCCTTGGCAAAGAAGAGTTAGGCATCAAGAATATCACCGTTGACCTGTTGGAACAGTACCGCGACTATATAATAAAGGTACGAGCAGAGAGAGTGAAGAAATTAGCAGAGGCAGGGGAACGCATACCATCTAACCGCTGTCTGTCTCTCTATCTAATGATCCTACGTCACCTCTTTAGCGAGGCTCAGAAGTTCTACAACAAACCCGATAAAGGACTAGTGCGCATCCCTCACAATCCGTTTGAATATTTCACGATTCCGAAACAAGAGGCTACCCGTAAGCGAGCTATCCAGCCTCAACAAATAAAGGCTATCTGGGAAATGACCTACCAGAATATCCATAAGGGAGCGAAAAGCACATGCCGTTTCGACCTTGCTAAAGATTGCTTCATCCTCTCATTCTGTCTCATGGGAATAAACTCCGTTGACCTATATAATGCAACCGACCTTAGAGACGATCGACTTGTTTACAACCGCACGAAGACCAAAGATCGTCGACTTGATAAGGCTAAGATGGAAGTGATTGTGCCAAAGATGGTGCTACCAATCATTGAGAAATATCGTGACCGAACAGGTAAACGTCTTTTCAACTTCTACCAATACTACCGCGACCACAAAGGATTTAATAAGGCCATCAACAAAGGACTGAAAGAGATCGGTAAACAGTTGGAGATCGATGATCTGGAATTCTACGCAGCTCGTCACTCATGGGCAACTATTGCTCTCAACAAGTGCAAGATCGACAAGTACACTGTCCACGCAGCCCTTAACCACGTAGACGAGTCCATGAGAGTCACGGACATTTACATTGAACGTGACTTCGTGATCGAAAACAAGGCTAATGCTAAGGTCGTTAAGTACGTCTTTGGCAAATGAAATGAAGAAAACTCCACTTGAATTTTGTCAGGTGGAGTTTTTTTGCTACCTTTGCGACCATGATACAGGAATTACCAAAACATGAAGACATGTGGGCTTATTCTCTTGATGAGCCTTCACTTAGCGAACCTTTACTAGAATATGTTCGAAAAGTCGCAAATCATTTCTGGATGGACTATGACCCTGAAATCCAAGAGCCTCTTGGATATTCTTCCGTACCACAAAAGTTTGCCTTTCGCTATTTTAATGGAGATGTCGATGTTAAAGGTAAAGATTTGTTTTGTAAGTCCACGACACCAAAAGTTTTTCGTCCGAAACACGTAAAATTTACTGATATCTATTATGGTCATGAAGCACTACAGGAAAATGATAATGAGGACGATATAATTCCCGATCTTTCTATTACACTAAAAGCATACAATCTCGACGTTTCCAAATTTTGGTACTTGTGTGTTTTCCTTAAAGATTATGTGGCAGGCGAGACAATTGAAGGTGCAAGAATTCAAGAAAACACACATCGGGAGCGCTTAGAGAAAATGGTCAGTTTTGTAGACCAGCTCCACCCCGAGTTATTTGGTCGTTTTTATAAGACAAAAGGTAATCCTGAACTCGTTTTAAGAATTGGTAAGGGTAAGGCAAATAAACTCGTGATAAATAACGGTCACACTTTAGCGTTAATTAGAGATGGAATCAAATACGTGTTAGCCAATTACCACAGTGATTATCTGGACTTTTCAGAGGTTGACAGCAGCAACAGACTTAAATCGACTAGAGGAGATATAGTTCGAATAGCTCTATTCTACAAATATTTGTTATGGTTCCTTGAGCACTGTGAGATTAATAAGGAGGTTGTGCGGGAGGCCGTTTCTCTTTCAACGAGCAAGATCTTATTGATTTCCCGAATGGTTTATATCCTAGGGCTTTCAGAAAACAAAAAATTCTTAGGCGAAAATAGCGAAATCTACCTACGTACCTATATTAGTGGTTACGAAGACGTGAACACCAATGTGGACAACAAATTTTACGGAAGTGGCTTCTAGAAGAATGTTTTTGATTATCAATTAGTTGGGTACTTGTTTTATAGATAATCACCTAAGATACTGAAAGGTTTTTCCAATATTTTATTCATTCTTTTTCTGTACTTTTGCACCCAGAATGAAACAGCAGCGATCGGGCTGGAGTAGTTCTGGGGGACAGCTCCTTGCCTCAGACGGAGCAATATAATTTAGAACCTAATGCTGTAGAGGTCAAGCGTAAAAACAATGAGAAAATATATCAAGTCTACTGAAATGGCAAAAGTAGAAAAAGAAATCAAGAAAATGGAAAATGAATTGACGCGCATGAAGAAAAATGGAACCGACCCAAGGGTAATTTCCGCACAAGAGACAGCACTTATAGAGAAAAAGCAGCTTCTGGAGAACATGGCCAAACAAGAAGAAGCGAAACAGGGTAAATTCGACAAAGACATGTTCCTGACATTCTCAATCGTTGACGATGAGACTCTAGAGATGACTGAGAAGCAGTACAAAGTGGCCTTCGTCAAACACAACCGCCCCATTGATAAGAAAAAAGTAGATGGTTTTATCCGCATCATCGCCAACGGCAAGTACGAAAAGCACGCCCCGATTTTTGCGATAACCGCAACGGAAGCTATCGAAAAAGGCTATGAAGTAACGGATGCAAAAGGTAACAAGGTGAAAAAAGAGGATGCAGAGGATTACCTCGTCATTCTTGACGGCCAACACAGGACACTGGCTTTTCTGATGTGCAACATGACAGAAAAACGAATTGTGCCAAGTACGTTCATCAAGACTGGCATAGACATAGGTGAATACATTGTTGACATCAACGATGTTGGCACGAGCTGGAACCAGAAGGACAGATTTGCCGTAGCTGCCTTGGTAACGAAGGACGAACTGGCACACGAAATATCCGAGAGAATCGGTGAAAAATACAACCCCACAACCGCTTCTTTGATATATACGGGAAAGAAAATATCGGGTGCACAGGTCAAAAAGCTATTGCGTGGAGAGGATTGGACGTTGCCAGAGGGTGCAAAAGTTGACATTCTCAGAGGCAACAAGTTCATTCAGCTTTGTAAGGAGGCCAATATTGGAGATAAATTTATCACCAAGCGCTATTTTATTACGGGATTTAATGCCTATGCAGACTCAGAAGGAGAGGAAATGGCTTTTAAAAAGTTAGAAGCCTTGAAAGGTCAAAAACTCACGGAGGAGAAACTGAGAGGCATCAAAGACGGAACAGAATTTGAGAGAATGCTGAAAGAGGTGGCATAAATCATTACCAATGCAATTATAGGTAGCAGACTTTTGGGGGAACGCCCAGAAGCCTGCAATACCTGTTTGTGCCCAAATCAATTTTTTTATTTTTTCTACTCACACCAGCATAGCCCTCCCAAAGCCCCCCGCCCCAACAAGTAGAGAAACGCATTTTCACAGGAAACCCTCAGCCCTATCCAAAACGTAGTCAAATCGTAGAGCGTATGTACCTCTAAGAGGTAAGAACGTACCTCATACAATCCAATCTATCATAAACCACTAAAATTCACTGAATTATGAACAATTTAATTTTAATGCCTGCTGTGGCAAACAACAGCACTAGTTTTGAGTACGCTGACTACGAGGAAATCGTTGAGCAGCCTGTGACCAAGTCATGTGTCAGCTTCTTGGATGCAAACACAAATGCCATCACTCTGGATGAGTTGAAGACTCTGTGCGTCGTTCCAACTTGGGCTAACCAAGAGCTGACCATTTCACATCAGGACTTCATCGAGTCAGTCCATGATGCTGCCAAAACCTTCTATCAGGGTGAAGCGATCACTGCTCCATCGGTAAGAGCGTCCCACATCGTCAGAGGTCGTACACCTGATGCACTAGGAAAGAAAGCATCTGAACTACTGGAGTGTGAGAAGACCCAGTTCTACCAGCGCATGGCGTTTGCTTTCACAATTCCAACGATCTATGAGACTATCAATGGACAGAAGTTAGAACTCTGTGTGGGTGGTGTCCGTAACTATAACGACCTGAACCTCTATCGCGCTTCTAAGGGAGTGGAGAAATTCAGCGTCTTTGTAGGCTGGCGTGTGGTGGTCTGTAGCAACCAAGTCCTGACAGGACAAGGCGTGAAGCTGTCTCTGGAGGTAATGTCTCTTAATCAGCTCTATCAGCAGGTGATGGATCTCTTCAGCCAGTTCAACCCAGCTAAGGACATTCATCTGATGCAGACTCTTTCCAACACCTACCTGACAGAGACACAGTTTGCTCAGATCGTTGGACGCATGCGACTCTATCAGGCACTTCCCCAGAACTTGTCAAGGAGCATCCCACGTCTGCTGATCACTGACAGTCAGATCAACAACGTCTGTCGTGGCTACTATAACAACCCTGACTTCGCAGGTAAAGATGGTTCCCTATCCATGTGGAACTTTCACAATTTGCTGACCGAATCCAACAAGAGTAGCTATATCGACAGCTACTTGCAGAGGGCAGTTAATGCTACTGAGGTCGCTGTAGGCATCAACAATGCCATGCACGGTGACATAAAATACCAATGGTTTCTTGGTTAGTTGATAGAGCGGAGAACATCACTCCTATTATATATAATAATGTGGTGGTGTTCTCTTTTCCCTTGATGTGTTCAATTAATGAGTGTGTTCAAATAAATCTTTAGAGGTCTAATTGGCACACTCTTTTCCGTTACCAACCAAATCTTTGATTAAAATGAATACGAAAGCAGTTATCTACGCCAGAGTGTCAAGCGTAGGAGACAGACAGAACACAGACCGCCAAACCTCTGACTTGCTGGATTACGTGAAATTCCAGAAGTTGGAGATCGCCAAGATTTTTGAGGAGCATATATCAGGAGCAAAGAAGAACACCGAACGCCCCATCTTACAGCAGGCCATCGAATACTGCAAGTCCAATGATGTTGCAATCCTTTTAGTGAGTGAACTGTCCCGATTAGGGAGAAACGCCTTCGAAGTGCTGGCCACAGTGAAAGACCTCATCGACAGCGGTATCAATCTCTACATGCAGAAGGAGCAGCTTACTCTACTTGATAGTGAAGGACAACCAACGATGTTCGCACCTATAATGATAGCTACCTTGTCAACTTGTGCACAACTGGAGCGCGAAAACATAAAGTTCCGTCTGAATAGTGGCCGCAGACTCTACATTGAACGCGGTGGGAAGCTTGGTCGTAAGATTGGGAGCGTCAAGACCACTGAGCAGAAGCGTGAAGAGCACAAGGACATTATTTCCTTCCTGAAACGTGGCTACTCTGTACGCAATGTTGCCAAACTCACTAACAAGGGAATCAGTACAGTACAACGGATTAAGACGGAGTTTGAACTATGACAAGAAGTGTGCATGAATGAAGAAGAAAGAACTATTTATATGGGGCAGACCAGAGCGTGGAGACTTGCCCCATTTACATATGGCCCTCCGAAACAAAACTGTCATCTGTCATACGACTAAAAAAATCTACCTGATTCCTTGCCTATTATAGAAATAATGCTTATCTTTGCAGCCAAATAACAATCCAAAAACAATCATCCGATATGAAGCAACTTTTCTCAACCCTCCTGCTCACCCTGCTCCTCTGCATGTCAGGAAACACAGCTTATGCACATGATATCGAAGTGGCTAACGCTGATGGGGTGACCATCTATTATAATTATTTGAGAACAAACTCTGTAATTCATTTAGAAGTTACTTATCAAGGCAGTTCTGCTTCCGACTATTCATATGAATATTATGGAAATATAGTTATTCCTGAGTACGTAACTTTTGAAGGAAATTCATACCAAGTAACCAATATTGGAATGCGAGCCTTCCAAGACTGCACAGGACTAGCTTCTATTACACTTCCAAAAAGTGTAAAATACTTTGGGTCATGGGCTTTTAGTGGTTGCACAGGTCTGTCTGCAGTTTATATTTCTGATTTGACAACTTGGTGTAATACTTTTTTTAACACGATAGATTCTAATCCACTTTATTACGCACATCGTCTTTTCGTTGATGGGACAGAAGTGAAAAACCTAATACTACCATCGGGTTTTGCGAATTTTGGATCATATACTTTTGCAGGATGTAGTGCATTAACTTCGTTGGTAATACCATCTACTCTATTAGTAATATCTCATGAAATGTTTTATGGTTGTAGTGGTTTGACATCAATTTCTATACCTTCAAACGTGGTGAATATAGAAAATGGAGCTTTTATGAATTGTAGCGGACTACAATCAATTGATATTCCATCAAGTGTTACGTCCATAAAAGCTTCTACTTTTAGTGGTTGTAGCAATCTCTCGTCAATTTCTATTCCATCAAGTGTGACGAGTATTGAAGGTTGGGCTTTTGAGGGTTGTAGTAGTTTGTCCTCTTTTTCGATTCCTTCTGGTTTAACATGTGTCAGAGAGGGAACATTTAAAAATTGTATGGGCCTGAAATCAATAGATATTCCTTCTAGCATAACTTATGTTGAACATAATGCTTTTGAGGGTTGTACCAGTTTAGATTCTGTTAAGATTAACGATTTATTTTCTTGGTGTGGTATTGATTTCTATGATCATTACTCAAATCCTCTTTTTTTTGCCAACCATCTATATCTAAATGGAGATGAAATAAAAAACCTGATGATACCAACTGGACTAACAGAAATTAAATGGATAGCTTTCGAAAATTGTAGTGGGCTAAACTCAATATTTATTCCAAGCAGTGTAACTAAAATAGGAAATTTTGCTTTTTCAGGTTGTAATGAAGTAGAACATGTTTCTGTGGAATGGGAATCGCCAATAACACAATTCGCTCGAGACTTTACAAATCGAGCTAATGCTACGCTTTATGTCCCTTTTGGCAGCAAGGAAGCATACCTGTTAGCGGACTATTGGAAGGAATTCAAGGAGATAGTGGAGCGAAAGAAGTGCGCTACGCCCGCCATCAGTTTTAAGGACGGGAAGCTGCATTTTGAATGTGATACGGATGGTGTGGAATTCCACTACAAATTTACAACGCCTCCTTCTGGAAATGGTACTGGCAATGATGTCACAATATCGTCGATCTATGTAGTCAACGTTTATGCAAGCAAAGCAGACTATGTAGACTCAGACGTGGCAACGGCCAATATTAATGTGGCTGGTAAAAAGGGCGATGTGAACCAAGACGGTGTTGTTTCTATCAGTGATGCGGTGTCTATCGTAAACCTCATTTTGGAGAGTAGTGACGAATAAAACAAGGGGTGACATATTCGAACAATAATAGCTTTTATATACCCGATTGTTAAATTGTCACACCTGCCCTAAAACACTCGCTTTAGAGGTGCTTCTTGGCCGTATTTTAGCCATAGAACATTTTTTTCAAGGCCACCTTATGAGAGTGGTAAAATAATTCTATTCCAGAAATGGTTCTTAGTTCACAGTAAACGAGTACAGGTGCAAATCATTAACGGCTTCAACTTGATTTTTCAACTTGATTGTGGGTCAGATGTGACATTATAATAGTACAGGACACAATAGCATACCAAAGTAAATCTTACGGTGATTTCGATTAGCAAAAGTTGTACAAAAATAAATGGAGTCACATAAAATGGTGAGATAGAAAATCCTGTAAAAATCGCTCTGAGATAACACTATTCACATTTGCAGATACATGGGGAAACATGAGATGTACGACAACGTTCTTTTGTTCTATGGCAATCCATGAAAAAAGTAAGAAGAAAGACGATTTTGCAAATTAACAAATTTTTACTTTGGTTTTCTGGACTCAAAAAATACATTTATCATATATAAGTGAGGGCAGGAGAAGACTAGCACAAAAAAGTAAAAGTTGCAACTCATAAACATTTGGTATTAATTTCATATATATACGTTAGTCTTTTCCAAAGCCTTCACTAGATCAAGAGCGAATTTTCAGTTCAGAGAAAAATCAGAGAAATATATGGCCAGATATTTTTAGCAATTCAGATAATCACACGAAAATCACACCCTCAATAAAGTGGTGTTGCTTTCAGATATTTGGTGAACAAGAGGCGCAGAGAAATGCGTCTTTTGTTTTGCTGACAGTGGAAAGTTTTTTTTCAAATCGTTTCTTATAAAACAGGAAAAAATTCCGTCGCACAAAAACACCGTGATTCAACAGAGATTTTTTTATTGGAGTAGATAGTACAAAGTAAAATAAACCAAATATTTGAATATGGCGAAAGTAATTAACGCTGGGAACGCTCGATATTTAGCAGAGCTACCAGAATTTCAGGATGGCTTGCCTCATGGCATAGTCAACAAGACGAAAACAGATGTTGGCGGTACATACGTAGCCGCAAACTGTAGATACAACTATATCATTGTCTGTCCGTTCCGCGACTTGGTGGACAGCATTGTAGCAGATAAGAATAACAAATACGAGATATTCAAGTGCTATGGTGGAGTAAGGGAAACATCATTTATGAAGTACGCCAAGGAGCACAGCATATACAAGATAGCCGTGACTTATGATAGCCTACCAAAACTCTTGCGCTGGATGGATAACAAAACGGAAGGCTGGAAATTACTGGTGGATGAATACCATTTGATATTGGAAGACATGGATTTTAGAGAGACTGCTATCAATGGTCTTCTTCATGAGATTGGCAGGTTCCAGCATTACACATTTTTGTCAGCCACGCCAATTGACGAGGACTATGAAATAGATTTCTTTCAACAGTTACCACATTATCGTGTGGAATGGAACAATACATTGCCTGTTTCTGTAAAAAAGATACGGGCTACTAATCTTACAAAAGGACTATGCAACTTGATCAGCATATTTCTCCGTGAAGGTTTCCAGATACCAGACATCGATGGTGAGATTAGAGAGGTTGAACAGCTATTTATCTTCTTAAACTCGGTTACTACCATTAGGCAGATTATTGGCACTCTAGAACTTGATGCTGTTGAAGTAAAGATATGCTGTGCCAACCGCCAAAGAAACAGGCTGATTCTTGGAGAATACGAGATAGAGCCAGTAATCAACCCGAATAAGAGAATTAACTTCTTTACTAAGAAATGTTTTCAGGGGTGCAATCTGTTTTCAAACAATGGTCTGGTGATCGTTGCCAGTGATGCCTATAGAACACAGACCTTGGTAGACATATCAACAACGATGGAACAGATTAGTGGCAGGCTTAGATACAATAACGAGTACCAGAATGTCTTCCGTAACACGATGATTCACTTATACTCAACTAACAAGAACGTGCTATCAGACGAAGAGTTTGAAGCCCAGATGCTCAGAAAAGAGGAAGAGGCTGCTCTCATATTGTCTCTGCAAGAAAAAGCTGACGAAGAAGAACGAAAAGCTCTCATTAAGAGGGTAAACATAGAAACGGACTTGTTGTCAAAAGAGGGTGACTTCCTCGTTAGAAACGAACTGAAAAGAAGATCGTTTATCCGCAAGCAGGCTATTCGTAAGGCGTACAGAGATGGATATGGTCTTAGAACATTTTATAACAAGTCACATAAATTTGTTCAGACGAAGCAAGAACTGTGGAAGGACTTTGACATCTTGTTAGAAAGGGCAGTTACCGTTTCTTACGAAAAGCTACTAAAAGACTATCTAGAACATCCAACAAATGAATATGAAGAGGAATATCCCGAATTCAAGGATTTTAGACGATACTTGAAAGAGACGGAAATGAACAGTCTCAGATGGAACAAAGAAAAGATGCAAAAAGCAGTAGAGGACAAGAAGAAACTACAGCAGGCATTCAAGGCGATCTATCGCAAAGGAGAGTTTGTCAGTAATGAGGCATTAAAAAAGCAACTAGCAGAACAGTTCAAGCGGTTTGGCATAGGTCTTACCCCAAAGGCCACTTTGATACTAAGTTGCGACATCTACTAGGTAGAGAGATGTAGCGAAACCATAAATGGCAAGAAAGTTAATGGCTACCGTTTCGGAGATATGACGTTCAAACTGACACTTTAATTCTTATGCTATACTTCATCAAAAGTGGGAACTACTGCAAGGTGGGCTATTCTAGAGACTAGAAAGCCCTCTTATCGAGGATGAGAACATATCTTACTCACAATCCATCATTTTAGATACTAGATTTGCGCAAGGGAGATATGAAAACAGAAAAAGAAATCCATGCTCTGATTCCAAAAGAGCTATACCACTATGGCGAATGGTGTGTTTGGAACAAAGAGATAGCAAGGATATGGCTACGTTACTATAGCATCGAAATAGAAGACACTCTAGAAGAATACTTCATCAAGAGGAACAACTCTGTGAATAAAGCGATTGTCAATGCGTACAAGAATACTCTTTACTTGAACTTTATAAGATATTTCAAATAGAAGTCCAACTTGAATCTTTCGGAACCAGACAGCATTGAGTGGAGGACGCCATGAATCAAATGTTAAGGGGACATAATTCGTTAGAAAGACGGATTATATCCCCTTTTGTTAAAATGACATATTTCCAGATAAGAGATACTGCCAAAAATCACATATCTGGAAACACCAGATTATTTTCATCGACTTGATGAAGATTCTATCAAAACATTCTTGTTTTACAAAAAAAAACACTAATTTTGCACACTGTTAAGGGGCAATGTTGACCTATAGTTGACCGCAACTTACGAGAGAGATCTATAACACGCTGATAATGAGTGCTCTGAGGGCAAAAGGGATAGTGACTGTTAATCAGGGGGTCGTTGGTTCAAGCCCATCCTGAAGCGCCTATGAAAGAGTCCTGTAAATCATTGATTTACGGGACTCTTATTTTTCTTACATTTCAAAGTTGCACCCATTTTGCACCCATTTTTTAATGGCCTCTCGCTGGCTGCACCCATCACTTTGCAGAATTCACATTCTAAGATTCTGCAAGAGATAATCACCATAGCTGTTGTCAAGTACTACCGTTGACAAGTTGAAAATGTCTATGGGGTTTCAACCGTCAACGTCAATATCGGATAATACTTTTTTTAGTTTACCTTTTCCTTTTCAAATCGTCTTTATAGTAGAGACAACGAAATGGAACAACAGGAATTTCGACATATCATCACAACTATACGGCCCGGACTGCTAAATCTATGCCAGCGGTTCTTCGACAAGCAGCACATGGCTTGCGATGCGGATGATGCCGTGCAGGAAACTTTGCTGCGGCTGTGGCAAATGTGCGACAGACTCGAAAGCTACCAGAGTCCAGAGGCACTGGCAGTAATGATTGCCAAGAATGTCTGCATCGACATGCTGCGACACTCTGGCCTGCATCCTGTTCCGTTAGGAGTACATGCTGACGCAGAATCATCGGCACAGGCAGACCAGCAGACCATAGCCAATGACGTGGAGCAGGCTGTCATGAAAGCACTCTCACACTTGCCTGCCACTCAGCGAAGAATGTTGCTGATGCGCAGCGAGGGTATGAGCATGGCGGAGATTGCCGAGGCATGTGGAGCAACGGAGGCCAGTACCAAGACGATGATTTGCAGTGCAAGAAAGAGAATGATGGAGATATTAAAGATAAGGAGGAGC
>JAEEGL016955557.1_pt1 | contig 12340 bp, 11 predicted proteins | sample 9134231 | NCBI WGS metagenome assembly JAEEGL01 (sample SAMN16246548, study PRJNA631951) | gut metagenome | biome: gut microbiome; feature: rumen; material: fiber-attached | host: Bos | place: Iran: Karaj | collected 2018-10 | reverse complement strand
TTAATACACTTTTAACAGCATAAGGTATTTTATTATCATTATTTATGTTGTCATTAAGAATCTCTAATCTATTATTAAGTTGTAATATATCTTTATTAATCTTATTATAATTAGTAAGTATAAAATCTTTTTCTTTTTCTAATTGCTTACTATTCTTCTTAGCTTCAATTAATTCTAAATTCTTTGTTTTTAAATCTTTATCAAGAATCTCTAATTCTTTATTGTTTGAATTTAAAGAATTATTAAGTCTTAATATATCTTCTTTCAAAGCAATTATATTATTTTCTAACTTTTGGTCATCAACTTCATATTTCTTTCTTTCAATAGTTAATTGTTTCTTACTTTCTAATTCACTAATTTCTTTAACTAAATACATAATATCTTTATTCTTATTATCTATTTTTTCTTCTATTTTAATTTCATCAAGTTTTACTTTTTCTAACATTGCATCATCATTAGTATAATTAGAACTTAAATCCTGTAATTCTTTATTTATTTTATCAATATTATCTTTAATTCTTTCATAATCAGCATATATATTAGTAATATCATTAGCAATTAATGCAATCTCTTGTTTTTCTAAAGACTCTTTATAATTCAAATACATCTTTGCAACGTCAGCTTGCTCTTTTAAAGGCTCCAAACTAGCTTGTAACTCTGATATTAAAAGGTCAACCTTTTCTATATTATCATTTGTCTTAGCTAATTTCTTTAATGTTTCTTCTTTTCTCTTCTTATATTTTAAAACACCAGCTGCTTCTTCAAATATAACTCTTCTATTCTCTGGTTTACTATTAACTATATCAGCAACAGCACCTTGACTAATAATATTATATGATTCTTTAGAAGCACCAGTATCCAAGAATAAATCCGTAACATCTTTTAGTCTTACTCTGCTATTATTTAAATAAAATTCATTTTCTCCTGTTTTATACAAAACTCTTTTTATTTCAACTTCACTAAATTCACTATTTAAATAATGATCAGTATTATCAAAAGTAAGTGAAACAATAGCTCTAGATTCTTCTTTTCTTGTTTTACTACCAGCAAAAATAACATCACTCATCAAGTTAGAACCTCTTAAATTCTTAACAGATTGTTCACCTAATACCCATTTTACAGCATCTACAATATTACTTTTACCACTACCATTAGGGCCGACAATACCAGTAATACCAGGCTTAAACTCCATTTCTAATTTATCAGCAAAAGATTTAAAACCACTCGCTCTTATACACTTTAAATACATAAAAATCACCTATTTAGCACTTTTCAAGATAGCATTTTTAGCAGCCATTTGTTCAGCTTCCTTTTTACTCTTTCCTTTACCCCTACCATAAATTATTCCATCTACAACTACTTCAATAATAAATTCTTTATCATGAGCAGGCCCAGATTCCGAAACAATTCTATATTCTAAAGATTTCTTATCAGTTTGAACTAACTCTTGTAGTTTACTCTTATAATCACCTAAAAACATATCATGTTCTAAAACACAAGGTATAACTACTTCATCAAATAATTTTTTTGCATTATCAAGACCTTGATCAAGATAAATACACCCCATAATGCTTTCAAATATATCAGCAATAATAGTATCATTTATTTTACCTAATTGACCATGTCCAACTCTAATATAAGGAAGATAATTTAATCTTTTAGCATAGTAACAACAAGCAGCTTCACAAACATATGAAGCTCTAGTTTTACTCATATTGCCTTCATTTAAATCCATATTATTGTATAAATAATCACTCATTAAGATTTGAAGTACAGCATCACCTAAAAATTCCAATCTCTCATAACTATCACAATCATGTTCATTGGCATAAGAAGAATGAGTTAATGCTGTTAAAAGTAATTCTTTATTCTTAATATTTATCTTAAATTTTTTTAAAAAATCCATAATTATCACCTTAACTATACTCAATTATAGCAAATAATAGCTAATATTAGAATATTAAAATATATTTTTACAAAACACATTAATTATAGTAAAATATTATTGTACAAAGGAGTTAAATTATGAAGAAGAAAATTATATATATATTATTATTATTACTAGCTATAGTACCTATATCTGGATGCTTTGAAAAAGATGATTTAAAATCATCAAAGATAACTACAACAGTATATCCCATAGAATATATCGTAAACAGATTATATACAAAAGAAAATGTGGTATCAATCTATCCAAATGGAGCTGAAACAGATAATTATAAATTAACTAAAAAAGAATTAAATGAATATGCTAAAACGACTACTCTATTTATCTACAATGGTTTATCAAATGAAAGAGAATTAGCAAAAAATTTAGTTAATAAAAATAAAAAGATTCAAATAATCGATGTATCATTTGGTTTAAAATACACATATAGTATTGAAGAATTATGGCTAAATCCAAGTAATTATTTAATGTTATGTAACACCGTTAAAAACGATTTAATAGATATAAGTGAGAATAAATATACAGCAAAAACACTAGAAGAAAACTATAAGTCATTAGAAGAAGACTTATCTATCTTAGATGCTAATTTAAAATCAATAGCAGACAATGCAACAGATACAAAAAAAACACTAGTTATTGCTGATCAAGCTTTTGCATTCTTAGAAACATATGGATTTGAAATAGTAGATATATCTGATACAACTAAAATAACAAATAAGATTAAAGATAAATTTAAAAATAAAACATACGTAAATATTTATGCAAAAGCAAATACTACATTACAAGATGACATAAAAGATTTAGTAGATAATTATGAAGCAAAAGTTATATATATAGATACAATGAATACCTTAACAGAAGAAGAAAGAAATAATAATGAAAATTATCTAACTATAATGAATAAATTTATATCTGATCTATCTAATGCAGTATTAACCTAAAAAGAACAATTAGTTCTTTTTTTATGCAATTAAAAAATCCTATTAAAATAGGATAAACTTTAAATGGTGGGGCATTAGGGACTCGAACCCTAGACCCACTGATTAAGAGTCAGTTGCTCTACCAACTGAGCTAATGCCCCATATAGTAAAAGTCCCATTTATAGGGACTTACTTTCAACTTGGTGACCCGTACGGGATTTGAACCCATGAATGTATGCGTGAAAGGCATATGTGTTAACCGCTTCACCAACGGGCCATTAAATGGTGGGCCTGGGGGGACTTGAACCTCCGACCTCACGCTTATCAGGCGTGCGCTCTAACCAGCTGAGCTACAAGCCCATTTCTTTAAACCTCTATAATAATACTATAAAATATATTATTTTGCAAGTTCTGGTATTCTCTTGCTGACTAAATAAGTATACCAACTACTTTTTGAAAAAGCAACTACAAATTAAACTATTTTCCAATTTTTAACATATTTCTGGTATAATACGCTTTAAAACGAGGTGTTTATACATGGAAATTGAAACAAATATAAAGGATTTAAATACATTAAACGAATGTCTACAACTACTATATAAATATGGAATTAATGAAGATACTATAAATATCGTAATAAAAAAGATATTAGAATTAACAGAATTATTAGGTAAAACAGAATATAGTTTTAATATAAAAGCACCTAAATCAGCCCAATTTGTTCCAAGCTATAATGAAATAATTTTGTCTAAACCTAAACTAGATAAATGGATTGATAATAATATTTATAATGAACAAACTAAAGTATTTCCAAACATTCAAAAAAGAGAACTATTAAAATGTTATATGATATTAAATATTCTTATTCATGAAATAGAACATGCAAAACAATATTTAATTGGTAAAGAAGAACTACCAAGTCCTTCTTTATATCTAACAAAAGGTTATTACAATATTACTAATCTATTAATAAATCCTAATTACATATTACCTAGACCTATAAAAACAACAAGAAGAATAACATCATTATCTTTATACCTAAGTAACTGTAATATGTATGTATTAGAAAGAAACGCTAATCTAGAATCATTCTTAACAACTGGATCACTAGCAATTCAAAATGAAGATTATTTAATAGCTACTGAACTAATAAAAGCAGCTATACTATATATGAGACATGGATATAAAACCGATATGGGAAGCTTATATGAAACTCATAAAAAAATACTATTATTAGATAAACTACCAAAAATAGATGATTACAAAGATTTAGACGCTGAAACTAAAATAAGATATGGATTGCCAATAAAAAAAGAAGATCGTAAGAAAATATTTGGATAAAATTCTTTTAAAATTACAAATAATACAATATAATAATTATAAGAGGTGAAAATATGAAAAAGGAAGATATAGAAAAATATAAAAAAACTAAAAGAGGTTATAAAATATATCCTAATCTAAATAAATTATTTATAGATGGTATATTATGTATCTTATGTTCAATATTCCTAATAGTATCAACTCTAATCAAAAATGACGGGAACTTCTTCTATGTTTTTGGAGCAATAATGCTATTATTAGGTATATTCTTTATTCACCTATCAAATAAATATAAAAATAATGAAATATATTTAATGAAAAAATCCGAAATGGACAAGGAAAAGAAAAAAACAAAAAAAGCCAATATTGACAAGAAATAAATTATTCGGTATAATTTCTTTGTTACCTTGGTTATGGAGCAGTACTCAAGAGGCTGAAGAGGCGCCCCTGCTAAGGGTGTAGGTCGGGTAACTGGCGCGAGAGTTCAAATCTCTCCTGCTCCGCCATTATTATATATAAAGTCTTGATAGTTCAAGACTTTTTTCATGTCACAAAAAAAGAGTTATAAAACTCTTTATAAGAATATTTTTAAGAAATTATCAATCTGTTCCCCATAGAATACATATAACAATAAAGCCGAAGCACCAATAATTATAGTAACATTAATTAATACATACCTTATTAACCTATTTTCATTAGAAAATTCCATAACATTTTTAATACTTAAGAAATAAATAAGCAATGAATATAGTAATAGTATTATAAATATTACAATCGTAAAATAAAATGATATTGTTTTAAGTATTGGAAATATTGCTGAAACATATAATAATACAGGGAAAAATGCTAAAGTAATTAATAATAGATATGATCCAAAATTGACCCCTTTATTACTAAAAAATGACATAGCATAATTAATAATTGAAAACAATAGAGTTATACCAAAGCTTTCAACTAATACAAGAATAACTATATTAAAGTAATTTAGTTTGCTCAATAATTCAAAATCAAATACATTCTTATAACCGGCAACACTCTCAACAAATCTATTAACAAAGCATCCACCAATAACATGTCCAGCTATAGAAAAGATTAAAAGATATATCATAATAGTTATATATACTTTCAAGACTCTCTTACCTTTATTATACTTTTCCGTATTCTTTAAAACACTAGTAGAAGGAAACAAAAACGTTTCTATTAATACCAAAAAACAAGCTAAAGGATTACCAGATACTTCCCTATCATTCCTATCTAATGAAGCATCATAAACTGGATTTTTAATTTCCATTTCTTCTTCTGGAAGAGATACTTCTTGATTATCTATTTCTTCAGCACTTACAAAGTTACTTTCTTCTAAAACCTGCGAATCACTATTATCATCTAAAATGGATTCATCAGATACTATCTCTTCTTCACTTTGTACTGGTTCTTCATAAGAATCACTTACATTCTGCTCTTCTTGATAACTTTCTTCACTGTAAGTATTATCATTTATAGAATCTTCTTGATAATTATCTTCAGCAAGATTTTCTTGATAATACTCTTCTGGATTAGTAATTGATTCTTCTTTACTATCATCAAGAACCATTTGAGAATTATCTATAGATAATTGATTATTATTCCAACCAGTCTGTACTTGTTCACTAGGTGTATCACTAACTAACTCCATAGGATTTTCTTGAACTGTATTAGGTGCATCAAATACTTCCTCATTTGAAGATTGTTCACGTTCGTTACTTGCAAATGTATCATTTTCTATATCAAATGAATCATTATTATTATCAACCATATACATAGGTTGCTCATTATTAATAGAAGTAAAATCTCCACTTACAGTAGGGCTAGCATCAGCTGCACCTACAAAGTTAGGAACATACTCCTTATTAGTATTACTAGGATTAACACTGTTTTCATAAACACTTTCTTCATTAAAAAACTTAGCCACAATAACCAACTCCTCGTATTATCTTATAGAAAAATAGACCTTATTCTTTTCTAATTCTATACCCTTTTCTTTTGCTAACTCTGAAACTGTTACAACATCAAATCCCTTACTATATAAAAGAGGTAATAAAGTTTCTAAGCCATCAGCACTCGTCTTATGAATATCATGCATAAGAATTATATCCCCATCTTTAACAGTACTCATAATATTATCGATAAATCTACTATCTTTCATCTTCCAATCTAAGGAATCAACACTCCATTTTATAAAAGTAGTATCAATACCATCTCTAATTTTAACATTTATACTCCCATAAGGAGGTCTAACTAACGATAAATCTTCACCTGTAATTTCTTTATATATTTCATTAGTTCTATCAAGCTCATTTTGAACACCATTTACACCTAATTTTAAAAATGATTTATGACTATATCCATGTGAAGCAATTTCAAATCCATTTTCTTTTACAGCTCTTACTACATCAGGATAAGACTTCATCATCGAACCAAGTTCAAAAAAAGTTGCTTTCATATTATTATTATTTAGCTCTTCAATAACTTTATAAGTATTATTACAAGGTCCATCATCAAAAGTTAATGCAACAACACCTCTAGTAGCATCTCTTGGTATAATATTTAAATTTTCAGTTAATTCCGTATTACAACTAAAACTTACATAATCTTTATAATCTCTACATATCAGTTTTACTATTACATCATTTTTAATAGAAGGAGAAACAACAGTATTATCATATTTAATAGTTACCATCTTATCATCCATATAAATAACATTGATATCTTGATCAATAACTTGATCTACTACAAACTTAGGATAATTAATTCTTAAATTATTATAAATTGTTTCCTTTAAACCTTCTTTATTAGTTATCAAATCATTAAAATTAACAATATTATCATTATTAATATCTATTATATTACCATCAAATAAATCTGTAATATAATAATTTTCATCTAAGGAAATAACATTATTAGTATTAAATTCCATATTTTTATATATACTACTATCATTGATTATATCTAACGTTAAAGATTCTTTAGAAAGTGATAAAGTTGTTTTTTTACTATCATTTAATGTAGAAATAAACAAAAAAACAATAGCAAAAACTAAAAATGCAATAATAATATTTCTATTCATATTATCACCCTACTATCATTATATCATTAATATAGAAAATAAAGAATAAATATTGTATAATATATTCAAGAAAGGAGTATGTATATGCCAGAACTATTTATAATAATTATAGTAATTATAGTTATAATATTATTGCGTTCATTAAGAATAATAAATGAATATGAAAGAGGTGTTCTATTTAGATTTGGTAAATTTGAAAGGATAATGAACCCAGGTTTAAATATCGTATTACCTATTATTCATACATTTAGAAAAGTTGATATAAGAACTAAAGCTGTTGACGTACCTGCTCAAGATGCTATAACAGCTGATAACGTATCAATAAAAATTAATGCAGTATTATACTATAAAATATTTGATGCTTCAAAAGCTATTATAGCTGTAGAAGATTTCCGTTTTGCTGTAGCTCAACTAGCTCAAACTACAATGCGTAACGTAGTTGGTTCTGTAACATTAGATGAACTACTTGGTTCACGTGATAAGATAAGTGATCAAATTTGTAGTATTGTTGATGAAGCAACTGATCCTTGGGGTATAAAAATAGAAAACGTTGAATTAAAAGACGTATCTCTACCTGATGAAATGCAAAGAGTTATCGCAAAAGTTGCAGAAGCAGAAAGAGAAAAGAATGCTGTAATAACTAAGAGTATAGGCGAAGTAGAATCAGCAGAAAACTTATCAAAAGCTGCTGAAATGTTATCTTCATCACCTGGAGCTTTACATTTAAGAACTTTAGCTACACTAAACGATTTATCATCAGATCAATCAAATACTATAATATTTGCTATTCCACTAGAAATTCTTGAAGCATTTAAAGGAAATCCTGGAGTAGTAAATAAAGTAGTAGACAAAATAAAAAAGGACTAAGTCCTTTTTTTATTGGTTATTTACGTCCCTATTTTTAAACATCGAAACAATACCTAATAATATAATTATAATAGTACCAAAAGTTATTATAATAGAAGTAGTTAATTCTAATCCTTTATAGCTAGGTAATCCACCCCATAAAAACTCTTCTAAGTTCCAACACACAGTAGGAAAATATTTTAAAAACTTATAAGTTGAATTTGATAAATAAATAGAAACCATATACACAAGTACAGGTAAAGCAACAGATATAGCTTCATTTTTAATTAATAATCCAACAAATACAGTAATTAATAGTATCATGAAATACTTTGGTAAAAGAGCAACAATATATATTAAAACATATCTTATAATACTCATTTTTTCTATCATATTAGTATCAAAATTATATAAAACAATCGGTATACTATAACTTCCAAATCCATAAGCCAAACCAAATACTATATAAGCAACAACAATGTAAAATAATAAGAACAAAAGTGAAGCTATAGAACAAGCAATCAACTTACTTAATATAATTTTAACTCTACTATAAGGTCTAATAAGTAACTGTTTTATAGTACCTTTATTAAATTCATCTACTATACAATTACTAGCAATTAAAAGAATATATATTAAAACAATAGGAATAACAGAACAAACATAACCTGTAAAAGTATTATTAGCTGATAACATAGGTATAGCATCTAACTTATTATCTATTCTATATTTATAAGAATACATATCATTCTCATTAGCTCTTTTTTCTTTTAATTCATAATACTTATCATACTTAGTTTCATCTTCTTGAACATCTATATGAGACATAGCTAAAGAAATATAATCATCTATCATTACTGAATTAGAAGTATAATCAATTGGAATCTCATTTACTAAATGGTATTTATAACCGTCTATTTCTAGCATAACTACTTTCATAGAATGCTCTATACTTATTTTTTTCTTATCATCAGTTTCTTGATCATAACTTTCTTTTAAACTATTTAATCTATCTATAGCATCTTCTTTATATTCGTAGACAAAATCTTTCCAAGTACTATTTTTAATTTTATCTAACAATTGATTTAAACTATTTTCACAATCCCTATATTTTTCTTCATCATTATCTTTATACATAGCTCTATTCATACATGTAATATATACATAACCGTCTTCATTAATTATATATTTTTGCCAAGAATCAAATTCATAATCTTTAGAATAATTATAAAGATCAATTGTATCCCTTTTATCTATAAATATATTTATATCTTCTTTAGCTTTATCACCTTTTTTTATAAGCTCTTTAGTTAGTTCTTCAGCATTAATTCTTTCATTATTTTTTTGATAATATATATTGTACCTAGCCCCAAAAAAAGCAAAAACAAATTGTAATATAATAAATAAACCTAAGATAAAAGTATATTTTTTATGAAATATTTTAAATAATTCATTACTAATTAATTTCTTCAAAAATATTACCCCCTATCTCTTTTAAATAAGCTTCTTCTAATGTAAGATTATTTTTCTTAACTTCATATATAGAATAGCCATCTAAAACCAATTTTTTTACTAAAGAAGCAATATCCTCTTTATTTCTAATTACAAGTAATTTATTTCCATCTACTTTCTCATTATCTTTAATATATTTAGATAAACCAGCATCTTTATCGACTAAAATAGAATACGCTGGAATATCCTTTTTCTTTAATTCATCTATATTTAATATCTCTATTATTTTACCTTTATTAATTAAGCATATATCTGTACAAAAATTATCTAATTCAGCTAGATTATGACTTGAAACAAGTACACCTGCTTTTTCTTTCTTAGCTAAATTAATAAGTATTTCTCTTAAATCTTTAATACCTTCTGGATCTAGTCCATTAGTAGGTTCATCTAAAACTAGAAGATTAGGTTTATTAAGTAACGCCAAAGCAATACCAAGTCTTTGCCGCATCCCTAAAGAATACTTAGATACTTTATCATCAATTACATCTCTCAATTTAACTATATCAATCAGTTCTTCAATATAATCCTTACTAATATCTTTATACATATTAGCAACAAGACGTAAATTATCCCTACCAGTTAAATACATGTAAGAATCAGGATTCTCAACAATAGCTCCTACTCTTTCTAATGCCTTTTCAAAATCCTTCTTTATATTTTTACCGTTTATATATACATTTCCACTATCAATTTTCTGTAAGCCAAGAATAAGTTTAATAGCTGTAGTCTTACCTGCTCCATTAGGACCTATAAAACCTAATATTTCACCACTTTTCACTTTAAAAGAGACATTATCTAATGCCTTATTTTTACCAAAAGATTTGCAAATTTTATCAACATTAAGTATTGTACTCATAATTCACTCCATAAAGAAAAAAGATTTATTTAATTTGAGCATTGAATTCGTCTAACTCTTTAAATAAATCATCAATCGTATAAACTATTTGTTCATTATCTTTAACTACATTTATTGACGAATTATAAAATTCATCTTTCTTTCGAATATCTTTAACTATCTTTCTATAGTTCTCTAAAAAAGAAATACTATAATCAGCATTATTATACTTATCAGACATATCTTTATTATTTAAAAGTAACATATAACAAGTATATAAATACAATTTACTTACATCAAAACAACTAATAAATTTATCAATATTAATAGGTTTATCAAATAGATTAATAACAGAATTATATCCATTTAATAATCTAGTATATTGTCTTTTGCATTTCTTAACAAAATCTTCTACCGTTTCTTCTCTACCATACTTTAAATACTCTTTCATAATTTGATCATAATATTTTGATTCTTTACCTAGACTATATACATCTCTATAAACATCTTTTTTTATTCTTATAGCTTTTTTAATAGCTTTATAGGCAGCATCACCATTCTTATCAATCAAATCATCTATATTTGATACAACATTACGTAAAAATGCCCTTTTAGAAAAGAATAAAGATCTACCATTAGCTCCAATTCTGGAACAAATACTAGCAGGAAAAGAATCTATAATCTCATCATTACTAAATATAACATTTAAAGGGGCATAATAATATCTATCTAAGAATTGTTCATACATATTACCTTTTTTATTATAAGAAGCAATAGAACTTAATCCATTACCTAATTCCCACTCTCCATAATACATAGTCAAAGGCTTATAAAGCATTTTTAAGTTTGTTTCTAAAAATTCATTCATCACACTATACCACCTATCATTATTTTATTCTTTTTATATATTTAAAACTAATATCATCAAATGTAGAACTATATATATCTTCCTTACCAATAACTTCCAAAATAACGCTATAAGTTACTCTAGAAGTATCTAAATAACCACTATATTCAATATAATAATATCTTCCATTATTATTAATACTATATTTATCAAATAATAATCTTATATCTTTATTAATTATACCATAAGGATATATAAAATCCCCATCTTTATAAGAAAAATCACTATTGTATTCAATATGTCTATCAAATAATACGTTAGCATAATTCTTTAAAGAAGAAACACTTATACCATAAGATATTCCACTAGGATTATTCTCTACTTCTACACATCCCAAAACGGGATTACTAGTACATACATCAACATAATCTAAATCAAAAAAATCAACGTCAGCTACTTGATAAAATAAAGCATTAATTAGATATTTAGTAATATCATCATCCTGAAAATTAATGGCATCAATTTCTTCATTAACTTTTAGTTTATCGGCTTCTAATATATAAGATAATTTATTACCTAAAGCTAAAACCCTATCATCACTATCATAAGAAATACCAATAATACTATTACTAACTTCTAAATTTCTTAATTGATTTCTATTAAGATAAGAAGACGTAAGAAAAACAAAAGTGAAGAAAAGAACAGTCATAAAGAAGAGATAAACTACTTTAAATTTATTCATTCGCCTACACCTCTATTTTTCAATAATAATTATAACACCTTTTTCCCCTATTTAAAAGAAAATATTAACTTTAAGTATTAATTAATTTATTCTTGCATGTTTCTAATATATGTGCTATTATTAAGAAGTCGATGGACCTCTAGCTCAGTTGGTTAGAGCATCCGGCTCATAACCGGGCGGTCATAGGTTCGAGTCCTATGAGGTCCACCACGTATGCGAGTGTGGCGAAATTGGTAGACGCGCTAGACTTAGGATCTAGTTCCTCAC
>JAEEGL016581296.1_pt1 | contig 12340 bp, 14 predicted proteins | sample 9134231 | NCBI WGS metagenome assembly JAEEGL01 (sample SAMN16246548, study PRJNA631951) | gut metagenome | biome: gut microbiome; feature: rumen; material: fiber-attached | host: Bos | place: Iran: Karaj | collected 2018-10 | reverse complement strand
CGCAAAGGCTGTTGATTTACCAATTATCCTTGACAATTGCCCATCTCGGACAGGCTGCAACATTTTACCTGAGACAGTAATGCGCTTGGGTCTTGAGAATCCTAATATCGTAGGTATTAAAGAGGCTTGTGGTAACATTTCTCAGATTACAAAGCTTGCTAGTCTTTGCCGCGGATGTGTTGATATTTATGCTGGAAATGATGATCAGATTATTCCAATTCTTTCATTGGGAGGCATTGGCGTTGTTTCTGTACTTTCAAATGTTGCACCTCAGGGAACACATGACATGGTTATGGCTTTCCTCAATGGCGACGTTGAAAAAGCTAGAAGAATGCAGCTTGATTATCTTGAGCTTGTAGATGACCTATTCTGTGAGGTAAATCCAATCCCTGTTAAATCGGCTATGAATATGTTAGGATTTAATGTAGGTAGCCTAAGGCTTCCATTAACAGAGATGGAGGATAAGCATAAAGTGGAAATGAGCAAATTGCTCAAGAGAATGCCACAGGAAATGCTTGCTTAGATTTGAAGGAAGAATATTTTAATCCAAAAGAAACACCAATTTCATTCATCCTTGTAATAGCAAATATCCTGACTTTTATCACTTTAGAGTTTTTAGGTGATACAAATGACGGATACTTTATGCTGCTTCACGGAGCGATGAATCCTGAGATGGTGCTTAAGTATGGGCAGTGGTACAGATTATTCACTTCCAATTACTTACATTTTGGCATTGAACATTTAATGAATAATATGCTGCTTCTATTTTTTATGGGGCAGATTTTTGAGCGCGCTGTTGGACCAGTGCGCTTTCTTGGCATATATTTAGGTTCAGGCTTGGCAGCCTCATTTTTATCTTTCTTTTATATGTGTCTTATGGGAAGAAACAACATTGTTGCCGGTGCATCAGGAGCGATTTTTGGAATCATCGGTGGGATGCTTATTGTTATTCTTGTTCATAAAGGAAAGTATCATGGAATCAGTGCCAAGAGAATGATATTTATGGTGGCCCTTACTTTATATTTTGGATGCACATCTGCAGGCACTGATAACGTAGGCCATGTGGGAGGTCTTATCGCCGGAATAGTTTTGACCTTCTTTACCTATGGAATATCTACATTGATAAAGCATAGTCACATTGATTTTAATGAGGAAAAAAACTATACTTTAAGTAATGATTTTGACGAAAAGGGGCAATAATGAAGGTTAATATTTACTACGGTGGTAGAGGTCTTTTAGAAGATCCTACACTATATGTAATTAAAAAAATGGAGCAGGTGCTTGTAGAGTTGCAAGTAGAGGTACGTCTTTACAATATCTATGAGCAGAAGAATGCTATCGCCATGCTTCCTCAGACACTTAAAGAGGCAGATGGAATCATTCTTGCTACAACAGTAGAGTGGCTGGGCATCGGCGGATATATGAACCAGTTCCTTGATGCATGTTGGCTTTATGCTGATAAAAATGCTCTTGCCACAACATACATGCAGCCTGTAGTTATGTCCACTACCTATGGCGAAAGAGAGGCTATGGTCACTCTTGAAAACGCTTGGGAGATTCTTGGTGGATTACCTTGTCCAGGATTTTGTGGTTACGTAGAAGATGTTAAAGAATTCAGAGAGAACGCTGAATATGCCCGTATTATAGAAAAGAAGGTAGAGACTCTCTATCGTACAATTTCCCAGCACACAAAGGGACTTCCTACAAGTAATCAGGCTGTTAAACGAAGCATTCTTCGCACTACACAGCTTTCATTATCTCCACAGGAATCTGAGCAGCTTTCGAAGTTTGTATCTGATGATGAATATGTTCAGACTCAGAAGGCAGATATCGAAGATTTGACCAGCATGTTCAGAGACATGATGGGACAGAAAAAAGAAGATAGTTCTAATGAATATATAAATGATTTCAAGGTTCATTTTAAGGGCAATGCAGATTTTTCTGCCAAGTACTTATTTATGATTGAAGGAAAAGAACAGCCTCTTTATCTTAATGTCACTGGAGAGCAGCTTGATATCCACTATGGCAAAGAAGATAACATCGATGTATATATGAAGCTTAACAATAGCATCATGGATAATATTGTTGCAGGAAGAGAGACTTTCCAGAGAGCATTTTCAGTGGGAGATATGACTGCAAAGGGCAACTTTAGAACCTTAAGAATGTTAGATGAGATTTTTTCTTTTAGTTAATTAGCGGAGGATATGTGATGAAAGACAACAATTGCATTTTTTGTAAATTAGCCAATGGAGATATTCCTACAAATTGGATTTATGAGGATGATGATTTCAAAGTAATCTTAGATGCAGATCCAGCTACAAAAGGTCATGCATTAATTCTTCCAAAAGAGCATTTTTCAAACCTTTTAGAAGCAGATGAGGATGTACTTGCAAAGGCACTTCCTCTTGCAAAGAAGATTGCTAATAAGATGATGAAGGAATTAGGATGCGCTGGCGTAAACATTGTGCAAAACAATGGTGAGGCAGCAGGTCAGACTGTTCATCACCTTCACATCCATGTTATTCCAAGATATGAGGACGACCCAGACAAGACAATCTGTGGATGGAGCCATCAGAGTTTCTCAGAGGAAGAAACAAAGGAAACAGTAGCAAAATTGATGATTAAATAATTGTGATTTTTGGGGAGCAGTACAAGGTTACTGCTCCTCAATTAAATCTAAGATAACTGAGTTAGCATCTAAGAGCTTAGACTGACTCATGCGCTCTACGATATCAGCACGATTAGCATATACCGTATTTACGGATTGAATTAGAAGCTCACTTGTAAGAGTTTCTTCCTGAAGAACTGTGGAGAAGCCTTGCTTTTCATAGCTTTCAGCGTTTAATATCTGATCTCCACGGCTTGCAGCAGCAGAAAGTGGAATCAAAATATTAGGAATCTTAAGGGCTAAGATTTCGCTGATGGAATTTGCTCCTGCACGGCTAATCATAAGGTCTGTCAGTGCAAAAACATCGTTTAACTGTTCACTAATGAATTCATATTGTTGATAACCAGCTCTATCAACTAAATCTTTGTTGATATTTCCTTTTCCAACTAAATGTACAATCTGGAAATCCTTAAGAAGTTCATCTAAAGAATCCCAAACTGCATTATTAATGAAGCGAGAGCCGATTGAGCCACCCATAATAAGGATTACAGGCTTATCAGCGGAAAAACCTGTAAATTCTAATCCTTTTTCTTTGCTGCCAGAGAAGAGTTCTTTTCTAATAGGAGAGCCTGTGTGAACGGCTTTGCCTTCTGGAAGATATTGTAATGTCTCTGGAAAGTTGCAGCAAACCTTTGATGCAAAAGGAATTGCAAGCTTATTTGCAAGTCCAGGTGTCAGATCTGACTCGTGGATGATTGCTGGAATATGCTGACGAGCTGCAGCCATAACTACAGGCACCGATACGAATCCACCCTTAGAAAAAACCACATCAGGTTTAATATGCTTTAATAACTGATTTGCTTCAGAAAAACCTTTGATTACCCTAAATGGATCAGTGAAGTTTTTCCAATCATGGTAACGGCGAAGCTTACCAGAAGAAATGCCATAATACTGAATACCTGCATTCTCAACAAGCTTTTTCTCGATACCAGTGTATGAACCTATATAATAGATTTCATATCCTTTCTCTTTTAAAAGTGGTGCTAGAGCAAGATTTGGAGTAACATGACCTGCTGTTCCACCACCTGTCATAACTATTTTTTTCATAAGAAGAAATACCTCTTTCTATATAAAAATAAATTTTATAGTCTTTTAACAATAAAAATAATATCAATACGAAAAAAAATGTCAAATTTGTTGATTTTATAAGGGTTTTACTATTTCGAAAAAAATAATTAAATGTTAGAATAAATTATGAGTTATAACACAAAGGGAGAAGGGGACGAAGAGCATGAAAGTTTTACTAGTCGACGACGAAATTTTTGCACTACGTACTATGGAAAGACTGTTGGACGAAGAAGACGTGGAATTAATCGAAGCCAAAGATTGCTATGACGCCTTAACTATGTACGAAGAATTTCATCCTGATATCGTAATCACAGATATTTTGATGAAAGGTGGCATCGGAGGCGATTGGCTCATTGATAAACTTCTTCATGTGGACAATAATGCAAAGATCATTGTTTGCTCCGGCCGTCAAAGGACAGAATTACTAAAATATAAGCTTATGGGAGCAAAGTTTTGTATCCAAAAGCCAATAAAATATCAAGAGCTTTGGAACGCCATTGATGACGTAATTTGACAAAAAAATCCAAGAATGATATATTAGTCTCTGTAACAAGTTTGTAACAAATAGAGATTTTTTGTAAAAAACTATCGGAGGCTTATGAGTAATTTCAAAGATAAACTTACTGCAGTATGTGCTATTTCTAGAAAGTATATTAACAAGCGCAACATGCAGGGAGTATCTCTTGCATTAGCCATGGTGCTTTTATCATTTGGTGCTTATGTTGCTGCACCAAAGAAGGCAGTTGTTACTGCAGACATTGAGCCAGCTATGACAGCAGGTATCTTTTCAGCAGTATCTACAATGGAAGTTTCAGCAAGAGAAACAGGATTAGGTTACGCATCAGCAGATGTTGCTACAGTTTCTGCTACTACAGACCAGGTAGAGGCAGATTTAAATGACGAATATGATGAGTGGGCTGACAAGGTTATGGCGAATGTAAATGATTATCTTTACATCCGTTCAGAGGCTTCTGCAGATGCTGAGGCAGTTGCAAAGCTTCGTTCTGGCGACGTTGCTACACTTGTTGATGTATTTGATGGTTGGTATGAGATCGAGTCAGGTAATGCTCATGGTTTCGTATCAGCAGATTTTTGTGTAACTGGTATTGAAGCTTATGAGCTTGCTATGGATGTTTGCAATTCTTATGCTACTACAGATGTAGCAGGACTTCGTATCCGTAGCGAGGCATCAGAGGATTCAAAGATTCGTAAGACAGTTTCTAAGGGAACTAAGCTTATCGTAAATACAGATGCTGAGGAAGTAGAAGGCTGGGTAGCAGTTACTTCTGCAGGTATCGATGGCTATGTTAAGGCTGAGTATGTTCAGGTTGACATGGAAACAGGTTCGGCTATCACTTTAGAAGAGGAAGCCGCAGCAAAGGCAGCAGCAGAAGAAGCTGCTCGCAAAGCAAAGGAAGAAGCTGCAGCAAAGGCAGCAGCTAATCAGGCAATCATTGATTCAGCAGATGATGTAATTCTTCTTGCTGCAATTATTCAGATTGAAGCTGGTAACGAGTGCTACGAAGGACAGGTAGCAGTTGGTTCTGTAGTTATGAACCGTGTCCGCAGTGGTTCTTACGCTAATACAGTTGGCGGAGTAATCTTTGCTAGAGGACAATTTGCAACAGGTCGTATGTCTTCAGTTATTTCAAAGGGGCCAAAGGCTTCTTGCGTACAGGCTGCATATGATGCTCTTGCAGGTGTAGACACAACAGGTGGTGCTACACACTTTAGACGCGCTGGTTCTAAGTCTGGTCTTATTATTGGAAACCACGTATTCTACTAAAATATTTGAATTTATTTGCTCTTGGGCTTTACCCAAGAGCTTTTTTGATATATAATGCATAATAATTCAAAGTTAATGCATAATTATACACAGACAAAAGGAGGTACGTTATGAACTTAAAAGGCAAGAACTTTCTTAAAATGTTGGATTTCACACCTGAAGAAATCCTGGGACTAGTTGATTTATCATTGCAGCTTAAGGCTGAAAAAAAGCAAGGTAAAAACCAAAGCTCTTATTTAGCTGGCAAGAATATTGCGTTAATATTCGAGAAGACTTCTACACGTACCCGTTGTTCTTTTGAAGTGGCAGCTTACGACATGGGCGCCCACGTGACATATCTTGATCCATCTGGTTCTCAGATTGGAAAGAAGGAATCCATAGCTGACACTGCTAGAGTTCTTGGTCGTATGTATGATGGCATTGAATACCGTGGCTTTGAGCAGACTAAGGTGGAAGATTTGGCAAAGTACGCAGGAGTTCCTGTTTGGAACGGGCTTACCAATGAATCTCATCCTACTCAGATGATTGCTGATATGATGACAATCAAGGAACACTTTGGAAAGCTTGAAGGAATAAAGTTTGTATATATGGGCGATGCTCGTTATAATATGGGTAACTCGCTTATGGTTACATGTGCAAAGCTGGGAATGGAATTTGTAGCTTGTACTAGCAAGAAATATTACCCAGAAGAATGGCTTGTAAAGGAATGCAAGGCTATCGCAGAGCAGACAGGCGGCAGTGTCACTCTTACAGAGGATGTGGCAGCGGGCTGTAAGGATGCTGATGTTATCTACACAGATGTGTGGGTATCAATGGGAGAGCCAGATGAGGTGTGGGCAGAACGAATCAAAGAGCTCAGTCCTTATCAGGTAAACGCAAATGCCTTCTCTTACGCAAAGCCACAGGCAAAGTTTATGCATTGCTTACCAGCTTTTCATGATTTGAATACCACTATCGGTAAAGAGATTCATGAGAAATTTGGCATCGATTGCATGGAAGTAACCGACGAAATATTTGAAGGTGAGCGTTCAATAGTTTTTGATGAAGCAGAAAACAGAATGCATTCCATCAAAGCTGTTATGTACGCAACATTGGGAGATGTTAAATAATATTACATATGAATACTACGATTCTGTAGATTCCACAAATGATAGAATAAAGGAACGAGCTCACAGCAATCAGGCTGGTGGGCTCGTTATTTCTGCTGGTACACAAACTGCAGGCAAGGGCAGAATCGGTAGAAAGTGGGAAAGTCCAAAACATGATTCCATTGCAACAAGCATGTTACTTCGACCAGAGGACATCAGTCTTGAAGCAATTCCTACCATCACCGTGGTGGCGGCAATGGCAGTTAGAGACGCACTATATCGTATATACGGATTGGATGGAAAAATAAAATGGCCTAATGATATAGTGGTCGATGGAAAAAAGATTTGTGGAATCCTTACTGAGATGGAAATTAAGGATGGCAAGGTTTGGTATGTGGTTGTTGGCATCGGAGTTAATGTTCACAACAGAACCTTTGATGAAGAGATAGCTTTTAAAGCCACATCTGTTGATTTGGAGTTGGAAAAGATAGGAGCACAAAAAGCTCATCGAAAAGATTTAACAAAAGCTATATGGGAAAGCTTTAAAAAGTATTACAATATCTTTATCACTACTCAGGATATGTCGGGGCTAAAGATGGAATACGAGTCAAATCTTGCTAATATAGGAAAACGTGTTAGAATAGAGGCTCAGGAAGATTCCTATGAAGCTGTGGCCAAAGGCATCACAGACAAAGGGGAACTGATTGTAGAAGTTGACGGAGAGGAAAAGATTATTAGAACTGGCGAGGTGTCAGTTCGAGGAATCTACGGATACGTATAAATGGAAGAAGAAGTAGTTCTTTGCGGCGCTAGCTGCTACACAAAAAAGTTTTATTTGAATCCTGAGTTCGAGGGCCTTCCTCCAATGATTAAGGATGAGCTTAAGGTCATGTGTGTGTTGTATACTGAAGAGGTTTCAGGTACAATCCAAATGATTTATGATGAAGATGGTAGCCTTCGAATTGAGGTTGACCATAATGAAGATGATTTTATGTACGATGAAATTGGTTCGGCTCTTATCGTTAAGCGTATGCAGCGTGAGCGCATGGAACTTTTTGAGTCGCTTGAAACATACTACAAAGTTGTATTCTTAGGTGAGGGAATGTAAATGTTATTAACAATCGATGTAGGCAATACTAATATTACAATGGGTGTTTTCGACGGAGAGGAGCTTTTAGGAAATTTCCGTGTCACCACAAAAATCAATAGAACATCTGATGAGTTCGGAATCGTAATCAAAGAGATTCTTCGCTCTAACGATTTGGACGCTGCAAAGATTAACGATGTAATCATCGCATCAGTAGTTCCAAATGTTATGCACTCGCTTACAAGTTCAATCATTAAATACTTTGATATTCAGCCTATTATTGTTGAGGCTGGCATCAAGACTGGCATCCGCATCGCTACAGAAAATCCAAAGCAGATTGGTGCAGATAGAATTGTAGATGCTGCAGGTGCATATGAGCTTTATGGCGGACCAGTGCTAGTTCTTGATTTTGGTACAGCTACTACATACGATTTAGTAGATGCAAATGGTGCATTTGTATCAGGTGTTACAGCTCCTGGTATCCGCATCAGCGCAAAGGCTCTTTGGGAAGATGCAGCAAAGCTTCCTGAAATCGAGATTAAGAAGCCTGAGAAGATTCTTGCTAAGGAGACAATTTCTTCTATGCAGGCAGGTCTTGTTTATGGTCAGATTGGTCAGACTGAATATATCGTTAAGCATATGATTGCTGAGAGCGGCTATGAGAATGTTAAGGTTGTAGCTACAGGTGGTCTTGGAAATCTTATTGCCAGCGAGACACAGTGCATCGATATTTACAATCCAAATCTTACCTTGTATGGTATGAAGTTTATTTACGATAAGCAAAAGAGATAATGATAGAAAAGTTAAAAATCGGAAACGTAGAATTAGAAAACAATTTGATTTTGGCACCAATGGCAGGCGTAACAGACCTGCCATTTCGTTTGCTATGCAAGGAACAGGGCGCAGCCCTTTGTTGCATGGAAATGGTCAGCGCCAAAGGAATCATGTATAACAACAAGAATACTGAGAGTTTGCTTACAGTAGACGAAAGAGAGCGTCCCGTCAGCCTTCAGCTTTTTGGTTCTGACCCAGAGATAATGGGGGCTATGGCGGCAAAGATTGAGCACAGGAATTTTGATATTCTTGATATAAACATGGGATGCCCAGTGCCAAAGGTTGTAAACAATGGCGATGGTTCGGCACTTATGAAAAATCCAGTCCTTGCAGGAAAGATTATTGAGAGCATGGTAAAGGCAATCGATAAACCTGTAACAGTTAAGATTCGAAAAGGTTTTGACGATGAACATGTTAACGCTGTAGAGATGGCTCATGTTGCTCAGGAATCAGGAGCAGCTGCAGTGGCAGTTCACGGTCGTACCAGAGAGCAATTTTATTCTGGCAAAGCTGACTGGAGCATCATTGCAGATGTAAAGCAGGCAGTTAATATTCCTGTTATTGGAAATGGAGATATCCTAGATGCAAAGGATGTAATCGCCATGAAAGAACAGACAGGTTGCGATGGATTTATGATTGGTCGCGGAGCTCAGGGTAATCCTTGGATATTCCATCAGATTCTTCATTATTTTGAGACTGGAGAATTGATTGGAAAACCTCCAATGGAAGAGATGGTTCAGACCATGCTTAGACATGCTAGATTACAGATTGAGTTTAAGGGTGACTACCTTGGAATCAGAGAAATGCGCAAGCATGCAGCCTGGTACACAGCAGGTTACAAGGGCGCCAGCAAGCTGCGAGGTCGCATTAATGATGTGGAATCCTATGAGGAATTAGATCAGTTATTTAAAGAGTTTCTTGGCACTTATGCATAGCTGATTTTGAATATTCTATGAATAGCTTGTGGAGTCCTTGACATCAATATGTGGGTGGCTTATAATTCACTAAGTTATTGAACGCAATGGGATTTCTGTGAGGGAAATCTTTTCAAAAATATACCGAAGGGGAAAGGAAAAATAACAATGGAAGCAAAGAAAACTTTACTTACTGCCGAAGGACTTCAGATATTAGAAGACGAATTAGAGGATCTTAAGGTTAATAAGCGTAAAGAAGTTTCTCAGAAGATTAAGGAAGCTAGAGAGCAGGGCGACCTTTCAGAGAACGCTGAGTACGATGCAGCTAAAGATGAGCAGCGTGACATCGAAGCTCGTATCGAAGAAATCGAAAAGATTCTTAAAAATGCTGAGGTCGTTACAGAAGAGCACGACACAAAGAACATCAACATCGGTTGGACAGTTACACTTCTTGATATAGAGTTTGACGAGGAGTTAGAGTACAAAATCGTTGGTTCTACAGAGGCTAACAGCCTTAAGGGCAAGATTTCAAACGAGTCTCCTGTTGGAAAGGCAATCATCGGCCATAAGAAGGGTGATACAGTCACAGTTGAAACTGAGGCTGGCGCTTTCCAGTACAAGATTGTAGCTGCTAAGAAGACTAAATAATTATTGATAATTAATTGAGTCACAACCAGGTGTGTTGTGGCTCATTTTTTATGTGAGGTGGAGTAGACAGGAGGATAAAAATGCTAACTAGACTTAAGAAAAAGTACATCGGATCGCCAGCATTCTACAAGCGCTATATTTTTCTGGCCACACCTATGATTATTCAAAACGCAATTACAAACTTTGTAAGTTTTCTTGATAATATCATGGTTGGACAGTTAGGCCAGGAAGCCATTTCCGCTGTAGCTACTGTCAATCAATTGAATTTTGTATTTTCCCTTGCTGTGTTTGGAGCAGCATCTGCGGGAAGTATTTATGGTGCACAGTATTTCGGAAAGGGCGACCACAAAGGTCACATGTACACTTTCCGTTTTAAGCTTTATGCAACATTAGTTGCTACGTTCCTTGGAATAATGCTATTTAGCATCTGGGGTAGGGATTTGATTTCTCTTTTCCTTACTGAAAGTGAAGGCGCATCGCCAGAGCTTGCACTTTCCCTTGGTATGCAATATTTAAGCATTATCTTAGTGGGACTTGTGCCATTTGCAGTTAATCAGGCTTATGCAACTAACATTAAAGAGACCGGTCAGACGGTAGTTCCAATGGTGGCTGGTATGGTGGCTGTTGCTACAAATGCTATTCTTGACTATTGTTTGATTTTTGGATTTGGTCCATTTCCAAAGCTTGGCGTAGCCGGAGCTGCTATCGCCACAGTTATTGCAAGATATATTGAAGCATCAATCGTAATTATCTGGGCACACACCCATCGCGACGTTAATAGATATTTGGAGGGAGCCTATACAGGTTTTGGTATCCCAACAAATGTGTTCAAGATGATTATGATAAAGGGTGCACCTCTTATGCTTAATGAGGTGCTTTGGGCAGCAGGTGTCAGCGCCGTTACTCAGAGCTATTCAGTAAGAGGAATGAACGTACTGACAGCACTTAGCATGTCAAACACAGTTGCAAACCTTTTCAACATTGTATTTATTCAGCTTGGTGCATGTATCAGCATTATTGTTGGTCAGTATCTTGGTGCTGGTGAGCTGGAGCAGGCAAAGGATGCGGATAATAAGATGATTGCCTTCAGCGTTTTTTGCTGCACAATCATGGCTATAATCATGTTTGCTTTTGGTGGATTGTTCCCACGCATCTACAATGTTGCCCCAGAGATCAGAGCGCTTGCAACAAAGTTTATTGCAGTGGCAGCTGTATGGATGCCATTCTGTTCATTTAGTCATTGCTCATACTTTACACTTCGTTCAGGTGGAAAGACACTTGTTACTTTCCTTTTTGACTCAGTGTTTACATGGGTAGTAATGGCACCACTTGCCTTTGTGCTTGCACATTTTACAGGCCTTGGCATTGTATGGGTATACTTCTTCGTTCAGGGTACAGAGCTCATCAAAAATATCATGGGATATTTCATGGTCAAGAGTAATGTGTGGCTGGTTCAGATGGTGTAAGAATGAAAAATCATCAGGATTTTTCATTCTGTATATGGCAGGATTTTGAGCCGAAGGCTTAAAATCATGTCTGCTGAAAGCAGATTCAAATGCATGTTTCCTTGACATGCATTTGAACCCTAGTCTATAATTTAGTAGTTTGTAGAGAATTAATTGTATTTATATAGATAAGGAGAGATTATGGCAGAGGATATTAACCAGTTATTACAGGTCCGCCGTGAAAAGCTTGCTGCACTTCAGGAAGCAGGTAAGGATCCATTTCAGATTACAAAGTTTGATCAGACACATCATACAGATGAAGCACGTGCACTATACGAGGAGCATGAGGCAAAGCTTTTAGCAGGTCGTGCCGCTGTTAATACAGAGGGTATGGACGAAGAGGCTGCAAAGCAGGCTGTTAATGATGACTACAATGAGAGACGTGCCATTATGGATGCAGATCCAATTCACGTTAGCATTGCAGGTCGTATGATGTTTAAGCGTGTTATGGGTAAGGCAAGCTTCTGCAACATCCGTGACCGTAAGGGTGATATCCAGGTTTATGTTGCTAGAGATGCTATCGGTGAGGAGCCATACGCAGATTTCAAGAAGTCAGATATCGGTGATATCTTTGGTATCAAGGGTTGGGCTTTCAGAACAAAGACTGGTGAAGTTTCAATCCACGCTGAGGAGATTACACTTCTTTCTAAGTCTCTTCAGATCTTACCAGAGAAGTTCCACGGACTTACAGAACAGCATTCAGGTTTATGTTGCTCGTGATGCAATCGGCGAAGATACATAT
>JAEEGL015961776.1_pt1 | contig 12340 bp, 8 predicted proteins | sample 9134231 | NCBI WGS metagenome assembly JAEEGL01 (sample SAMN16246548, study PRJNA631951) | gut metagenome | biome: gut microbiome; feature: rumen; material: fiber-attached | host: Bos | place: Iran: Karaj | collected 2018-10 | reverse complement strand
GATAATGATACTTGCATTCTTCATACCGGTGGATGAGGAACACTCGATCATAGCTCTTAGATTCTATAACAGGATCACGGGCTTCAGACCGGTAGACAAGGTAATAGCATGGCTCGGGAGCCGGGCAAATAAGATTGTTGAGCGGCAGGATAAGAGGATTGTTGAGACTCAGATTCCCAAAGCATCACAGCTTAGGATGAGGGAGAACCTGACGCAGGCAGATCTGCCGATTATTGAGTACAGAAGTAAAAGGGAAAAACTTCAGAAAAATGACGCGCCTGTCGCTGCTCGAAAGTAATCGTCAACATTCAAGCGGTGCATACCAAGGCTTGCCCATGGTTCATATGGGACGGGTGCATTTCTTTTTGGAAATTTATCAAGCTTTTTAATAGCTTCACGAATACTATTCACCTGACCTTCTGCATTATCTCTTGAACCAAGATTATACGCGATATGCATGAATATGTTGTGAAGATCGTCCTTAGCTTCATCAGAGTAGCAGACGTAATAATTGCTCATATTCCAAATTCCTCAGCGAGCATGCGGTCAACATCTTCAACAGAGTGAGTACGACCATTCCTGATGGAATCCACGCCTTTTTGAAGTTCTGCATCGAACTCGGCTTTGGTGATGCCTTGGGCAGAAAAGTGATTTATCTCTGGAAGCTTTGACTGGAAAGGCATTCCTTTAACAAGCACAATCTGGCTGTAACGGCCTCACTGACTCTCCCACTTAAAATAATCTTAAGAGAATCTTAAGAAATTTCGAAGGTAAATCTTAAGAAATTTATGATAATCTACCATTTGTGCTCATTCAGAGCCATGCATCCGGAATTCTGCCGGATGGAGGATTTCCGCAATGTGAATCGGAATGTTTCTTACGCAATCCCATAATAAACATACCATAGGCAACATTGTTGACGAAAAAAGGAGGTGCTATAATTTTTAATGACAGAGAAACAGAATAACAGTGATGAAAAGAAACGCCTTGACTGGCATTCAGGGTTCGAAGGTGGATTGATGCTGAGTCTTCGACGTTATGCAAAAGACCTGCAGATTGAAAGAGAGCATCCGCTGTCTTCAGAACCGCTGAGAATAGATTTTTTGGTGATCAAGAAGCGCCCGGATGTGCTGATTGATAACGCAATGGGTCGTGAATTTAAGACCTATAACCTTATAGAGTACAAGAATCCGAATGACGAACTGAACATAGATGTTCTTTGGAAGGTGATAGGGTATGCCTGCCTGTATAAAAGTTTTGGAAAAAGTGTTGATGCCATAAAATCTGATGAGATCACAGTTACTATCTTAAGGGCAGCCAAGCCGGCTGGGCTGCTTAAGAATCTTGATACGGCAGGGGTAAACGTTGAAAAGACAACACCCGGGATATATAAAATAGATGGAATAATCAGGATGCCGGTCAATATAGTGGTGATCGGTGAACTTCAAGACAGCGAGTTAAAGGCACTTTCTGTGATGAGACCTGGAGTAGATGCAGATACCGTCAGGCAGTTCATTGATGAAGCCCAGACATTTACAGAACCCGGCGATAAGCGGTTCGCAGATGCAGTACTTGAGATAAGCGCATCGGTGAATGAGAAGCTGTATGAAAGACTGAGAGGAGATGATGGAATGTGTGAAGCACTGAGAAAGATAATGGCAGAAGACCTACAGGATGCAGAAAATAGAGGAGTAGAGCTGGGAAGAGAGCAAGGCTTAGAGCAGGGAATCGAAAAAGGAATAGCTATCTTTATCGAAGATAAGATGGAAGACAAGGTTCCTGAAGATAAGATCATTGAGAGAGTCGAGACCAAATTCAAAGTATCTCGAGAAAAAGCTGCAGAATATGTAAAGCGCTTACAAGATAGCTTTGTGGCAGGGTAATGAGTCAGTGGGGGTGGTGATAAAAAAGATGTATCAGACGACATGAAAGTGTTCATCGATTACATGGTTGGAAAGGCGGCAAACAGTAATCTTACGTCCAGGATTGACATGAAGGTCAAAGAGGCCATCGAGAAGAGGTTTTGGAGGAAAGAGTACATGACTTTCAAGGAACAGATGGATCAGGAATTCAACCGGGGAATAGAACAAGGGATAGAACAAGGCATAGAAAAAGGAATAGAAAAAGGAATAGAATTAGGAACAGACAAACATCTTATAGAGCTGATATGCAAAAAACTGAAAAAAGACAAGAATATCAATATTATAGCCGAAGAAGTTGAGGAACCGATAGAAAAAGTTAAGGGCATCTGCGATATTGCTGCAGGGTTCGCACCGGATTACGACGTTGAAAAGATATACGAGGCGATGAGCAGCAAGAAGGAATAACAATACCTGCAAATGTCAATAAACTTGGCAAACAGTTCGCCGGAAAGACCAAGACCTATAAATCACTATTCCAGAAGAAGGGCCTTAACAAGAAGATTAAGATAAAATAAACAAATAAGTGGGGACGTTTTAGGAGATAAAGAGGAGGGGAACGTTTTATGAAATGGAAAATGATGAGGATACTATGCTCTCTATTAGTGGCAGCCTTGATGGTAGGACTGGTTCCGGGGATGAACATGACTGCACTAGCAGCAAATGCTCGTAACTCAAGTACCACCAAGTTGAATGCATTAGCATCTACAGGAAATGCGTATAGTGCTTATCTTGTTGGACCTAATGATACAGGTGGTACCCTTTATAATAAAGTGGTAACCTTTGCTGGTTATGAATGGTTATTGATAGGAGATAATTCTACAAGCCCTACATCGGGAACAGTAACTCTACTTATGGATAATTCCCTTGGCCTATCACCATTTAATAATAGTGAATACGATGGTAACAAATACAGTACCTCGAAAGTAAGGGAGAACCTTCTTAACTATCTTACCTCAAACAAAAATCTTTTGGCAGTAAGCGATACAATAAATCCGGTTACAGTAGTAACTTACGAGAATAGTAGTGACAATGTAGAGTATGACAGGACCCCTGTTGGCGATAAACTCTGGCTTCTTAGTGAATCTGAGGCACTGGCTCTTCCTGAAGAAGCACGAGTATGCGGCAAGACTATAGACAATAAACCTCATTTCCAAATCAGACACAACACCTACGTCTGATCCAACGCCTACCACAGATCCGGCACCTGCAACAACATCGAAAGATGATGATAAAAAGTCTGAGCAAAATACAGAAACAACGCAAAATAGTTCCACAAAAACCAATCAGGCACAGAATTCCGGATCTGCCAAGAAAAAAGTAACTGAAAAAGTAGATAAAAAACAGAAGAACGCCACCCTTTCTAAGCTTAAGGCCGGCAAAAAGTCAATCACTGTTACCTGGAAAAAGCAGACAGCCAAGGGCATCAAGGGCTATGAGCTCCAGTACAGTACAGACAAGAATTTCAAGAAAAATGTCAAGAAAGTAACGATAAGCAAGACCAAGACAACCTCAAAGACTATTAAGAAGCTTAAGTCTAAAAAGAGATATTACGTGAGAATACGTACATACAAGAAGTCTGGCTCCAAAAAGACATACTCCAAATGGAGCAAAGCAAAGAATGTCAAAGTGAAATGACATTAAAGAATAAGCTGAATTAGAGTATTTTTAATTGCTGGGTCCGTTATACCCGGGAGATTGAAGGAATGGCATAAAATGTTTCAAGTGGAGGGTAGAGCAAACTACCCTCTTATTTTTTACATATATTGGCCGAAATTTAAAGGCGGGTCATCACCATCAGGAACTTCTTGACCGGATTGAAGCCACAGGCTCTAAGGTCCTTCGCACTGATATTAGTGGATGCATCAGCGTTACTGTCAACAATGGATCGTTGTCGGTTACACAGTTTTGGAATTAAGTGGAATTTTCATGAATTTGCGTTTAAAATTTTGATATTTTGATGATAAAATATAGGTAATCGGTTTTTGTATGATCACTAAACAATTTCCGGATGGAGGGGAAGACTATGTTGTGTCCAAATTGTGGTAAAATGTTGCAAGCAGGTAAGACATTTTGTTCCGTGTGTGGGACCAAAGTTATTAAAGACAAATCAGATGTACCGGAAGAAACACCAGCAAATACGTCAAAAGGAAAACCATTTGATTTAAAGAATGCCTCGAGTAAACTATTTGGTATTGCTAAGTCAGTAGGTAGTTCTGTTAATGACGCGACAGGCGGAAAAGCCGGAGATCTTTTACAAACTGCACAGAAAAAGATAAAAGTTATTGGTGAAGAAAGCAATATTTTTTCATCCGGTAAATCGTCTGCTAAGTATTCAGAATCAAAAGAAGAGGAAATAAAACAGGAAACCCCTTCATCAGAAGATATTAAACCGGAAAAAAAGAGTCCGTTGCAGCCGGTTCAGGTTTTGCCTCAGAGCGATGCAGATGAATTGAGGAAATTTAAACAATTACTGGATGATGGCATAATAACTGAGGAAGAATATAATGCAAAGAAAAAACAGATTTTAGGAATTTGATATTTAATCGGGTTTAAGAGGGTAGAGTTGTCTGCCCTCTATTTTTTGCCGTTAAATAGCAAAGGTTTACTTCATTTTAAGAATGATTTAATAATACGCAATAACGATTATTGATATAATAAAAGTGAGGCGCTCACTGATTCGTTTTATATTGGAAAGGTGGTATAAAAATATGAGGAAGAGCCAGGCCGATAAAAATATCAATGCGATTATTATACGCTTATTATTATCTCATTTTATAATAATAGGCTTTTTTATTCTCACAGGAGAAAGAGCCTATGCACTTTCAAATGAGCAGAAAGCCAGTGCGGAGATGATCTGGGATGCGGATCCACCGGCTAATGATGACGGTTCAAAGGAATATGGTTACTATAGTGTCTATCAAAATGGTGTACTGGATTTTGATACAAGCTATGGTCCAAACTACAAAATAGATTACAACACAGGAGAACTGATCCATTGTTCATCATCAGGGGGAAAGATCATCTTATTTAATAAAATTATAGATATACTGACATTGGTGGTATACAGTGACGAATTCCCTGTAAACAGAACCTATAAAATTGATTTATCCAGAAACAGAGTCAATGGAGCGATTATCATCCAGAACAGAGTGCTGGACCTTGACGCGCTCGGAGGGGATACTGTAGATTATTTCAGTATCGATGGCAATGTCCTTTCCTTTGATTCATTGTATGGGCCATATTATCAGATTGATATAAACCAAAAGGTAATTTTGAATTGCTCCAGTGACGGTATGGACCAGGAGAAAGCAAGATTAGTATCTTTGGTAAGCGATGATAAGAACATAACACTTACTGTATGGAGTGCAGAGCTTCCTCAGGAAGTCACTTATACTTTTGATAAAAGTGCCTCTGGTTCAAGTACGAACCCAACTATAATAACAGATAATTCCACAGTTGATAAAAGAGCTAATGCTGAAATGATCTGGGGAGAGGAACCCGCAGGTTATACCGGCGATGATAAAGAATATGGTCAGTATAGAGTCTATCATAATGGAGTTGTTTCTTTTGATACCAATTTTGGCCCTGCCTATGATATAGATTATAATTCGGGACAGATTATAAACTGCTCCTCTTCAGGGGCAAATATCATTTCATATCAAAAGGCAGGAGATGTCATTACTCTTGTTGTATACAGCGATGAATTCCCGACAAACAGACTTTATTCTATAGATCTTTCGAAAAACAAGGATAATGGATCCGTTCTGATTCCGGGCAGGATCACTGATTTGGAGAGTACCGGTGGAGATAAACTGGATTATTACTCAATTAATGGCAATTTACTGTCTTTTGATTCAGTATACGGCCCGGCATACCTAATAGACTTAGGGCAGAAGAGTATTTTGGATTGTTCCAGTGACTCATGTTTTGGGAGCGATAACAAAGCAAAGATAATAAATCTTGACGATGGTGAACGCTATATAACACTGACCGTATGGAGCGCTGAACTGCCTCAGAATGTAACATATATTTTTGACAGAAAAGCCACGTCTTACGGCGGCAATAGCTTTGTATTTGAAGATGATACCATCGATTACTACTTTGTCTACGAAAAAGACAATGTAATTGAATTTGATTCTGAGCATGGACCATGGTACGTCATCGATTATAAGAATAAAAAGATCTTAGGATGCACCTCTGGCGGAGCACAGATTAAAGATTTGTCTGTCAACGGTAATAAGCTGCAAGTAACACTTTATAGTCAGGAATATCCTACGGACAAAAACTATGAGTTTGATTTGAATGAGAATAACAGAGGAAACTATGACGAGAGTAGCGGTTACTCTTCCTTAAACTATGATGGAAGCAGCTTTACAGAGAAAAATGGCAAAGATTCAATTGATTACTTTAATGTGTTCAGAGAACAGAACATTTTGGAGTTTGACAGTGAGTTTGGGCCTTATTACAAGATAGATCTCAAGAATAAGAAGATACTCGACTGTACTAGTGACATGCTTTATCCCAATACAAAAGCCATACTTTACGCATGTAACGATTATGGCGACAGAATTACTGTAAAAGTATATAGTGCAGAACTTCCTTACAAGATGACATACAACTTTGATCTGACAAAAAACGGTCAGGTTGCCGGCATATATGGCTATAATGATGAAAAGCTCGAGACAGAAATCAAAAAGATTCTTAGCGAGGTCCAAAAAGGTAGTTATAGCGGAAAAGGCCTGGATTCAAAGACTCTGACAGCAGTAAAGAATGCCCTTAACAGCGGAAAAGAGATCACTCCGGTGGTTTCTTATCGCAGTGATAACGCAGATGACCTGGACAAAAAGACCTTGAATCTTATCGACAAAACTGCTCAGAACAACGAGCTTGATATGGTTCAGTATATCAGTATTTCAATCGAACTGTATGTTGATGCCGAACTTATAGGAAATATCACCGAGCTCAAGAATGCGGTAGACTTCACACTGTTCGTCAACCAGGATGAGGCAGATTCTGCAGAAGATTTCAGCGTGATCCAGGTTCATAATGGCAAACCCAAAATCCTGGACGCTGATGGTAAGGATAAGGTAAAATTTGCTACTAAAGAGTTTTCTGACTATGCTCTGGTTAAAAAGTCACATAAATCTTACAAAGTTAAGTTTGATCTGATGGGGCATGGTAGTAAAATAAAAGCGCAGGAAATTAAGGCCAAGGGACGCGTGATAAAGCCTTCAGATCCAAGTGCAAAAGGTTATATATTCAAGGGATGGTACAAGGACAAGAAGTTCAAGACTGCCTACAAGTTTAATACAAAGGTCAAGAGTTCATTTACGCTATATGCCAAATGGCAGAAGGTAACAGATAAGACAAACTTCACCATAGGCAAAGGCAATAAGAAACTTAAATATGTGGTTATCAGTCAGTCCAAGAAGACTGTGGGCTTTAAAGGGGCACCTGCAGGAGCTACATCTGTTGAAATACCGGCTACAGTTAAATACTGTGGTAACACTTATAAAGTCATCTCCATAGAGAAACAGGCTCTTTACAAGAACAAGAACATCAAGAAGTTGACTATAGGCAAGAATGTAAAGTCCATTGGAGTGAAAGCAGTTTCCGGTTGCTCTAAACTCAAAGAGATGAACGTAAAGTCCACTAAACTGACCAAGGCTGATAAGAACGCATTCTCAGACCTTTCGTCCAAGCTTAAAGTGAAGGTTCCAAAGAAAAACACCACGAAGTATAAAAATCTTTTCAGAAAAGCCGGATTATCCAAGAGTATTTCAGTTAAGGCTGCTAAGTAAAAAGAAAAGAGCTTTTCAGAACACATCAAAACGGAGCGTAAATTTATGAACATATGCCTTTTGAATGATTCTTTTCCACCGGTTATTGACGGCGTCGCCAATGTCGTGATGAACTATGGCAGCGTCATTACAAATGAGCTGGAATCAAATGTTATTGTGGGAACCCCAAGGTATCCTAAAGCTGATTATGAGGGATATCCTTACAAGGTTGTTCCATATCCCAGCTTTGACACCACAGACTTTGTAAAGGGTTACCGCACGGGAAATCCACTTTCCATAAAAGAGATTGCCCAGATGACAGAATTTAAGCCGGATATTATCCATACTCATTGTCCGGCGGCATCTACTATTATGGCAAGGGTCCTCAGACGTGAGACTGGTGCACCCATTATCTTTACCTATCACACCAAATTCGATGTTGATATCGAAAGAGCTGTGGGAGAGGGCTTCTTAAAGAAAGAGACCATCAAGGCTATGGTAAGTAATATTGAGGCCTGCGATGACGTGTGGGTTGTATCTGAGGGAGCAGGCGATAACCTTCGCAACCTGGGCTATGAGGGCGAGCTTAAGGTTATGCCTAACGGAGTGGATTTTCCACAGGGAAGGGCGTCAGAAGATAAGGTAAAAGAACTGAATGAGTTCTATGACATTCCGGAGGGAGTACCTCTTTTCCTCTTTGTGGGGCGTCTCATGAAATATAAAGGACTTCCTATCATTGTTGATGCCATGAAAGAACTGTCAGATTCAGGAATAGAGTACAGAATGGTATTCGTGGGCGGCGGTGCTGATGCAGCTGAAATGCAGGACAAAGTCCGTGGATATGGAATTGCACTTGATATTTATGACCAGGAAAAAGGACTAGTGCATACGGATTCAAATGGAGCCATGAGTGGAAAAGTGATATTCACAGGCCCTGAGCATGACAGAGAAAAACTGAGGGCGTGGAATACCAGAGCTGATCTGTTCCTTTTCCCATCCACCTATGATACCAACGGCATTGTGGTGAGGGAGGCAGCAGCCTGTGGTCTGGCCAGTGTCCTTATCAAAGATTCCTGTGCAGCAGAAGGCATAACGGACGGAAGAAACGGCTTCATTATCGAAGAAAACAAGGATTCTATGGCAGCTCTTTTAAAAGAGGTCCATAGCGATCTTGCTCATCTGCATGATGTGGGCCAGAATGCAATGGATGAAATATATATTTCATGGGACAGGGCCGTGAGGCTTGCCTTTGACAGATACAAGGAGATACTGGAACTGAAGAATGCCGGTGAGCTGGTAAACAGGAAGCACGCCAGTTTTGAGAGCCTCATGAGATCCGCGGCCATATCTCTGGATGGAACACAGAGAGCATTCTTTAACATTCCAAAGAATATTCAGCTGGGCATGAAGGACAATCTGTATGAGCTTAAGAACCTTCGCCAGGGTATGCTTGACAACTTTGATGAATTAAAGAGCGATATTTCCGAAGGAATAGAGAGGATTCAGGATAATATAACAGAAGGTATCTCTGAATTTAAGGAAAAGCTTTATGAAAACACAGACAAGAGCTAATCATGACTGGTACAGGGAGATGAGCTTTTACCAAATCTGGGTAAGGAGCTTTGCGGATGGCAACGGAGACGGCATCGGTGATCTGTACGGCGTATATAACAAGCTTCCATATGTGAAATCACTTGGGGTGGATGGAATATGGTTTTCGCCAATATATCCTTCCCCAAATGCTGATTTTGGTTACGATATATCTGACTACAGGGACATTCACCCGGATTTCGGAACGCTGGAGCAGTTTAAGAAGGTTCTGAATAGAGCTCACGAACTGGGACTCAAGGTGATAATGGACCTGGTGGTAAATCACACCTCGGATGAACACCCCTGGTTTAAAGAGAGCAGAAAGGGTAAAGACAATCCCTATAGCGACTACTATATCTGGCGTGATAAGCCCAACAACTGGGATAGCCTCTTTGAGGGAAAAGCTTGGGAGTATGATCCTGTAAGAGGGCAGTACTATCTGCACATCTTTGCCAAGAAACAGCCTGACCTCAACATGGACAATCCCAAGGTCAGGGAAGAAGTAAAAGATATCATGCGCTATTGGCTTGATATGGGAGTGGACGGCTTTAGAGAGGATGTCATCAACTTCATATCCAAAAAAGAAGGACTTCCAAACGGAATTCCTTTTTTGCCGGCAGTAAATGGGATGCCCTACTATAAGGACGGACCTCACATCCATGAGTACCTGGCGGAATTCAGAAAGGTATGTGATGAGTATGACTGCTTCCAATTGGGTGAGGGACCCATGACAACAGTCAAGTCTGCACAGAAGTATCTGACAGGTCCCACAAAATCCCTGGACATGATGTTCTCCTTCGACCATATGATGGCAGACTGTCTGTATACTGAATACATACACAGACCATTTTCTCTGGTGAAGCTTAAGAAGGCTTTTACAACATGGCAGAAGGCTCTGGCTGGAAAAGGTTGGAATGCTCTATATCTGGAAAATCACGACCATCCAAGGATTATAAGCAGGTATGGCAGTGAGCACTTTTGGAGGGAAAGTGGAACGATGTTAGCAGCCAGCTACATTTTCCAGCAAGGGACACCCTTCATTTATCAGGGGCAGGAAATTGGAATGACCAACATCCGCCTTATGTCTATTGATCAGTATGTGGATGTGTCATCAATAACAAACTATTATACATATCATCTTAAAGAGGACCCGGAGAGGAGACTTAGGAGGATTCATCTGTCCAGCAGGGATTCAGCCAGGACACCAATGCAGTGGAACAGTGGACCAAATGCAGGCTTTTCAAAATGTAAGCCCTGGTTCTACGTCAATCCCAATTACAAGAGGATAAACGTGGCAAGAGAGGAAAAGGACCCCGAAAGCATCCTGAACTTCTACAGAAAATGCCTGGCTCTGAGGAAAAGCTCAAAAACCCTCCTTTATGGAGACTATACTGAGTACTATCCGGATGACAACAATATCTATATGTATGAGAGAAGTCTAAATGACGAGAGTTATCTGATCATTTGCTCATTTTCAAGGCTGCCTGTAAAACCAAGGAAACCTGAGAAATTCTGGAAAAGGCATGGAGAACTTGTTCTGTGCAATTACACAGACGAAGAAAAGACGGAAAAAGACAGCTTTGCAGCGTTTGTAGCTAAAGAGATAGAAGAGCTGGAACACAGGCGCGGTTATCTAAGACCTTTTGAGACACGTGTATACAGATATCAGTAAAATCACATAAATAAAAATAAGGCCGACATGTGGTGTCGACCTTATTTTTTATTTGTATGTTTTATGAAACCTGTGTATTGATCCAGGACTTGATATCTGAAACACCCAGGAGCTTTTCATAGCTGTCTCCTGACGGAACAATGAGGGTAGGAGCCTGCATGATTCCATATTTCTCTACAAGATCAGGATTCTCAGTGGCGTCAAGTACATGATAGTTGATGCCTGCCTTGTCCAGAAGAGAACCTGCTATCTTACAGTTGGGACAGGTCTGGGTCTTGAAGAGCATTACAGTGTTCATATCAATATTGATCACGCTGTCTGTTGAATCATTGTTGGATCTCTTTACAGCTGCCTCGGTGAAATCTACCTTGTTTGGACCCTTGTGAGTGAGCTTGGATCCAGCAATGTTGTAAACCTTGCGATCCTTGTACTCCTGAGCCTTACCGTCGTTCCAGTTGGCAACAGGGCGGTAGTAGCCGGTGATACGGCTGTAAACCTCAGTCTTGGCACCACATACAGGACATACTGCCTGCTCGCCTGTAAGGTATCCGTGCTCCTTACATACTGAATATGTAGGTGACATTGTGTAATAAGGAAGCTTGTAGTTCTCAGCGATCTTTCTTACCAGAGCTGCAGCAGCCTTCCAATCAGGGAGCTTCTCACCAAGGAATGCATGGAATACGGTTCCTGATGTGTAAAGGGTCTGGAGCTCATCCTGAATATCAAGAGCTGAGAAGATGTCCTCTGTGTATCCAACAGGAAGATGTGATGAGTTGGTATAGTAAGGAGTTCCATTCATATTGGCTGTTATTATATCGGGATAAAGCTCTTTGTCATGCTTGGCAAAGCGGTATGTTGTGGACTCTGCCGGTGTTGCCTCAAGGTTGTAAAGCTCGCCGTCATACATCTCCTGATAGTCAGCAAGACGCTCTCTCATGTGATTGAGAACCTCTTTTGAGAATGCCTGTGTGCGCTCATCTGTCATGTCAGCGCCGAGCCAGTTCGCATTGAGACCAACTTCATTCATGCCGATAAGACCGATGGTAGAGAAGTGGTTTGCAAAGGTTCCAAGGTATCTCTTTGTGTAAGGGTAAAGACCCTGGTCAAGAAGTTTGGTGATAACCTGTCTCTTGGTGTGAAGACTTCTTGCAGCAACATCCATGAGGTGATCAAGTCTCTTGTAGAAGTCCTCAACGTCTTTTGCAAGGTGAGCAATCCTTGGCATATTGATGGTAACAACGCCGATGGATCCTGTTGATTCGCCTGAGCCAAAGAAACCACCTGATTTCTTACGCAGCTCTCTGAGGTCGAGACGAAGTCTGCAGCACATGGAACGAACATCTGAAGGCTCCATGTCAGAGTTGATGTAATTTGAG
>JAEEGL015259810.1_pt1 | contig 12340 bp, 7 predicted proteins | sample 9134231 | NCBI WGS metagenome assembly JAEEGL01 (sample SAMN16246548, study PRJNA631951) | gut metagenome | biome: gut microbiome; feature: rumen; material: fiber-attached | host: Bos | place: Iran: Karaj | collected 2018-10 | reverse complement strand
TTACCAATTAAAGACCACATGAAAGTCGGTAAGAAAACATATCACTCATACAAGAGTGTTAGCCAATGGTTAGCGGCCTATGAAAAATGCATCCAGAAAGATGTCATCAAAAATATTCCTAAAGGCTTGTGCGCATGCATATACACTCAATTAAGTGACGTCGAGGATGAACTAAATGGCTTCGTGACATTTGATAGACAAGTCGTTAAGGCCAGTGTTGAGAAAATAAAACTCATCAACGATAAAATCAAATTCTAAAATCAAACAATAAATCAAAAAGCAACTCCAATGAGTTGCTTTTATTTATGTAATAAATAATTATTAGCGCACCAGGAATGTGACGACCACCATCGCCGAGGCAATAACACCAGCGGTAATTGGTGAATAAATAACTTTTTTCACACTATCGAGGTTCCAAGAGAAGTGCTCAACAAGCTTAATGATACCAAAGATGATTGCGCCGATAGCGAAGGCATAAAGAATGGCAACACAATTGTAAGTGAGAACGTATTTGGTGATGTTATCTAATACAACTTGGCCTGTCACTTCTGCCGCACTCGCTAAACGATATCCGGTTGTGGCTAATAAATAAGATGTACTAGCAAGAATGAAGACACCTAAGCCCGTAAATGAAATAACTTTCTTTGGGCGAATAGCTAATAGTGCTAATGTCATACAAGCTGATTCGATAACCATATAAATGGCAGGTTCATAATTACTTCTAAAAATAACAGCGCTTAATAATTTAATCGCACCCGCAAATAAACCCATATAAACCGCACTTCTGGCAACACCTGTTTTCTTATAGCAAGCTCCCATTAAGAAATAAGCGATTGGTAATAATACTGTTGTGGATGACCAAAAGATTGTTCTTGCGCCGTGAGGAATCATATGGAGAAGCGTACCGACTGATGCTTCAATAATTCCCCAGATACCGCCGAATAATAAAACGGCAAATAAGATTTTAAGAGGGCTATATTTTCTTTCTTCATTTTCCATAGGCTACACCTTCATTTCTTTATCAATTTTAGTATAAAAAATAACTAAGGTTAAGGAAAAATGAAACCCTCGCACGCGCGGTCATTAACCTTGAATGACGCGCACACATGTGAAATAATTAATAAAAGTCATTAAAAAACGCCGCAAATCGCGACGTTTTATATTTTTTATCAACAATTAGAAGAATAATGCAGCGGCGCCAACTTTGCCGGAATCATATCCTAATTCGGAAGTGAGTAGTTCCACTTTTGGTGTGCCTCTAAAACCATAATGTCTGGGTTCAAAATACGCTCTTAAACGAGATAATAAATATTCTCCCTCATTAGCGACACCGCCAGAAAGAACGACAGCCTCTGGTCTAAAGATATTGAAATAGTTCATGAGACCTTCACCTAAATATTTAACATAGTTTTCTACTAGTTCATGCCCTACTGGATCACCCATACGGTCAGCTTCAAAAGCGATTCTAGCATCAACTTTGCCACTCTTTTCAGCGAGTTCCCATAATTTAGATTCTTTATGTGCTTCCATTGCTTTCTTAGTTTCTCTAATTAATCCTGTAGCGGAGGCATATGCTTCTAAGCATCCTCTTCTGCCACAAGAACAAAGTTCACCATCAACAACGACAACTGTATGTCCGAGTTCAGCGCCCTTACCATGGTTTCCTTCAAATAACTTGCCATCGATGACAACGCCGCCACCGACACCAGTACCTAAAGTAACCATTACGATATTTTTATATTTTTTACCAGCGCCAAATCTTTGCTCACCTAATGCTGCAGCGTTCGCATCATTAGTGATTCTGACTTTTAAGCCAGTTCCTTTTTCCATCATTTCAACGATTGGAAGTTCATACCACTGTAAATTATTAGAATAAGTCACGACACCAGTTTTTGTGTCCATAACACCAGGAACGCCACAACCAATGCCGAGGATTTCTTCCTTTTTAAATCCTTGTTCTTTGATGTATTTGTTTGTTAAAGCAATTAATTTATTAATTGTTTCTTCTTGAGGTTCACCCTTAATGACCTTTAAAGAAAAAACATCAAGAACTTTGCCTTCTTTTGTGACAGCTGCACCTTTAATTGAGGTTCCACCAATATCAATTCCAATAGCAATCATTATTTAGTACCTTCCTTTTCTATATATTTAAGTGGAGATGAACCATAATATTTCTTAAATTCACTGGAGAAATGTAATTGATTAGGATAGCCAACTTTATCTGCTACTTCTCCAACTTTATATTCACCAGATTTGAGAAGTTCCATCGCCTTCTCCATTCTTAGTTTAATAAGATATCTCTTTGTTGTTAACTTTTCTTCCTTTTGGAAAATAAAAGATAAGTAGTTTGGTGTGACATTCGCGTTCTTCGCGATGTCTTCAATCGTGATATCAAATTGATAGTTATTTTTAATGTAATCTTTCGCTAATTGGACAGTCACAAAAGCTTTAGAAACGTTCTTATTGCCTTCTTTATCGAATATCAATTCACCAAATAATTGATAGAGACCACCAAGAGAAGAAATGTCGAGATAACCACTATTGATATAACGAGAAACTATCGCATCAAAGTACTTTTTATACACTCTATTTTTATCTTCAATAATTGGGTTATTTGCAGATAACTGCAAAAGATTTAGGTAATTGGATACTTGTGAACCACCAAAACCAACCCATTCATAAGTCCATGGATCATTATGATCTGCGTAGTATTTTGCATCTGATTGAGCAGGTATGAAGAAGATGTCACCTTTGCTTAAATGATACTTTTTACCACCGATAACGATGGATCCTTTACCATTGATCACATAGTGAAAAAGATGATAGTTCTGTTTAGATAATTCCACTACCTTACTTTTCACACATTCTTCTTTTCCAGCTTGAAAAATAGATAGTTCTTTATAATTACTCGCGTGAATGAAATCTTCCATTGCACTAATATTATATGCACTTTTCTTATTAATGATATGTATGAATTATTAGATTTTTATATAAAATACTGCATTTTGAGTAAAAAAATGAGATACCTCACGATATCTCGTTAACCGTTGTACGTAGCAGGGGCAAGCCCTGCTGCTTACAGAAGTTAAGTTCCTTTAGGCTGGTGGTGCTTCTTGTTGACGACGCGTTTTGAATTGATTAGCACGCCGGTGGCCAGCTTCCTCTAGTTGTTAGCTTCGAGGCCGTCTTCCTTTTCGTCATGTCCGGTACTGGGTTTATCCCGTCAAACTTTAACGCGGGGACCAGTGATGCAAGCATCAGGGAGGAACGTACCGATCGTTATCATATCTCAGATAACGCTTTGCTACCGCAACTATTAACCACTTTTTTTAATTCCATGGCATTCCTTCATCAATTTAACGGAACTAGTTGCCTTATGTAGTCTTAAGCTTTGTAACCCATTTCTTCACGGTTCATCCCTTTGGAGGTGAGCCGCTATCACCGTACGTTTGTTGAGTTATACGGATTAGGTTTTGCTTAGCGGGATTAATCACTAAGTTTGTTTCGCCTCTTCGATCGTGTCCGGCGGTGGTTCTTACGCTGTTAAGCTCTAACTCAGCGACCACTCTAGGAGGGAGGTTTGCCGTTTAGTCATTCCCGGAGAATGACAAGTCTCTGCGGTCATTAACCAGAAGATTTAATTCTGGAACCTTACTATCAACGTCGTTTTAGCGGTTGACCGTCTTACTAAGGCTGAGTTCTTCGACCCCTTTCGCCCGAATCGTACCATTACTGATCGGTTCGGCTTATTTCACGCGTTAAGTTGATCTAGCGTGGTTCGGTCGGATGAGTCCATTGCAGATCTCATTTCCTCTTCGCTCATGTCGGGTGGTGGTGTTACGCCGTTAAACTCTAACTCGGCAGCCACTGGAACAGGGAGGAGCGTACCCGGTAGAAGATGCAAGCATCAACTACGTGCTGGAGCAGTCATTAGTGAGAAGGGATTTTAACTTCTCAAGTCCGCTTTATCAACTTGTCTACTGCGGTGACTGACTTACCCAGTCTTGAGATATTAAGTAAGTATCCTTACTTATTATCTCACCAAGCGGTTTCCCGTTTGGATTACAATAGTATGCTCTTATTTAAAAATTATTGCAAGCATTTTTTTATAATTTTTTTATTTATTTTTTCAAAAATTAAAAAAGTATCGATTACATCGAGATATTTTTTACAAAATAATTTTAACTTTTTTATGAAAATAATTGTTTTTTTATTATTTTATTTATATTTTTTCGCTATTTTTATTTAATGTTCTAGCATACACGCGCGTTATGTAAAACTATTATTTTATAAATCTTTTATATATCGCGTTGCGCGCACGTATTCAATAAATCATCCACTATTTGTTTATTTCTCTTCGACATTTTATTTGGAAGATTATTTAAATCATGAAATTTTAATTCTTTAACTTCTTCTTTTTGTGGTGTTAAAGATCCAGAATAATCCTTGCAGAGATAAACTGAATCAATTCCATATATCTCATCACCATTGAAATACACATAATGTGTTATTTCTCCAGTATAGACTTTGAATAGTTTTAATTTATTAGCGAGTAATCCCGTTTCTTCTAATAATTCCCTTTTTGCAGCTTCTTCCACTTCTTCGCCAGGATCAACCGCACCGCCTGGGAAATCAAAATAACCATCATCCGCTCTTTCTTCTAAAAGAACTTGGCCTTGTTTATTAAAAAGAACCACAACAGCATGTGGTATCGTGATAGGCGCATGGCCCACTATTTTTCTTTGTTCTTTAATATAATCACCCATTCCTATACCTCAGAAAGAATGATTGTTGATTCTCCTTTGATTTCACATCCCTCACCATATGGTAAAAAGAATGTATCAAATTGTTGATAAAGAACATCATCGACAAAACCATTTCCTTTGATAAAGGTAAATGACATAAACGATCCATTATTTGCTTTTAATGTTAATTTATCTTTAATTTCAATTCTTTGAACTCTGAAATATTGATTATCCGCTAATAAGGATGATTGGTTTCTGTTTAAAACATATTTTTTATAATCAATAACGTTCAAAGCTTTCTCAATATGTAATTGTCTTGGCTTGCCATCATTACCTAAACGGTTATAGTCATATAAACGATAAGTTAAATCACTATTTTGTTGGATTTCAATTAATCTGACACCTTTTCCAATCGCATGAATGGTTCCAGGATTGATTAAATATGTATCACCAGGTTTCACTTCCACAAAGTTTAACGCATCTAGAATTGTCCCTTCTTTTAACATCTTTTCGACATCTTCTTTAGAAGTATCTTGCTTGAAACCAATATAAATGCCGGCGTGCTCATCACATGAGATAATGTGCCACATCTCACTTTTGCCAAATGAGTTTTCATTCTTCAAAGCGTATTCATCACTTGGATGAACCTGCACAGATAAATCCTGTTTTGCATCAATCAACTTAATAAGCAAAGGAAAATATGAAAATCTTTCTGTGTGAGGTCCTAACATCTTTTGGTTAATAACCTCATCAAGTCTTTTTCCATCATAAATTCCACCGGAAATCAAACTGCTATCTAAACCTCTAGCAGATAATTCCCAAAGTTCAGAAACAACATCTAAATCTGACTTGCCAAAATGTTGAAAATACTGGCCTCCCCAGATATAAGATTTGACGACTGGTTTTAATTTCAAAGCGTTGCTCATAAGCGAATAATATTTTATCAAACAATTGTTAACATTTACCAATAAAAGGTAAACTCAGGTATTTTCGAACATAAAAAGTGACTAATTTGTGGATGTATAACATAGTATATATATTTTCAAATATATATTCTATATCTCACTTTTTTGAAAATTGTTTACTAAAAAGTTAAAAAGTTTACCAATTTAGAATGTGAGCGCGCGTAATGGTGCGTATATTATGGGCGCAAGATTTTACATTGTAAAACAGGGGGTAAAATTATGGCGATTAGAAAGAAGATTTTGCTATATGTCGGCTTAGCAGGACTAACCGGCTCTTTTGCTATTGTTGGTGCACAAGGAATTTTTGGTTCCATCGTTCCGACTAAACAAGTCCGCGCGGACGACACTCAATACACACTACTTTTAAACAAAAATAACACCCCTGCAGAATTAACTTCTAGCTATCAAGATAACATCGCCACCACTGTCACAACTGATTTAGGTAATGACATTAATTTAAATATCGTTAACGGCAGATCCGCTACCAATAAATTTGTCGAATTAGCCAATAGAGGTATGATTTATAACTTTGAATATCGTTCTGGTTCCAGCGAAATTACCGGTATTCAATCTATCACCGCAGTGTTCTCCGGATCATTATCATTAAAAACTGTTCGCTTTGGACAACCTGGTGGAGTTGAATTAAATCAAACTCAAACTTTATCAACTGGCATTGCCAAAAACGTGGAATATTCCAAATATTTCCAGCTTATAGCTGGAGAAGGTGGTGCGTCCATCGAATCAATCTCTATTTCCTACACATGTGCCACGGGCTATGATGTCGCAAATTTAAACGGAAAATACACCGCTGTTGATAGCAATCACATCACTTATCAATTAACATTCAATAACGGTTCAGCTGAATATAAAAGTTTAAATAAAGTCACACCAGTTAGTTTAGATGGTTCTGTCGCTTTAACTTCAGAAACCGCTGGTACTGCCACATTCGGTTCTGAATCATATGCCTTCACAGTTTCTGCTGATGGCCAAGCCTTAACATGCACAAGCGCTTCTGGCGAACATATACAATCGCTTAATTTCAAGAAAGTATATGAGATTGAAAATTTCGAACAATATACTTCTGTTGGTACAGGTTGGAGCTCCAAAAACGGTGCAAATAGCCAATATACCAGCACACAAGTTAAGGGTGATTGGTATTGCGATTATCCAGGTTCAAATACCATTCCTTCACCAATGGGTGGAAGCGGTTGGAGCTTAATGGGTTCCGATGATTATCTCGTCTTCTCGAGCAATAAAGGAAGAAATGATAGCAAAGCCGTTTCATTCAAAGGTAATGGCAACAAATTAAGATATATCACAATGAATTCTTACTATGGTATTCCTCAAGCAATTGGTAAGGGAACAACCTTCTCCTTCTACGCTAAAGGACCATATTCAAATAACACATTGACGACCAATAGTGCTGCTGATGCCAAAGTCAAAGTCTATGCCTTCTATAATTCCAAAGTTACTTCTAGTAACATCACTCAGAGAACTGAAGAGGAATTTATAATTCCTGCTGGAAGTAATTGGGCAGAATATACCATGGCGTTAGACTCCTCAAAAGTCTATTACGGATTTGGCTTCTATTGCGAAAATAGCAGTACAACATACACATTAATTGATGACATTAAGATCTACACTCACTCACCAAACGTTGAGCCTCCAGTGAATTATCCAACCGGGACCTTCTTCGTGGAAAAATCAGTGACACCAAACTTCGTTGCCTTCGATGTGGCAATCGTCATCTCCATCGGCACAGAAGACAATCAATTAATTGCGATGTCTGTCGGTAATCGTAGCGCAGGTGCACAAAACTTAACTTATAACAAAACAAATAATAGTTTCTCTTTCAACACCACTGGTCAAATAACATTAAGCAACAACGATTACACAATCGGAACAGTCACCGGAACATTCGACTTAGAAAACCGCAAATTACTAAATGTTCAATGTTCAGGAAATATCAAAAACATCATGAATAATGGAACAAGCTTAACTTTAGAAGTTCCACAATACGTTTGGGACTGCGATGAAGATAGCGGCACACTTCAAACCATTTTCAAGAGAAGATGGTCTGATAGTCCAAACGGTGGCGGATGGAACGTCGATACTTCTCACGCTGATAGAATATCAAGCGATAGAAATACATTTGTTTCTGGCACAGGTGCAGTCAAGTTACGTCCATGGCAAACCGGTGGCGCAGCAATTAATTTACAAAATGATTTATCGCCTGCTGCCAGCATCAAGAACATCTCATATTGGATTTATAATCCAGGTGTCTCATCTGTCACAATGAGATTCTGGGTTTATAGCGGCGCAAACTACGATTCTAACTACAAATATGTGGAAAGAAGCGTCCCCCATGGTTGGAATTATTATTCCGATGGATGTGCTGTCCAAAGCGGAAACAACTATAATCCAAGAACTGTTTACAACTTCCAATTCATGGTTGTGCAATCAGATCAATACTTCGTATTTGATAACATCACCATGTTCTAAACAAAACTAAAGCCAAATAATCAAATTTGGCTTTTTTAATTTCATCAATTACTTTTGCTTATAAAAATATTTACTAAAATTTACTAAACAATTTGACTTGTTTACATTTTTTCATCATGTTTACTACTTTTTTTGTATGCTTATTTCATAAATAGTTTGATAATTTAGGTAGAGGAAAACATATATGAAAGGCAAAACTAAAATTACTTTTGCTGTAATTCCAGTGGCTGTTTCTGCTATCGCTTTATCATTGGTTTTGATAAATAGTAAGAAAAGCTTCACTAAAATGACAGCAGATCCATCAGTTTATGAAATTACCTTAGACAGTAATGCGGCAGCATCTGGTTTGACAAACAATTTCCAAAAATCAGTTGACGCTCCATTCACTACTGCTAGAGGTAGCGTTCTTAACTTCAAATTAACAAATGCGAAAGCATATGCCGGTGAAGGAAGTGGCTATGTCACCCTCGGAAACTATGGTAGTGTGTATTGCTGCACGCCTGATGAGCACCACATATCTGGTATCGGAACAATCAAAGTCACATATTCTTCTGGCAATTTGAGTGTGAGGGGAACTAACGCAAACACCGATGATGGCGCGGCCTATATAACTAACGGTGCTGTTCTTCAAAGCGGTGTTGCAATCGACTACTCCATCAACCCATTAAATGCGATTATCATTACCGCTGGTGAAGGAAATGTTAATATTCAAAAAATTGAAATTGGTTATACTTGCTCTGCAAACGACCAACCATTTGAATATGACAAAGTTTATAATGTCGAAGATTTCGAAAATTACAGCGCAACAGGCGTTGGCTATGACGGTTCTCATGGCATGGGCACCTCAACGGGATTAAGATCACAATTCTATTCTGTTTATTATGGTGCGGGTACCAATCCACTAAGTGGTAAGGGTTGGGCAATTATGGGTTCATCTGATTACCTCACCTATCATCCAAACGCAGGTAGAAATGGTAGCAAAACAGCATTATTCAAAAGCAATTCTGGCAACTATTTCGAATACGTCCAAGCCAAACACTTCTTTGGTATTCCATACGCAATTGGAAAAGGCGCGAAATTATCCGCGTGGATTCATGGCGCATATGCTGATACAAACGGCACTCCAGGCGCAGCGGCAACCGTTACATTAATTGCATATTACAATAACATGCTCAAATTAGGTGACGGCACAACCAACGAAGCAGCTACTGCAACATACACAATCAACGGTTCTAGCGATTGGACAGAATATACAGTTGATTTGGATCCAACAAAGACCGTTTTCGCTTTTGGTATCCACATTGCTAAAGCAACTGCAACGTTATATCTCCCTGTCGATGATGTAAAAATTTATACAGAAAGCCCATATGGCAAAGTCGATGTCACAGGCATTTCTCTTAATATGACATCCGCGAATTTACTTGTTGGCGAAACAAGAAAACTTATCCCAACAGTTACTCCAGCTGATGCAACAGACAAATCATTTGCGGTTACAAACTCTAATCCAGATGTTGCCACTATCAATGCAAGCGGCGTTGTTACAGCAGTCGGTTTAGGTTCAACCACCATTACCGCTACCACAAATGATGGCGGATTCACCGCTTCTTGTGTGGTCAATGTTACAGAACCATATCCAGATGGCACATTCTTCAATACCGTGACAGTTAGTACCTATAACATCAAGATTGAAGTTATTTGTTCTACAAGAGTTGATTGTGTTGTCTACTTCTATGGTATGGCCACAGATGGTGCAAGATTCACATCCTATAATTCATCCACAGGTGCATTCGTCATCACCATTGATGGCGAAGCAGATCTCGGTGCATTAGGCACATATACCTATGGTACAATGACTGGCTTCTATAGAAACAATCAATTAGAAGAAGTTGGTTTAACAGGCACAATTAGTAGTTTATTAGGTGCTGTTAATAACACCATTACTCTTCCACGTCCAACAAATAATTTCTGGAATTGTGATGGTACAACATCCGAATTACAATCAACATTCAAGAGACGTTATCGTTATAATAACGCTTGGTCAGTTGATACAGGTAACGCCGACAGAATCACACCAGATGCGATTAACAAAACATCAGGTACAAATGGTCTTAAGTTAAGAGGTTATGCAAGTGGTATTGCTCTTTCCTTAAATAGTGATTTGAATGGAGGAAATGGCATTGCACAAAGTAATGACTTCAATACATTTGCTTGCTGGATTTATAACCCGGGAACAACAGACACAAGCATTCAAGTATACCTCTTCAAACAAGCCTCATTAAATGCTGCGGCTAACTTATATGGTGATGCCGGAAAAGTGATTCCTGCTCAATCTTGGGTCTATATTAGAATTGGCTTTGGTTGGTTAAATGGTGCTACAGTTTATAACTTCAGCATCACAAATCTCCCAAGCCCAACAGCCGAACCACTATACATTGATGATATCTGGTTCCACAACTAAGATTTAACAAACTAGATAACCAGGCACTTCGGTGTCTGGTTTTCTTTTTGTCAAAAATAAAAAGCTGATGTTTTTCACCAGCTTCTTAAATCTAAAATTTGATTTTTATTCAATTGATTTTAATTCAAATCCATCGCTTGGAACCGCTACTTTAAATTTCGGCATTTTGTACACTGAGAAGTTGTTTTTAACTGCGATGGTTATGTATTCGTCAAATCCCTTTATTTGTGCATATACATAATTGACTTCTTTCTGTGGTTCTTCATCGTAACAGGAGACAGTTAAGAATTTACCTTTTTCTACGTTTGTTAAGACTTCTTTGCTTTCTAATGTCTTGACTGTCTTCTTATCAAACACCACTTCTAGCTTGTCTTGCTTTAACAAGAATTGATATTCACCATCTTCATATGGAAGTTCATCATAGATAAGTGATTCGCCTTTTAAGATATTAACTTGTCTCTTGCCATCCTTTAAGGTTGAGAGTTTTGCTCTAGCGATATTTGGATAAACAACCTCTCTAGCGAACAAGGAATTCTCGTTTTCATCATAGATGTAGGTGTAATCGAGTGGTAAGTACACAGTCAAATTGTCATTTTTCTTAATTTTTCTCTCTTTAGAGGCACGGAAGATCAAATATTGACTAATTCCCTCCACTAAAGCGTAAACGATGTTGTAATTGGTTCTTTCTTCAATAAAGTCCACTTTCACTTTAATTGGAAGTGTGCCTTCAGCTTCCTCTAGTTGCACTTGTTCCGGTTTTATAGTTAACAAACGTTCACCTTCAAATGCTTTATCGACAAGATGTGATAAATAATCAGCGTCCACTTTGACGGTTTGTTTACCAATCTTAATCTCGCCTTCTTTATTAACTTCGCATGGGAGTTTTGTGTAAGAAGGCATACCGATTAAGGAATGTTCAGTTTCTGGATCGAAGAGATAGACTCTTTCGTTAGAGAAGTTAAGGAAAACATCATCTTGTGATTTGATGTTGCTGATAAGAGGGGCTTTTAAGACGATATTCTTTTCATGTCCTTCAATCTTCACATAGACGATTGTTTCGTCACCAAGTTGTTCCACGACTTCCACATGCGCGGGTATACCTTTATCCGCGATACTAATTTGATCTGGTCTAATACCAAATAAGTATTCTTTTTCGATATCTAAACTAGAACTGATAATTTGCTTCACGGTTTCTTCTCTTAACCAAACGATATTCTTTTCTTGGTTTTCAAGAATCACACCGATCTTATTACCATCTTTCTTTAAAGATACCTTGATGATATTCATCTGTGGCGAGCCTAAGAAGGTCGCGACGAACAAGTTTGCGGGGTCTTCAAATAATGTGACCGGCGCATCCGCTTGTTGAATAAAGCCTTTGTTCATGACAACAATTGTGTCGCCCATGGTCATCGCTTCAGTTTGGTCATGAGTGACATAAATAAATGTCGTTTGTAATTTCTCGTGTAATTTGGTGATTTCTGTTCTCATCTGCACACGAAGCTTTGCGTCTAAGTTAGATAATGGTTCATCTAATAAGAAGACATTTGGTTCACGGACAATCGCTCTTCCTAAAGCGACACGTTGTCTTTGACCACCGGATAATTCTTTTGGTTTTCTATCTAATAAATCAGATATTTCTAAGATTTCCGCCGCGGCGAGAACCTTTTGTT
>JAEEGL015259138.1_pt1 | contig 12340 bp, 8 predicted proteins | sample 9134231 | NCBI WGS metagenome assembly JAEEGL01 (sample SAMN16246548, study PRJNA631951) | gut metagenome | biome: gut microbiome; feature: rumen; material: fiber-attached | host: Bos | place: Iran: Karaj | collected 2018-10 | reverse complement strand
GCCGAAGCCGCTGCCCTCGGCGTTGGATTGCCCCGCCTGGATCACGATATCGAACGCTTCTTTCGTAAAATCCTTCAGCATGCAAATTCCCTTCTTTTTCGATTGATCTGCGTTTATCATACCACAGCGGTACAAAAAGCGCAAGCCGTTGTGCATCTGCAAATACTGTTTGTTTTGTTGGTTAGCGTTGTCTAACTATAATATATCAGCACATAGTGTTTTTGTCAAGAAAAAACGACCCGTTCGTTTCCCTATGGTTTTCACCGGGGCAGGAACGGGATCGTTTTTTTATTATTCAGAGGTTCGTGAGAAACGGAAGCATCCGTTTGGGTTCCCGCCGTCAGGTATAGAGCTCGGCGTCGGTCAGCGTGCAGAAGCGCCCGCCTGTGCGCGTGTAGGTGGCAAACGTGCCGATCACAACGATCTGTTTGTTCAGCCGCGGGTAATCCTGCGGATAGGTATGGTCGCCCCGCAGCACGAATTCCATCTCTCTGGTGCAGCAGCCGGTGCCGTCCTGCACGAGGCAGCGGAAAAGATATCCGTCCGCATCGGGATTTTCAAAGGCGCGGAAGGTGCCGCGCAGCATCACGGTTTTGCCTTCGTATTCCTCCGGGTATGCCTGCATGCGGCTCACCTCGGCGTAGGCGGCGGTATCCGAGAATGCGGTGAGATCGATATCCGCGGCAAGGCCCTCCGGCAGCGCGGGGCCGGAGACGGCGGCGCACCCTGTGAAAAGCAGCGCAAGTATGCAGATAAGCAGCGGGATGGTCAAACGCAGTTTCATGTATTTCTCCGAAAAACAGTTTTTTTGTATTATACGAGTTTTAAGTCGGTCCGTCAAGCGCCGCGAAGCGGTCAGCGTCTGCCGAATTCGCTCATGGCGGGAACGTCGATCTCAAAGCCGATGGGCGCGTCGTCCCGCAGGGTGTAGTCCCCATGCTCGGGGTCCACAAAGAGCTTTTGCAGGGCGGAAAGGCGGAACAGCGCGTTATCCTTTATATCGGAGTATTGGTACACCTCGTCCGCCACGTCGCCGATCCAACCCTTTTCGCTCACAAACAGGTTATGCGTCACGCTGCCGTAAGCGGGGTTCAGCACGAAATCGGGGTTTGCGGTATCCGAAAAATCGTCGCTGTAATGCGCGTACTGCGGGTAAGCCTTCTGCCAGATATCGCTCTGCCACGGGGAATCGAACAGCAGCTGCCATACCGAGCCGTTCTCTTTATAGTGCTGATAAAAGCTGGAGCTCTCGTCTCCCGAAAGGCCGCTCAGGGCGCGGGCGTCAAAGCTCAGGGGCGCGTAGGAATTCACCACGATGTTGTCGTGCACGATCAGGTCGCGTCCGCCGCCGAGCTGAATGCCCAGGTTCGGCGCGTTCACGATGATATTGCCGTAAATGGTCTGTCCCGCAAGGGCGTCGTCCATATAAATGCCCACGGGGCGGTGGCCGTCCTTGCCCAGGTCGTAAATGAGGTTATACCGGATCACGGTGCCGTACCAATCCCACCGGCGGCCGGAGTATATGGCGCCGCCGTCGTCGGTGAGCAGGTTCACGTCGTGGATCAGGTTATACTCGATCAGGTGGTCGTTGCCCGCATAGGTGATCGCCTCGTGCGGGGAGTTGTACATTTCGTTGTGGCTGCACACGTTGCCCACGCCGTTCAGCGAAAAGGCGGGTTGGTAGGTTTCGTAGATCTCGCTCCAATCGTGCACGAGGTTGTTTTGGGCGCGGTTGTTGCCGGGCGTAAGGGTATCCCTGTCGCCGCCCGAAAGGACCACGCCGCCCTTGCCGGTGCGGGTGATCTCGTTGTTTTCGGCGGTGTTATCATAGCCCGAAATGAGCAGGGCGTTGCCCGCCGCGTTCTTGATCAGGCAGTTTTTCACGGTGTTGCCGGTGCCGGTGATGCTTACCGCGTCGCCCCGGGTGCCCTTGACCGTCAGCCCGTCAAAGGTGAGGTAGTCCGCTTCCACACGGAGCACGTTTTCGGTGGTGAGCGAAAGCTCCACCGCGCTGCCGTCGGTAAAGCTTTCGGGCGGGTAGAAATACAGCACGCCGTTTTTCCGGTCAAGATACCATTCGCCGGGGGTGTCCAGTTCCTCGGGCACGTTGAAGAAATAGTAGGGCGCGCCCTTCTTCGCGCCGTAGCTGCTCACGAACATGGGAGACATCGTCAGGTTCTCAAGGTCCACCGTGCCCAGCGGGGTGGAGCCGTCTGCCCAGTCGTAGCGCCAGTAGCCGAACATCCACACGCCGTCCGTCGATTTCCAGCCTGCGATGCGTTCCGACAGGGCTTTGTCCATTTTATACACGTCGGGCTCCGGGTTGCGCAGCGCGTCGTAGCCGCCCTTGACGCTGGCGGAGGCGCTTTCGCGTCCCTGTCCCTCCTTTACCACCTCGCCGGTGTAAAGGTATTCTCTGCCGTTGGGGTAGCGGGCGATAGTCTGGCGCGCGTCGTCAATGAACAGCTCGCACCAGGTGTCGCCCACCCAGTCGCCGTCGTATTTGGATGCCGTATTGTAATTGCCCACGGCGTAGATCTTGCCGTACTGCGCTTCGGTGATGCCCAGCGCGAACAGATCCACCGCCAGCACGTGCGTCTTTGCGTCATCCGGCAGCCGGTCATAGAGCGCCGTGCCCTGTGCCGGAACGAAGCTTTCGTGGGGCAGCGTGATACCGCCGCAGATCACGGCCTCGCCGTCGCCGTAGGCGCGGTAGGTTACGGGGCAGTCCTTCGTGCCGCCGTCCTCGGGGCCGAAGGAGAGGGAAGTCACCCGGTATTCCCCGGCCATCAGCGCCACGGTCACGCCTGTTTTTCCTGTTTTATCCATATGCCGCACGGCGTCCCGCGCCGCCGCCACGGTTTGAAACGGCCGGGCAAGGCTGCCGTCGTTTTCGTCGCTGCCTGCGGGGGATACGTAAAAGTCCGCGTCCTTGATCAGCATGGGTTCGGTTGCCTCCTTTTCGCTCCCCGCCACGGGGGAAGCCACTTTTTCGTAATGGTCTTTATAAAACGTATTCAGTGCCGTGGGCATTGCCGAGCCCAGCGCAGCGATCACGGCAAGGCCGAAGGCCAGCGCCGCCAACCCTTTTCTATGCCGTTTGCCTTTCGCGCAGGCGCAGTAAAAGCAAACGAAGAACAGCAGCGTGGCAGCGCACACGATTCCCGCGGCAATTTTCGCCTTGGTTGCGGAGAAAATCACGTTGTTCACAAGGTAATTCAGCGCGAAAAAGCCTGCGCCGAACCCCGCTGCGGCGATCAGCCCCTTCACAAGAGGCCTGTTTTCGGCGAACCTTGCCGCGATCGCCCCCGCCGCTATGGCCAGAAGCAGCGCAGACAGGAAATACAGCGCGGGGATCCATTGGGTAAAGCTGAAATAATACAGCCCGCTGCCTGCAATGCCGCAGACCGTCGCAATGATAAAAGGCAGATGCTTTTTCATTTTGTTTCCTCCTTCTTTTCCGTAGAATGCTCATATTTTCCGCACAGCTTCATAACGGTGACCGCCGCCGCGTACACCGCGACCAGCCCCAGCGAGATGCTGATGGAGAACGGTTCGCTCCAGTCAAGAACTTTATTCAGCAGCGGCACAACGGAAAGAAACAGCGCGATGATCACAACGAAACGGACCGCAAAGCCCAGCCACGGCCGTTTTGCCCGCGCGCCGTTCAGCAGCGGCAGCGCGGCCGCCGAGGCGCACACGGCGATCACGCCCGCGATATAGAGCAGCGGCTCCCAATCCACAAAGGACACGTAAACGAGCCATCCTCCGAGCGCGCCTACGCAAACGGAAATCAGAGAAAACGCGGCGGCTTTCGGCGCTTTCAGCAGCGTGAGCGCAAGCCATACGGCTGCCAGCAAACAGGTGAATACCAGCAGAGGTATTTTTGCCGCGCTTGCGTTGGCGCCGGTTCTCCGGTTGCCGGTGGCGGGGGTGAATCCGGCGTGGGCGTTATACGCCGTTTGCCCGCCGGGCTCCGCAATGCCGATCACCGAGCCAGGCAGCGTGCCCGCGTTCTGATAATTCCACGGGTGGAAATTGAGCGCGAGGGCGGGGGAATCCTCGGTAAGGGTGAAATCAAAGTGCTCTGCGTCCGCAAACAGCGGGTCGGCTACGGTCTCGTTGTGAAGAAAGCCCTGCTTTTTCGCCTCGGAAAGCGTCAGCTGCGTTTCTCCGCTGTCGGTGGCGAAGCGCAGGCGTCTGCCCGCCGTATCGTCCCAGAACAGGTTGCCGTTTTCGTAGAAATGCGAGGTTTTCAGCATGTATACGTAGATCGGCTGGCCCTCGCGAGAGACGAAAATGTTATCGTAGTAAGCGGCGGTGGCGTGGGTCTCCTCGCCGCGGGAGCCGGGGCTGACCTGCCCCTCGGCCGAAAACGCGCCGATATTGTTGCGGAACACGTTGCCCTCTCCGTAGTGGATGTTGAAGCTTTGCGACGCGCAGCAGTAAACCAGATTGTTCTCTATCAGCATGCGGGAGGAGCCCTCGTCCAGATAGATGCCCCAGCCGCCGTAGCCGCCCTCGCCCGGGTCCGCCGCCACGTTATGGATCACGTTGCCCGAAAGCACGGTGCCGGGCTGGAAGCCGAGGGTGTAGATGCCGCCCATATCCGAAAGCCAGCCCTGCCCGATATTATAAATGAGATTATCTTTGATTTTTATGTTCTTTGTCAGGTGGTAGCTGTAGCCCCAGTTCCACCCGCACGAAACGGCGGTGTAATAGCCGTCGGTGATCTCGTTGTGCGAGATCTCGGCGCCGTCGCAGTAGGTGAGGTGCACGCCGATGGCGCAGAAGAATTTACGCCCGTAGCCGTCGATCAGGTTGTTCGTTACCGTGATATCCGCCGCGGCGTCGGGTTCCTCGGGCAGGCAGTTGGGGCCGCCCACGAATACGGCGGTGGCTGCGATATTGCGGAACAGGCAGTTTTCCACCCGGCTGTGCCGCACGCCGTTCTCAAGCTTTATGCCGTCCGCGCCGAGGTTCAGAAATTCGCAGTTTGTAAACGCCGTGTCTTCGGCGTAACGTACGGTCACCGCGCCCTTCACGTCAGCGGCGGCCTGCGGCGCGTCGATATCGTTTTCGCTTCTCCAGTTATCGGACCACCAATCGCCCGGGGTGGGGATATTCCAGTCCGTTTCGGTAAAACGGATGCCCTCGAACCGGAGCCCGGAAACCCCGTTGATATCCATAAGGCATTCCAGCGAAGAGCCGCGCAGCACGCAGCTGTCGGCGGTTTCGTTTTCTTCGGGTACGTAATAGAGCGTATCGGCAGCGGTATTCAGATACCATTCGCCGGGCTCGTTCAGCGCCTCAAACACGTTTTCAAAATAATAGCGGTCGATATCCCGGATCCGCATCGAGGAGGGGCGCGAAAGCCCCAGTTTGCCTGTGGCGCGGTCGACGCCGGTGAGATACATGAGCTCGTCGTGCCAGTAGTGTAAAATCCGCACCTGCACGTCGGCGGGGTTGGTGAAATCCACAGCCAGATCCGCCGGATCGGCGTAAAAGGAGCGCTGCCCCAGCGTCATGCTCCAGGGGGTATCCTTTTCCGTCCACAGGTCTTCCTCCGGGCACAGGCCGTATACCGTGAAGTACCCCGTTTCGGGGTAACGCGGCACGCTGAGCTGCGCGCCGTCTTTGAACAGCGATTTGAACCCCTTCGGGTCGGCGTCGGTCAGCTTTTTCGTGAATACCCTTACGCCGTTTACGGTTTCTTCCGAAAAGCCCGTGATCTCCCGCGCGCCCGAAAATACCGTCTCCCCGTCGCCCGAAGCGGCCCAGGTCACGTTCGGCAGATCCGCTTCGGTAAAGCGGAGCGTATCGGAAAATTCATAAACGCCCGACTGCAGCCGGACGTGTACGCCCGCTTCTTCGGCAGGCGTGCCCTTCAGGGCTTTCAGCTTCTCCTTTGCCGCCGCCACGGTTTTCAGCGGCGCATCCTTCGTGCCCGCGGCGGCGTCGTCCCCGGCGGGGGATACGTAAAGATCGTAGGCGCCCTCGTCCGGCGAAGCCAGCGCGGTGAACGCGCCGAAGGTACCCGTAAGGAATAAAATCGCAAGCAGAACGGCAGTCAGCTTCTTCATCGTATGATCTCCCTTCGCGTTCCTGTTTTCAGTATAGCGCACGCCGCGCCGTTTCGCAAGTACAGCAATCGATTTTAAAAGAAAAAAGGACGCTCGCCGCGTCCTTTTCAAACATATTACATGCCGCCTCTGCTGATAAAATACCCCGGCAATACCACAAAGGCGAAAAAGGCGAGGCTGATCAGCGTGAACACCAGTATGAATCTGCCGCCCCTGCCCGGGTATTCCCTCACGTAGATGCGGTAGTTGATCACCGACGCCAGCGAGCCGATCAGCGAAACCAGGCCGGCGCTGTCCAGCCCGTAGAGCAGCGCGCCCACGTTGTTTGAAAACGGGTAGAGCACGATAGAGGCAGGTACGTTGGAAATGAGCTGGCTGAGCAGAATGCTTGCGGCGTATTCCCGCCCGGCCACCGTTTTTCGCAGGAAGTCGGCCACGGCTGAGTTCGCGGCAACGGAAGAAGAAAAAACGAAGAAGCAGAAAAACGTGACCAGCAGCACGTAGTCGGTTTTCAGCAGCAGCCGCCGGTCGGTGAGCAGCACTGCGAGCGCCACAGCCGCCACGGCGATATACCAGAAGCGGGTGCGGGTGACGATCACGCACAGCACCAGCAGAAACAGCGCCGCGTATACGATCCGCTGCCGCCGTCTCTCCGGCGTCCATACGCCCGCCACGTCCGTATCGCCCAAATTCGTGCGCATTTTCGGCTCTTTGCGGTACAAAAACAGAACGAAGCAAACGAGCAGCGCGCCGGAGATCAGCCAGATGGGCAGCATGAATAAGATGAACCGCCATGCCGAAACGCCCGACTGCCCGTAAATAAACAGGTTCTGCGGGCTGCCGAAGGGGGTGAGCAGGGAACCGCGCACCGCCGCGATATTCTCCATGGAGATCACGGGCAGAATGAACGATTCCCGGTTTGCGGCGCGGAAAAGCAGAATCGTGATCGGCACGAGCACGATGAGAGATACGTCGTTGGTCACGAACATGGACGAAAAGAACACGCCGAATACCAGAAACAGCGAAAGCCCCGCCATGGTGACGATGCGGCCGGTGAGCCGCAGCAGCGGGCGGAAGATATTTTCCTGCTTGAAGCCCTCGAGTACCGTGAGCATCATAAACAGCGTGCCCAGCGTGCGCCAGTCGATATCGGCGAGCAGCGCCTTCGTGGGCGGCGTTACGATCAGCGAGATCGCGGCAGCGAGCAGCGCAATGGGCAGCATGGGTTCTTTTTTCAGAAGCAGCAACGTTTTTTTCATAATACAGGAATTTTACTCTGCCCTTCGGCCGTTGTCAAGAAAAACAATAAAAAAAGATAATCTTATAATAAATTGTTGAATTTTTCTTTTTAAGACTGTATAATATACTTTAATAACAGCGGGCGGAGAGAGAATGCTTTCCGTCTGTTCTGCAAAAGGAGGAATGCGGATGCAATGTCCCAAGTGCGGGGGAGAGATTCCCTTCTACCACCTGAAACCCAATTGCGAACATTGCGGCGTAAATATCATGTACTACACGCAGGAGGAAGGGCTCACGCGCGACGCGAAGCGCACCGAGCTGGAAGGCGCGGTCGCCCGTATGGTGATCGCCCGCGTGAAAGCCGAGTTCATCGGCAGCAAGCTCGCCATTATTCGTCTGGCGTGTTCCGTTCTCGCCGTGGCGGCGCTGCTCGTTCCCTTTGCGAGCGTCAAGTACGCCGTGCCGTTTTTCAACCAAACGCTTTCCGTCGGCATCATCGGCATTATTCAGGGCTTTACGAGCGGGCTCATTCTGAAGGTGCCGCAGTTTTTGTCCAGCGCGGTTTTCGCGAAGCAGACGCTGGCAGCCGTTGTGCCTGCGGCGTTCCTTGTGATCATCGTGTTGATCGACGCCGCGATCGTCGTGGGGCTGCTCCTCGGGTTCCTGAATCTGACCAAGGGCGCCAATTTCATGAAAAAAACCGCCCTTGTCGGCGTTGCCGTGAGCATCGTCGCCCAGATCGCCGTTGTCGTAATGAAATTCACCGCGCCCGATTCTTCTCTGGCTTCGGTTTCGCTCGGGTTCGGCGCGCTGGCCGCTGCTGCGATGTTCCTCGTGCTGTATTTCCTGAACCGGGCCATGCTCAAGGCGGGTATCGAACCGCAATACAAAGAAAACGACCTGAAACGCCGGGATCTGCTGAAAAAGGTGCGTGCCGGGGAAGTGAACCTGGACGACCTGCCGCTGCCCGTCTTTGAAAGTGAAGACGAGCACGAAGCGCGTATGCAGCAGCTCCAGGAAGCGCTGCAGGCGGAAGAGGAGGGCAAAGAACTATGAGCAAGCCCATAAGCAAAACTACGCGCAGAGTGCTGATCGTTCTTGCCATTCTCCTGCTGCTCGGCGCCTGCTTCACCGCGGTAAGCATCTACGCGAAAAAAGAGATGAACAAAGAGCGGTATCCGAAGCCGGACGGCACGCTTCTCTCGGCAAGAGAACTGCCCGAGGGCAAAGAGGACGTGATCGCCTACGCCGTAGAGCTCTATAACAAAGCGATCACGGCGGACGACGTGGAGACGAACTGGCACACGGACGTTAAGGTAAAAGACTACGCCGAAGAAAAAACGCTCCCGCTGAGCGAAGCGGATCAGCAGATCTTCTATTATATTTGGGAGAACGCGGGCGACGCGCTGAAGGCGTTCTATCCGCAGGCGGACCGTGTGACCGAGAGCAAAAATGAAGGCGTGTTCGACCTGAATATCACCCCTGACGACGTAACCGATTTTTCCGCTTCCCGCGGCCGCTATAACGACGACGGCGTTTATATCGACGACGACTGGTATTTCATCAACCTCACCGTTAACCCCGATACCGTGGACGCTTCCGCGATCCCCGACGGCGAAATATTCAAGCAGATGAAAGCCGCCTTTGCCGACGCCTGCGACGTGGAAAACGCCGCGGTGGAAGTCACCGGCGTGCGTATGGCCTTTCGCATTGCGCGGGCCTTCGATCAGCTTGCGTCGCTGGAGATCACCCGCAGCTACCGTGTAAACGCCGACGTAACGTTGAAGGGAGATTACGCGCCCCTGGCCGAAAACGGAAAGGCGCACGTTTCGCTGCCTTACGAGGCCACCGAAAAGATCGGCTTCACCTATTACGGCGCGCATTTCACCGAAAAAGCCATCGCCGTGAATCCCGGCGATATGAGCGCCCTGCCCGCGTCGGTCACCGTGAAGAAGGAGGCCACGCAGGAGGAATTCACGCTGGAGTTCACTCCTTCCGCCGAGGACGTGGTCAAGATCGACGCCGACGGCGTCATGACCGTGCTCAAGGCCTACGACGAGCCTTTGAACATCCACATGAAGCTTACCTTTAACGGCCGCGTTTACGAAGACGATCTCACCGTATATATTACCGAACTGGAGGTGGAAACCAATGCCGGATGATAAGAAAACTCCCGTAACGATCGATGATAAAACGCTGAAGGCAAACGTTTACCGCAGCTATAACTACATCGGCACCAAAGAGACGATCGCTTACCTGTTCAACGATTTCTCGAACGCGTTCAATATCAACGGCTATTCGCAGCGGTATATTTGGGACGTGGTAAAGATCGACTTCGGTATTTCCGCCATCGTGGGTATTTTTACCGGCGCGTGGGATATCATCAACGATACGTTCATTTCCGCCATCGTGGATAATACCCGTACCCGCATCGGTAAGTTCCGTCCGTATCTCGTGCTGTTCCAGATCCCGATGACGCTGATCGGTCTTCTCTACTGGTTCCTGCCGTATTTCTTCCCCGATACGGCCGGTACGTATATCCCCAAGCTTATCTTCTATTTCGCGTTCAGTGTGATCACCGAAACCGCCGGCACCTTTACCGGCGTTGCCCGCAGCGGGTATATGAGCACCATAACGCCGAACCCGAACGAACGTGTAAGGCTTATTACGCTGGCCGAGCTGCTTACCGGCTACATGGGCGAAGACGTGCCCGGCTACATATTCGGCTTTATGTACGATATGGTTTCCACCGGCAAGTGGAAGATCAAGATGCGGTCCATCTTTATGGGCATGGGCGTATCGTGCGCGCTGATCTCCTCGGCCTTTACCTTCTGGTTCTTCCTAACCTCCAAGGAGCGCGTGCCGCAGTCCATCGAGCGGCCCGATCTCAAATCGGGCTTCAGGGCGATCTTCACGAACTACCCGGTGCTGCTCATGACGCTTTCCGATTTTCTTGCGGGCTTCGGCATCGGCACCAGCCAGCAGAACTACTGGATCGACGTATTCGGCGGCGACAGTATGATCAACACGGCAAAGGCGCTGGTGAGCGGTATTTCCGCCCCGGTGGGCAGTATCAGCTACGCCTTCGTTGCGCCGCTGCGTAAAAAGTTCTCGTCCAAGTTCCTGTGGGTCGGCTCCGATTTCTACGGCGATATGGTCACCCTCGGCTTCTTCGGCTGGGGCATGCTCAACAAGAATTACTTAAAGCTCAAGCCCATGCTGATCGCCTACGGCTTCACCGAGTTCTTCGGCAAGCTGCTCTTCGGCGTGAACAAGGTGATCAACGCTGATCTGTGGAATGAGGCCATGGACTACTGCGAATGGAAAAACGGCTACCGCATGGAAGCCACCACCGGCGTCGCCAAGGGGCTCGTAGCCAAGCTGCAGGGCATCTTTATGGGCACCATCAACAACTTCGTTATGAAGAAGGTGGGCTACGTACAGGGCCTGAAGATCGGTACGCAGAGCGAAAAAACCAAGTTCTGGCTGTTCGCTCTTTCCACCGTGGTGCCGTTCCTTACCAGTATCCTCGGTATCGTGCCCAAGCTGCTGTGGCCCATCAACAAAAAACGCCGCGCGCAGATGTACTACGAGCTTTCGGAGCGCAGAAACAAGATGGTCACGGACTACGTGGACAGCGTACACGCGCAAGCGCAGACGGACTGATTTTTCTATCGTATAATTCAATAATCAAAAAAGGGCCCGCTTCCGGCGAAGCGGGCCTTTTCCATATCATTTGACCGTATCAGTGCACGATGGCCTTGTAGGCGATATCCACGGCCTTATCGGGCAGCAGCTCCAGCAGCATCAGAAGCTTGCCGGTGCAAACCTTGTATTTGGTTTGCGGATATTTCGAGTTCATGGCCTTGATCAGCTTGCCCGCCAGTTTTTTCGGGTCGTGATCCAGCCCCAGCTCCATGGTCATCATGGGTTTCATTGTGGTTAAAATCTTTTTATAGTAGTTCGTAGAGGCGATTGCCTTATCGAAATCCTCGTAGATCTTGTTCGTGAGCTGCGTCTTGAAGGAACCGGGCTGCAGCTTGATCACGGGGATATCCAGATACATCAGCTCCCGGCGCAGCGAGTCGTTATAGGCCTCCACCGCGTATTTCGTCATGGTGTAGGGGCCGTTGAAGGGCTGCGGCGTCATCCAGCCGCTTTCGGAAGAGCAGTTCACGATGCGGCCGTGGCCGATGCGCACCATTTCAAAAAAGCGTTTGTTCACGCGCACCATGCCCATTACGTTCACGTTGAGCATCTTTTCAATATCGCGCACACAGTCGCCCTCCACCATGGAGGTAAACACGTGTATGCCCGCGAAATTGACCACGGCGTTCAGGGTGTAGGTATAGCCCCGCACGGTGCTGTAGGCAGCCTCAATGCTTTCCTCGCTGGTTACGTCCAGCGGCAGCGGGATCACGTTTTCGATTCTGCCCAGCTCTTCCAGCTTCGCCTTGTTCGTGCCGCCCGCGAAAACGGTCCAGTCGCCGAGCTTTGCGATTTCTTCAATGCAGCAGCGCCCCAGATCGCCGGTGGCGCCGGTAAACAGTACGTATTTCATTACAGCGCGCCCTCCAGCTTTTTCTTATGCCACAAAACGGTATCGCGGATCGTTTCCGCTACGGGGCGGGGAGAGAAGCCGATCTCCTTTTTCGCCTTCTCATTCGAGAAATTGCAGTTTTCCTCCAGCTTGCTCAGCGAAAAGCTGTTCAGCATGGGCGGCAACTTCGCAAGATCCATAATTTTGGAAACCAGCGGAACGAAAGGCTTTACGAGCCCCTTCGAGACCTTCATTTTCGGCTTTTTCTTTCCGAGGGTGGCGGCCATATAGCCCATGAGCTCGTCCACGGTCACCCTGTGCCCGCCTAAAATATAGCATTCGCCGCTGCGGCCGGTGTCCACCGCGTTGCGCATGGCAACGGCCATATCTCTTGCGTCCACAAAATTGTATTCGCCGAAATTCATGGAAACCGGGAACATGCCCTTGATAAACAGATCCACCATAGCGCCGATGCTCG
>JAEEGL015052386.1_pt1 | contig 12340 bp, 16 predicted proteins | sample 9134231 | NCBI WGS metagenome assembly JAEEGL01 (sample SAMN16246548, study PRJNA631951) | gut metagenome | biome: gut microbiome; feature: rumen; material: fiber-attached | host: Bos | place: Iran: Karaj | collected 2018-10 | reverse complement strand
CGTGAGCGGCTCGAAGTAGAGCTTGTCCGCCGTCGTGTAGTCCGTGGAGACGGTCTCCGGGTTGTTGTTGATGATGATGGCCTCGTAGCCGTTACGCTTGATGGTCTGGACCGCGTGGACCGTCGAGTAGTCGAATTCCACGCCCTGGCCGATGCGGATGGGGCCCGCGCCGAGGGTGACGATCTTCTTCTTCTCCGTCAGGATGGACTGGTTCTCCCCGGTGTAGGAGGAGTAGAGATACGCGATGTACTTGCCCGTGTGCAGGGTGTCGACCATGCGGAAGATCGGGGTGATGCCGTGCTCCAGACGCATAACGTACACATCCGTCTCGGCCGTGTTCCAGAGCTTCGCCGTGTATTTGTCGGAGAAGCCCATCTTCTTCGCCTCGCGGAGCACGTCGAGGTCCCCGGGATGCGCGGCGAGCTTTTTCTCCATGTCGGTGATCTTTTTGATCGATTCGAGGAAGAGATCGGTGATCATCGTCACGCGGTGCAGGGTGTCGAGGGACACGCCGCGGCGGATGAGCTCCGTGACCGCGAAGATGCCGTCCGCGCGGAATTCCCGGAGGTAGTCGAGGATCTCCTCGTTCGTCATCGAATCGAACTTCGGCATGTAGAGGTGGCAGACGCCGGTTTCGAGGGAGCGGACGGATTTCAGGGTGCATTCCTCGAGGTTCGAGCCGATGCCCATGACCTCGCCAGTCGCCTTCATCTGGGTGCCGAGGGTGTTCGGCGCATCGGCAAACTTGTCGAACGGGAACCGCGGGAACTTGGCGACGATGTAGTCGAGGGAGGGCTCGATCGCCGCCGTACCGCCCGCCACGGGGATGTCTTCGAGCGCCATGCCGAGCGCGATCTTCGCCGTCACGCGGGCGATCGGATAGCCGGACGCCTTCGACGCGAGTGCGGAGGACCGGGACACGCGCGGGTTGACCTCGATGAGGAAGTATTCGGAGGACTCCGGATTCAGGGCGAACTGGACGTTGCACCCGCCCTCGATCTTCAGCTCGCGGATGATCTTGATCGCGGAGTCGTTGAGCATTTTGAGGTCGTGTTCGTTCAGGGAGAGGATCGGTGCGACCACGATGGAATCACCCGTGTGCACGCCGACCGGATCCACGTTCTCCATCCCGCAGATGGTGATCGCGTGGTCGTTCGAGTCGCGCATGACCTCGAACTCGATCTCCTTGTAGCCCTTCACGCTCTTCTCGACGAGCACCTCGTGCACGGGGGAGAGACGGAAAGCCGACGCACCGATGTCGAGGAGTTCCTCTTCGTTGTACGCGAAGCCGCCGCCCGTGCCGCCGAGGGTGAACGCGGGTCTCAAAACCACCGGATAGCCGATCCGCTCCGCCGCCGCCTTCGCCTCGTCGAGGGAGTAGGTGATCTCGGACGGGATGACCGGCTCGCCGATCGATTCGCACATCTCCTTGAAGAGCTCGCGGTCCTCGGCGCGTTCGATGGAGGAGGACGGCGTGCCGAGCAGCTCGACCCCGCACTCACGCAGGACGCCCTTCTTTTCGAGCTGCACCGCGAGGTTGAGGCCGGTCTGACCGCCGATGCCGGGGACGATGGCGTCGGGGCGCTCGTACCGCAGGATCTTCGCAACATATTCGAGCGTCAGGGGCTCCATGTATACCTTGTCCGCGATCTGCGTGTCGGTCATGATGGTCGCGGGGTTGGAGTTGACGAGGACGACCTCGTAGCCCTCCTCCTTCAGCGCGAGGCAGGCCTGGGTGCCCGCATAGTCAAATTCCGCCGCCTGTCCGATGACGATGGGGCCGGAGCCGATGATGCATACTTTCTTGATATCCGTTCTCTTAGCCATGGATTCTCTCCTTATATAGTGTGTGCAGATTATCGTTCGTTATTCCGGTAGAGGATGTTTTCGCCGCGGGAGGTCAGGACGCATTCGCCCGCGAGGACCATCCCCTCGAACGGCGTCGCCCTTCCCATCGAGAGGAAGGTGTCCGGATCGACGGGGGCTTCCTTTTCGAGGTCCCAGACCGTGTACGCGTCATCGAGCGGGATCCCGAAGCGGACCCGTGGATTCCACGCGAGAAGGTCGATGAGCTTTTCGAGCGAGCAGATCCGCTCCTTCACGAGCTTCGTGTAGAGCGCGGGGAAGGCAGTCTCGAGCCCGACCACGCCGAACGCGCTCCCCTCGAGGCCCCGGCTCTTTTCCTGGACGGTATGCGGCGCGTGGTCCGTCGCGATCATGTCGATCGTCCCGTCCCGGAGCCCTTCGAGCAGCGCCTCGCGGTCTTCGGGGGAGCGCAGCGGCGGGTTCATCTTGAAGCGCCCGTCCTCGCGGAGATCCCCGTCGTCGAGGATCAGGTAGTGGGGCGCGGTCTCGCAGGTGACGTCCACGCCCTCCGCCTTCGCCGCCCGGATCAGCGCGACGCTTTCCTTCGTCGAGATGTGGCAGACGTGATAGGCGCAGCCGGTCTCTTTGGCAAGCCTCAGATCGCGCCGGATCGGTCCCCATTCGCTCTCGGAGGAGATCCCCCGGTGACCGTGCGATCGGGCGTATTCGCCGTCGTGGATGTACCCGCCCCGGAGCAGGGAATTGTCCTCGCAATGGGCCGCGAGAATCTTTCCGCGGGACGCGCATTTTCCCGGCCGGGCACGCATCATGCTCGCCGACGGCACGCCGCGTCCGTCGTCAGGGAAGGCCGCGACATCGGGCGCCATCGCGTCGAGATCGGCCGGGACCTCCCCCGCCTCGCCCACGGTCAGGGCGCCGTAGGGCAGGACGTTCACGCCGGCGTCGGACGACCGGATCGGCGCGATCACGGCGTCGAGGTGCTCCCTCGAATCGGGGACGGGGTCGAGATTCGGCATCGTGCAGACCGCGGTGTAGCCGCCGCGCGCCGCCGCATGGGAACCCGAGACGACGGTTTCTTTATAAGAAAAACCCGGTTCTCGAAAATGCACATGCACATCGCAGAAACCGGGGAAAACGGCATATCCGTCTGAAAGAAGGAAATTCTTGAAGTCGTCGTCAAAATTCCGGCAGAGGGAAGAGAACTGCTCCATGAGGGAAGCGCGCGTTACGATGAGCTTGCCGGTCATAAACTACCTCTCTCCCGAACCACTCCGCCCCGCGCGGGCATGAAGGCACAGGGACCCCCTCCGGGATCCGCCGATACAATCTTGCCGACCGCACGGGATCGAATTAAAGATCGTTCTTTGTTCGTCCGATATTATACCATGGATCGCGGGTGGTGTCAATCGGAGAATTGCACGGATGTGTGAATTTTCGACCCGGATTTTAAGAAGATTTAACAAGGCGCCGCCGGAGCGATTTCACAGGAAAACGGGACCCCCGCGCGAGGCGAAGATCCCGATGGCCTTTATCCGAGCTTTGCGATATAGTCGGCGATCAGGGACGCCGCGCCGTCGATCCCGATGCGGTCCGTCGAGATCACGAGATCGTATTTGTCCGCGCGCCCCCATTTTTCTCCCGTGTAGTAGCTGTAATAGTTCGCCCGCCGCTTGTCCGTCTTGACGATCAGATCCTTCGCGGCCGCTTCGGTGAGCTCGTGCCGTTCCATGACCGTCTTCACGCGCGAATCGAAGTCCGCCGTGATGTAGACGCGCACGAGGTTGTCTCGCCCGGCGAGCACATAGTCCGCGCACCGCCCGACGATGATCGCGCCTTCTCCCGTCGCCGCCAGATCCTTGATGATCTCGCTCTGCACGACGAAGAGCCGGTCGTTGATCGGCAGATTCACGCGCTCGAGCCCGTGGTTGTAGATGGACGATCCGAGGGCAAGCGTGTAAAGCAGGCTGTTCGCCGCCTTTTCGTCCACGTTCCGGAGCGCTTCGGAGCTCAGACCGCTCTTCTGCGCCGCGAGGGTGATGAGGTCCTTGTCATAGAACTTCCAGCCCGTGCGTTCGGAGAGAAGACGCCCGACCTCGCGTCCGCCGCTCCCGTACTGTCTTGCGATGGTGACGATGCAGTTTGCCATGTGTGTGCTCCTTTCCTGTTGCGTTCCTGTATCTCATACTCAATTTGCTTTCATGAAGACGGTTTCCGTGGAGTATTTGTGCTGGTTTCAGAAGTGCGATGCACTCTTTTTGTTGCCTTCCCCCTTGGGCGGGGAAGGTGCCCGATAGGGCGAATGAGGGGGATAAATGACTCTTGATGCTATGTTTTTATCAGGAAAACAGTTTCAGTCTTGCTGACGCGCTTCGAGGTCCATGATGAGACCGACGCGCCGGGCATGCTTGCCGCCCTCGAATTCCGTCGTGAGGAAGGTCTCGGCGATCTCCCACGCAAGCCCTTCGCCGACCACGCGCGCACCGAGGCAGAGGACGTTCGCGTCGTTGTGCAGGCGCGTATAGCGGGCGCTGTAGGTGTCGGAGCAGCACGCGGCGCGGATCCCGCGGATCTTGTTCGCCGCCATGCTCATGCCGATGCCCGTCCCGCAGCAGAGGATGCAGAGATCTCCATCTCCGTCGAGGAGCTTTCGGCAGCCCGCCTCGGCATAGACCGGGTAATCGCAGCTCGCCGTCGAATCGGTCCCCGCGTCCACGACCGGAAAGCCAGCCGTCGTGAGCTGGGCCTTCAGCGCCTCCTTCAGGGGATATCCCGCGTGATCCGACGCGAGGACGATGGTCTTTTTCATGGCGATCCCTCCGATCCGTAGTTCTGCTTTGCCAGCCTCTCCTCGCGCTCCCGCTCCGCCTGCGATTTCCGCAGATAGACCGGGGCGAGCGCGGCGTCCGTGAATCCTTCTTTTACCGCCTCCGACGCCTCCGCATAGATCGCATCGGCCCGGGCCGCGACGCCGTATGCCGACGGGATCCGGAGCTTCTCCGGCGTGACGGCGACCCCCTCGGGCAAGTCGTCCCGTCCGATCATCATGCCGGTCGCGTCCCCTGTGAAATAGATGCGCTCGCCGGCATATCCCCGGAGCATTTCGGCAAGCTCGTCCATGGGGAGCTGCTCGTCCTCCGTGAGCCGCGTGACCGTGCCGTCCGAGGAGGCGCGGAAGAGGGCCGCATAGACCATCCCGCGGCGCGCGTCGATTACCGGGACCACGAGGGCGTCGATCCCCGCGAAATTGTAAGCCATCCCTTCGAGCGAGGAGATGCCGACGCAGGGGATCCGGTCCGCGAACGCCAGCCCCTTCACCGCCGAGACGCCGATGCGCACGCCTGTGAAGGAACCGGGCCCGACGGTGACCGCCATGAGGTCGATCTCCCCGAGCTTCGTGTCCGCCGCGCGGAGCAGGGCCTCGATCATCGGCAGGAGCGTGACGCTGTGGGTATCCGTCTTCACCGACGATTCTGCGAGAAGGGTCCTCCCCTCCGTGATCGCGGCGGCCGCGGTCTTCGCGCATGTATCGACTGCCAGGATCCTCATAGCGTCTCCCCCTCTCCGAGCCCGTTCACCGTGATGCGCCGCTGAGACTCGCCGGCCTTTTCGATCGTCACGAGGACGGCGCCTTCAGGGATGTCCTTCCCGAGGTGCTCGCTCCATTCCGCGACACAGATCCCGCGGGCGAGGTATTCGTCGAACCCGAATCCGTCGAGCTCCCCGGCGTCCGCGATCCGGTAGAGATCGAAGTGGAAGAAGGGGATCGTTCCCCGCCGATATTCGTTCACGAGGGTGTAGGTCGGGCTCTTGACCCGGCTGCCCGGCGAGAGCGCGCTGCCCATGCCCCGCACGAAGACGGTCTTCCCCGCGCCGAGATCGCCGTACATCGCAACGAACGACGGTGTCCCGCGCTGTGCGAGCAGCATCCCGAGCCGGCGGCCGAGCTGGGCGGTCTCCTCCGGTGTGTTGGTGATGAATTCCATGATTCTGTCTTTCTTTACTCGTTTTCCACCTCTATTATAGCACAAATCCCGCCCCCTGTAAACCCCGCCCGGAACAAAAAAACCGGTATATCGCAGCCCTCGCATGCATAGATATAGGTGTAAAAGGGAGGGGCGGCATGGAGAACGGTTGGAGACGCGCGCTCGCTTATCTGCCTCCGAGGCTGGCGGACGCCGCAGAACGGTGCGGGACCGGGCGAATCGTTTCGGAGATCCGGCTCCGCGCGGGGGGACTCTGCACTCTGACGGCGGACGGGGGGAACCTTTCGACCGGGATCCTCTGCCTGCCGGGCGAGATCGAGGAGACGGTCTCGAAGCTCACGGGCGGATCGCTCTACGCCGAGGCCGACAACATCCGCGGGGGCGTGATCACGGCGGGCGGCGGCATCCGGGCGGGCGTATGCGGACGGGCCGTGGCGGAGGACGGACGGATCACCGCGGTGCGGGACATCACCTCGGTCAATCTCCGCATTCCGAGGCGGATCCCGGGTGCGGCGGACGCGCTGGTCCCGTTCGGGCGGGCGGGGAAGAGCATCCTGATCTATTCGCCTCCCGGACGCGGCAAGACCACGGTGCTCCGGGAGCTCTGCGTGCGGCTGGCGTCGCGGGAGAGCGGGATGCGGATCGCGGTGATCGACACCCGGTGCGAGCTGAGTGCGGCGGCGGAGGAGGCGGTTACGGCGGACTTCTACCGGGGCTATCCCCGCGCGCCGGGCATGGAGGCTGCGGTGCGGTCGATGTCGCCGGAGCTTCTGATCTGCGACGAGCTCGCCGGGGAGGAGGATGCCGCGGCGATTCGGACGGTCCGGGCTTCCGGAGTCGCGGCGGCGGTGAGCGTCCATGCGTCCTCGGAGGCGGATCTCGCGCGGAGTCCCGCTGTCCGGAGCCTCATCGACGACGGGCTCTTCGACGTCCTCTGCGGGATCCGGCCGGACAGGCGTCTGGAGGTGCATGTCCTTGCGGGATGAATGGATCCGGGCTGCCGGCGCGCTGCTGCTTCTCGCGGCGTCGATCGGGTTCGGGGCGGCGAACATCCGCGCGGAGAAGAACCGGCGGCTTGAGCTCGACGCGATCCTCCGCCTCGTGCGGCACATCCGGGAGAACATCGAGCACTTCTCCCGCCCGCTCGGCGAGATCTGGGCACGCTTTGACGACCCCGTCCTCGACGCATCCGGCTTTCTCGCCGTGCTGAGGCGGGAGGGGATGGAGGCCGCCGTCCGGGAATCGGCGCTGACCGCGGATGTGCGCGCGGTGCTCTCTTCGTTTGCCTCCTCGCTCGGACGCGGCTACCGGGAGGAGCAGATCGCGCTGTGCCGCTATACCGAGGAAAAACTCTCGGGGATCGCGGAAACGCTCGCAAAGTCCGCCCCGGATCGGGAGCGGCTCTGGCGGACCCTGCCCGTGCTCGCGGCGCTTTCCCTGATCCTCGTCAGCCTGTAGGGGAGGATGAAACACTTGGATGTCACGCTTCTTTTCAAAATCGCCGGCGTCGGGTTCCTCATCGCGGTCGCCTATCAGATCCTGCAGAAATCCGGGCGGGATGAGATGGCGCTGCTCTTGTCCCTCAGCGGCATCGTCGCCGTGCTCTTTCTTCTGGTCGGCAAGATCGGGGAGCTCTTCGGCGAGATCCGCTCGGTCTTCGGCCTGTGATGCTCACGGCTTCCGGGGTCGCACTCTGTGCGCTCGTGTGCCTCGTCACGGTCCGGGAGGTGCGCCGGGAGTGGGAACCGTACCTCCTCTTCGGATGCGCGCTCTTCTTCCTCTTCCTGACCCTGCCCGGCGTGCGGGAGAGCGTGGCGTTTGCGGCCTCATTGAGCGGTGCGGCGGGGGAAGGCTGCGGTGTGATCCTGAGGGCCCTCGGGATCGCGTGGATGGCGTCGGCGGCGGGGGATCTCTGCCGGGCGTCGGGCGAGGGTGCGCTGGCGGGATACGTCGAGGGCGTCGGCCGCGTCGAGCTTTTGGTCCTTTCACTGCCGCTGCTGCGCGAACTGCTCGCGCTTGCCGGACTGTCCTGATCGCCGCCGCTGTGTTGCTGTTCCTCTCGATCCCAGCCCGGGCCCGGGAGATCGTCTATACGCCGGATGATACGGGCCGCGCGGCCGCCACGGAATCCTGGGAGGACTTCGTCGAAGCGCTTCCGGAAGACGCGGCGGAGGCGGCGGAGGGCATTGATCCATACGATCCGGCGGGGAGCGCGGAGGCGGCGGAGCAGAAGCCCGGATGGTTCGTCAGCCGCGTCCGGGAGGCGTTGGAGAGCGCCCTGACGACGGTGATCCCCGAGACCGCCCCGCTCTTTGCCTCCCTCCTTGTCGCCGCGGCGGTGAAAACGGCGGTCCCGTCCCCGGTGCTGGCGGAAGGCTTTTCGCGGATCCTGCGGCTCTGGGGCGCGTGCGTCGTGTTCCGGCTGACGGTGCGGGCCGTCACGCTGGCGGAAGAGGTCACGGGGACCGCCGCCCACCTCATGGAGCTCATGGTTCCGGTCACGGAGGGGATCTGCATCCTGAACGGCTCGGTCACGGAAAGGCAGGTCGCCTCCGCCGGGATGATGCTCGCGGTGACGCTCACGGGCGAGATCTCGGCCCATCTTCTCGTCCCGCTGACCGGCGCGCTCGCTGGCCTGACGGCGGTGGGCGGCCTCAGCAGCTTCACGGCGGGATTCCGGAAGGCATTGCTCCGCCTCTGGCAGTTCGTGACGGTGTGCGTATCGTTTTTGCTCGGCGCGCAGTCCGTCATCGCAAAATCGGCGGACTCGATGGCCCAGCGCACGGCGAAGTTCGCCCTCTCGACCTTCATCCCGGTGGCGGGCGGCGCGCTGGCCGATGCGTGGAGCGCGATCCGGACGGGAGCGGGATTTCTGCGCGGCGCGGCGGGGATCGGCGCCACTCTCGCGCTGATGGGGCTCCTCATCCCGGCCGTCGTGCCGCTCGTCTTCACGAAGCTCGTCCTCACCCTCGCGTCGCAGGCGGCCCAACTGCTCGGCCTCGGCGAGATCGGGTCGATGCTCGACGGGGCGGCGGGGATTCTCGAGCTCCTCGTGGCGTTCGTGCTCTATTCCGCCGTCATGTTCTTCTTCGCGCTCGTGCTCTTTACGGGGATCCGATGATACAAATTCCAGTCTAAATCATGGATTTAGACTGTCCGGAAAGACATTCCGCCTTTCCGGATCGCACAAAACCATTTTGCAATGGTTTTGCGCGTAATTAGTATGAGGAGGCGTCATGCACGCGTTTTATCTTTCGCTCGTTGCCGTCGCCGCCCTCTCGGAGCTCGCGTCCGCGCTCAGCCCGGAGAGGGGCCGGGAGCACGTCAGGCGCATCGCAGCTCTCGTCACGCTCCTTGTGATCCTCGTGCCCGTCCGCGGGCTCTGGGACCGCAGGGAAGCGCTCGCCGGGGAGCTGTCCGCGCTTCTCACCCCCGAGGAGAGCGATGCGGCGGAGCTGCCGGATTTTTCGGAAACGGCGGAATTCATCTTTACTTATGCGGAGTATTCGCTCGGGATCGGAAGGGAGGGGATGACGGTGCGGTTTCAGACGGATGAGGACGGCCGTGCGGAGCGGATCCATGTGACAGTGGGGGCATGCCCCTACAATCTGCGCCGGTCGATGGAGGAAGAGCTGACGAGGACATTCGGGATCCCGGTCCGGGTGAGGACGGAGGAGGCGAGGGACGAATGAAGCTGCCGCGATGGGACCGCAACCGCTGGATCCTTCTGCTGCTCGCGCTGATGGGCGCCGCGCTCCTCTTGCTCGGGGGGCTGCTCGGGAAGCGGGACGACGCGGGGGTGTCCGACTACGCCGGGTATCTCGAGACGCGCGCGCGGGAACTCTGCCTGAGCATCGAAGGGGTCGAGGAGGCGGAGGTCTTTCTGACGATCGAGGAAGCCGGCGCAAAGGAGGTCGGTATGTTCGGCGAATCCGGAAAGCGGGCGAATCCGGGCGTGCGGGGGATCGCGGTGGTCTGTACGGGCGGGGATCTGCCCCGGGTGCGCGCCACCGTGACGGAGCTTCTCTCCGCCGCGCTCGCCGTCCCGACCAACCGCATCCGGGTCGCGGGAAAATGAAGTGCGACGCCGCATAAATCCCGCCCGCGGCGCATATGATGGTGCGTCATCAACCTGAATCGAGGAGGTTCTTCATGAAAGAGAAGTTATCCGGTTTCTGGACGAGGTGCAGGGAACTCGCGTCCAAGGCGGGCGCGCGCGGGATCATCGCTCTCTGCGCCGTGGTCATTCTCGGAGGTGCGGTCGCGCTCAACTTTATCCTCAGCGACGGCGCGAAGGACGCGGATCTTCCGAAGCTCGCCATCGATCTCACGTCGGACGGCGAGGCGGAGCAGACGCTCGAAGCGAAGGACGTCGAGGACTATTTCGCGTCGATCACGCTGGAAAGACGGCAGGCCCGCGACGAGGCCATCGAGGTCCTCAAAACCGTGACGGAGAGCACCACCGCGCTCGCCGACGCCAAGACCCGTGCGGGAGAGGAGATCAGCCGGATCGCCGCGGGCATGGAAAAGGAGGCGAACATCGAGGCCCTGATGCAGTCGCGCGGGTTCAAGCAATGCGTCGCCGTGCTCTCGGACAACGCGTGCTCCGTAATCGTGGAGAGTGACGGTCTTTTGCAGAGCGAGGTCGCGCAGATCTCGGAGATCGTCTGGGAACAGGCCGGGATCGAGCCGGGATGCCTCCGGATCATCGAGAAAAACGGAAAGGATTGATCTTGCGATCATAAGGGGGAAGAAGGGATCCGCTGCGGCGGGTCTCTGTTTTTTTGCGGGCGTTCTTTTGAATTTCCTCACGGAAATCTTCACAGGAAAGGCTTTACTTTTTTTATGACATCTGCTATACTATACTTGAAGTCTTCGAGAGGAGGAAGCGTTCTATGGGAAACCATGCCACCGTTCAGGACATTTCGGCTCTTCTGGCGCCGGTTTTTGAGCAGTACCAGATCCGTCATGCAATTTTGTTCGGATCCTTCGCCAAAGGCTCAGCGAATGACCAAAGCGATGTGGATCTTCTGGTCGACTCTGGATTAAAAGGGCTTAGGTTCGTAGGTTTCGCCGAAGAGCTCCGCCGCGTTACAGAACGCCCTGTCGATATCTTTGACGTGACACACATTGAAAGCGGATCGAAGATCGAGAGGGAAATCCAGAAAACGGGAGTCACGATTTATGCAAGATAAAGACCGCATTGCTTTGATGTGTACTTGCATCAAGAAGATTCTCCGCTATTCTGCCGGGAAAGATTATGAAGCGTTTGCAGCTGATTCGATGCTTGTTGAGGCCTGTGTTTTCAATCTCAGTCAGATAGGAGAACTCTGCCACACGATGAGCAGCGAGTTTACCTCAGCCCATCCGTAAATCCCATGGCCGGAGATTTACGGCCTGAGAAATCGGATCGTTCATAATTATGAAGGCGTCAATCTCCGGCTCGTTTGAGAGATCATATCCGAAGATTTAACGGAGCTTCAAACAAGGATGAGTGTTCTGGCAGATGACGATCATGACGGATGTCAGTAAAGCGGATAACGCAAGGGGAGGTACCGACGCTTGAACTGGTTTGAAATCTCCCTCCTCCACCGGCTGCACGATGCGCTGGCCTGCCCCTTCCTCGACGCCGTGCTGCCCTGGGTGACGCTTCTCGGGGAAGGCGGGGCCTTTTGGATCGCGCTCGCCCTGATCCTGCTTTTGATCCCGAAGACAAGGAAGGCGGGCTTGCACGCGGGGATCGCGCTCCTCGTCGGCCTGATCCTGTGCAACCTGATCCTGAAGCCGCTGGTCGGAAGGATCCGCCCGTACGACCTCGACCCGACCCTCTCGCTGATCGTCTCACCGCCGCGCGATCTTTCCTTCCCGTCGGGGCACACCATGGCGGCGTTCGAGGCATCCGTGTCAATCTTTCTGCATGACCGGCGCTGGGGAACGGCCGCTCTGGTCCTTGCCGCGACGATCGCGTTTTCCCGTCTCTATCTGACGGTCCACTATCCAACGGACGTCCTCGCCGGGTTCATCCTCGGCATCGCCGCCGCCTTCTTCGCCGGATGGGTGACGGAGCGGGTGTGGGACGTGGTTCGCAGAAAGCGGGACGGGGACCGTCGGCACGGTTAAGAAGGAGGTCTGAATGGCCCTGAATCTCTTGAAGTCACCCGACCTCCCCCTCCTCCGCTCCGTGACAGAGTCCGCCCAGCTTGCGAAGTTCGACGAGTACGCCGGGGAGCCCGAAAAGCTCTTCGCCCTCGAGGCGGACGGCGTCCCGGTCGGCTGGATGTACCTCCATATCCCCGACGAGGCGAAATATTCCGCGTTCGTCTATCTCTATGTGATCCCGGAGCAACGTCGGCGCGGGATCGGACGGGAGGCGTACCGGGAGGCGGCGCGGCGCATCCGGGAGAGCGGCTGCGACTGGTGGTCGTCCTATCCGCCGTCGGAGATCGCGGACGCGTTCTGCCAAAGCGTCGGCTTTACCTACACAAACACCAACCACTTCCTCGTCTGGCGCGGCAGCGAATCCCAGCTCG